>P_2C_Liq_1_UnCtyDRAFT_1000515_pt1 | contig 16643 bp, 15 predicted proteins | sample Pon2CUnioCityCA_2_FD_10234 | JGI IMG/M metagenome (IMG submission 10234) | reverse complement strand
GCGAGTTTTTCTTCTTTATTGTCTGAATTATCTGAAGGGATTTCATACATGGCATCTAGCATGATTGCCTCGCAAATGGACCTTAAACCCCTTGCTCCTAAATTATATTCTTCTGCTTTTTCTACGATAAAATCAAGGGCTTTCTTTTCAAAGCTCAACTCCACTCCGTCTAATTCAAACAAACGAATGTATTGCTTGATTATAGAATTCTTAGGCTCAGTCAAAATACGTCTTAATGCAGCTTTGCTGAGTGGATCCAAATGGGTCATTACAGGAATTCGTCCAATTAATTCTGGAATTAAGCCAAAGCTTTTAATGTCATGAGGGGTTACGTACTGTAGAAAGTTGGTTTCGTCGATAACCTCCTCCTCATCTTTGTTCTTATAGCCAATAGCATTAGTATTCAACCGCTTAGCAATTAACCGCTGTATGCCGTCAAATGCTCCACCACATATAAAGAGTATATTCTGCGTATTGATTGAAACCATTTTTTGCTCAGGGTGCTTTCTTCCACCTTGGGGAGGAACACTTACCGTAGCCCCTTCAAGTAACTTCAATAAGGCTTGTTGCACTCCTTCACCTGAAACATCTCGTGTTATTGAAGGATTATCACTTTTACGCGCTATTTTATCTAATTCATCTATAAATACGATCCCTTTTTCGGCTTTGGCTACATCGTAGTCAGCTGCTTGTAAAAGGCGAGACAAAATACTTTCAACATCCTCTCCCACGTAGCCAGCTTCGGTTAAAACGGTAGCATCAGCAATACAAAATGGGACCTCTAACAGTTTAGCGATGGTTTTTGCCAAAAGTGTTTTTCCAGTTCCGGTTTCACCTACGAGTAGAATGTTTGACTTTTCTAGGTCTACATCTTGATAAGTACCATGTGTAATTCTTTTATAATGATTGTAAACAGCGACTGAAAGTACCTTTTTGGCTTCTTCTTGACCGATTACATACTCATCTAGATGCTCTTTGATTTGCTTTGGCTTCAATAAAGTAAAGTTCAAGTCTTCTTTATCGGAGTTTCCAAACTCTTCTTTAACAATAGCTTCAGCCTGAGCAATACAATTATCGCAAATATGGCCAGTAATACCGGCAATTAGCACGTTTGTATCTTTCTTATCGCGTCCGCAAAAGGAACAATGTATCTTCTTCTCGTCTTTCATAGTAAAAACAAAATGGCCCCGATAATTATCGAGGCCACAAAGTTAAGGATTTAAAAAGTGCTTATTTCTTTGCTAGAACCTCATCGATCATGCCATAATCCTTGGCTTCTTTCGCAGTCATCCAGTAATCTCTATCTGAGTCTTCTTCTACTTTATCAAACTTCTGACCCGAGTGGTTAGCAATAATCTCATAAAGTTCTTTCTTCATTTTCAATACTTCTTTCACCGCAATTTCCATATCGGAAGCTTGGCCTTGAGTTCCTGCCATAGGTTGGTGAATCATTACTCTTGCATGAGGTAAAGCAGTTCGCTTTGCATTGGCTCCGGCGCAAAGTAATACAGCACCCATAGAAGCTGCCATACCAGTACAAATAGTTGCAACATCTGGATTAATGTATTGCATGGTGTCATAAATCCCAAGACCTGCATAAACAGAGCCTCCTGGAGAATTTAAATAAACCTGAATATCTTTTTTTGCATCGGCAGACTCTAAAAATAGAAGCTGTGCTTGGATAATATTAGCCACTTGCTCATTAATGCCTGTCCCGAGAAAAATGATGCGATCCATCATCAAACGTGAGAAAACATCCATTTGAGCAACATTCAGCTGACGTTCTTCAATAATGTACGGAGTAACAGACTCCATGTAATTTTCAACATGCATGCTGTTAAGCCCTTTATGCTTGGTAGCGTAACTTTTAAATTCTTTACTAAAATCCATCTTTTGGTTTCTTTTTACTGATGAGTACTAAGTCAAAACTTATCGTTTCTCAGCTAATTTAACAAAATCATCATAGCTTGTTTCACGCTCTTTGATCTTTGCTGTTTTTAGATAAAAGTCTCTCAACTTAACTGAATATAATTGCTCATATAACCGTCGAGCCTCATCTTGGTTCTCTAACACACGTTGAGCAGTTGCNTCAATTTCTTCTTCGCCCATCATTCCTTGACCCATGCCTGCTAGTTGCTGCTTCACAAGGTTTTTGGTATGTTCAATTACTTCTTCTTTTTCTACCTTAATGTCGTGTTCTTTGATCAACTTGTTCTCAATCAGTTGCCACTTCAAACCTTTAGCATATTGTTCGTACTCTTCTTCGATTTGCTCATCGGTTATGGGCTTTTCATTAGCGGTTTTTAACCACTTTTTCATAAAAGCATCTGGCAGAGAAAGCTTGGCTTTCTTCAACAAATACTCTTGCACATCACGTTCTAGCAACTGCAGTGCATTCTGATCGAAATTGGTTTGCATTTCACCCTTAATACGCTCTTGCATCTCCTCCTTGCTCTTGATCACATCAGGACCGTAGATCTTGTCAAAAAACTCTTGATTTAACTCAGCCGGTTCCATGCGGTTGATCTTTTCAACGGTATACTGAAATTCAGACTTTTGATCTTTTATATATTGCTCATCGATTCCCAACCAAGCTGCAACGTAATTAGGTTCAGCAATATTTTGTGGCTTTACTTTTACAACATCTCCTTTCTTTAGGCCAATAAACTTTTTCTTGTCTTTGTCTTTGGTGATGGTATCAATATTCAAAACTGTTCCGTTTGAAATACCTTCTTCTTTAACTTTACCTTTTTCTAGCTCTTCAAACTTTCCGTAAAGCATATCGCCTTTTTCAGACTGCTCTACTTCGATCATTTTACCATAGCGCTTAGCCATTTCGGTAATTTGCTCATTCACCATTTTATCGGTGATCTTGATCTTATGTTTATCAAACTTATCCTTTTCAGTAATGTCTACTTTCACCTCAGGTGCCAGACCAACTTCATAAGTAAATTCAAACTCCTTTTGACTTTCCCAGTCAATATTCTTAGCGTCCTCTTCTTTAGGCATAGGGTTACCAAGAACATTTAGCTTTTCTTCACCAATGTAGGCATAAAGCTTGTCTGAAAGCATACGATTGATTTCTTCGGCTAAAATATTGGTGCCCACCATTTTTTTCACCATACCCATAGGGACATGGCCCTTTCTAAAACCGGGCATGTTTACTTGCTTTCGGTAATTCTTTAATGATTGCTCAACTTTTTCTTTGTAATCTGCTTCACCAATTTTAATGATGATTTCTGCATTGAGCTTGTCAAGGTCTTTTTTTACTACTTCCATAGCTTGATTTTTTGTTAAAAAAAATGGCGTAAAACCAAAGCCTTACGCCATTCATTTGGTGCGGATGGAGGGACTCGAACCCACAAGCCGCGAAGCACTAGATCCTAAATCTAGCGTGTCTACCAATTTCACCACATCCGCATTTCAATATATTATGAACAGCTGTTTTATTCAAACAGGAGCGCAAAAGTAATACTTTTTCAAAAATCACACAATCTGAAGACAGACTGTTTTTAAAACAGCAGGGATATAGTTAATCTTGTACTAAACGAGCATAAAATTACTTACCATGAAAGTTAAACCAGAAGATATTTCGCTTGGCCGCTTGCACCACCATATGTTAAGCGCCATTGCACCAAGACCAATTGCTTTTGCCTCTACAGTAGACAAAGACGGGAATAGAAACTTGAGCCCTTTTAGCTACTTCAATGTTTTTAGTACTCGACCTCCTATCGCAATCTTTTCTCCTGCTAAAAGTGGACGCACCAATACCCAAAAAGACACTTATCACAATGCCAAAGAAACCATGGAAGTGGTAATCAATGTTGTCAATCACGACATTGTCCAACAGATGTCCTTATCGAGCACCGCCTATGGACCTGAAGTAGACGAATTTGCTAAATCAGGGCTAACTCCCATCGATTCTGAAATGGTTAAACCAGCAAGAGTTAAAGAATCGCCTGTTTCATTAGAGTGTAAAGTAAGAGAAGTGGTTGAACTAGGTGATGAAGGCGGCTCGGGAAACTTAATTATTTGCGAGATTGTACTAATTCACATTAGCGATGATGTATTGGATGAAGAAGGAAACATTGACACCAAGAAAATCGATCTGGTAGGCCGGATGGGCGGAGATTGGTATGTGCATGCTAATGGAGATGCCTTATTTGAAGTGCCTAAACCTATCCGTCAAAAAGGGATTGGCGTAGATCAATTACCAGAAAAAATCAGAACTAGCAAGATTTTAACTGGCAACGACTTGGGTATGCTCGGTAATGTGGAACGCATGCCTTCTGGCGAAGAAATCTCAGACTATAGCGACGCTTTTGATGTAGCCGGAGACTGGGAAGGCAAACAAAAGCTGGCGCATGACTTATTGTGTGAGGCGAAGATTGAGCAAGCTTGGAAAGTGTTGTTGAGTTGAGTTAAATATCTCATTTTAGATCTTAAAAAATCTCAGAGGGTTTCCTCCTGAGGTGGACAAGTCGAACACTCTGAGCTGTTTTTCGCAACGAGACCTGCCAGGTTTTGAAAACCTGGCAGGTCTTATTAAGCGAAAACTTGACAGGTCTTCTTTACAATATTGTTATATTTTTATTGTATTCAATTACAATATTATTATACTCCAACCCTAACAATCTGAAATACTGACTTCTAGACTAGCTTAATTTTTGGTTTCTAGCCCAAAAAAAGCCCCAAAGTGAAAACTTTGGGGCTTTGTTGTTGTAGCAATTGTTGCTTATTTACTTTCTTCTGTTTCTTCTTCTTTCTTTTCCGCTTTCTTATCGAATTTCTTGTAACGGTTTTTAAACTTATCAATACGTCCCGCAGTATCTACCAACTTCATCTTACCGGTATAAAATGGGTGTGACATGTGAGAGATTTCCAACTTTACCAATGGATATTCGTTTCCATCTTCCCACTTGATCGTATCTTTTGAAGGTGCAGTTGATCTAGTTAAAAAAGAATAGTCGTTTGACATATCTTTAAAAACTACAAATCTATAATCTTCTGGATGAATGTCTTTTTTCATGATTCTGCCTTAAAAAATTGGAGGGCAAATATACAACAATTTCAAATTATAGTAAACCTAAAGTATAATAATTTCTGCTAAGCTTTTGGTTACACAAATTTAACCGCTTTAAGCTTGATTAAGCTTCAACTCATGACTTAGTTTTGCTTTTTATTTCGCAATTTTGAACAAGACCAAAAAAATCAAAATTTCATGACTAAAGTGCACAATTATAGTGCAGGCCCCTGCATACTTCCACAAGAAGTGTTTGAAAAAGCCTCACAAGCGGTATTAAACTTTAACGACCTTAACCTCTCAATTTTAGAGATTTCTCACCGAAGCAAAGATTTTGTAGAGGTAATGGAAAAAGCAAGAGCATTAGTGAAGGAGCTTTTAAATGTTCCGGAGGGTTATCAGGTTCTATTCCTGCAAGGGGGAGCAAGTCTTGGCTTTCTTAAGGCAGCCTATAACTTTTTACCACCTAGAGAAAAAGCCGCTTACATCAATACAGGCTCATGGTCTACTAAAGCAATAAAAGAAGCAAACCGCATAGGAGAAGTAATTGAAGTTGCGAGTAGTGAAGATAAAAACTTTAACTACATACCAAAGGGTTATGGTATTCCAAGTGAAGCCAAATACCTTCACCTTACGTCAAATAACACCATTTTCGGAACCCAATTCAAGCAGTTTCCAATCAGCCGGGTTCCTATCTTGTGTGATATGTCATCTGACATTTTTAGCCAAGAAATAGATGTTTCAAAATTTGACTTGATCTATGCGGGAGCACAGAAGAATATGGGTCCTGCAGGAACCACACTTTATATAGTGAAAGAATCAGCTCTTGGCAAAGCGGGTGACAACATTCCAACTATGCTTGATTTGAGGACTCACATCAAAAAAGATTCTATGTTCAATACACCGCCTGTATACCCTATTTATGTGAGTATGCTAACCTTGGAGTGGTTGAAAAAGAATGGAGGAGTACCGGCCATTGCTAAACAAAACCAAGCAAAGGCCGACTTGCTTTATGCAGAAATTGATCGAAATCCCTTGTTCGAGGGCGTGACCGCCAAAGAGGATCGCTCTAATATGAATGCAACCTTTGTACTGACCAATGAAAGCTTAAAAGAAGATTTTGATGCAATGTGGAAAGAAGCCAACATTAACGGCTTAAACGGTCACCGCTCAGTTGGTGGTTATCGAGCTTCTATGTATAATGCTTTGCCACTAGAAAGCGTTCAAGTGTTGGTAGATGTAATGAAAGAATTAGAAAACAAGAAAGGATAAAGGTATATGAAGGTTTTAGCAAACGATGGCATTGCTCCATCAGGAAAAGAAGCATTAGAAAAAGCAGGTTTTACGGTGATTACCGAAAAGGTAGAGCAAGATAATCTAGAGTCTGCGATCAACGAAGAAGAGTATGAAGTTTTATTAGTGCGTTCTGCTACTAAAGTTCGAAAAGAGCTGATCGACGCTTGTCCATCTTTGAAAATGATTGGACGCGGCGGAGTAGGCATGGACAATATTGATGTTGACTATGGGCGAAGTAAAGGCCTAGAAGTTTTCAATACTCCCGCCTCTTCTTCACAGTCTGTAGCAGAGTTGGTAATGGCGCATTTATTTGGCGCCGTGCGTTTTTTACACCAAGCCAATAGAAACATGCCAAGTAAAGGCAACACTGACTTTAAAGCACTTAAGAAAAGTTATGGAAAGGGAACAGAACTCAGAGGTAAAACCTTGGGCATTTATGGATTTGGTAGAATCGGCCAAGCCTTAGCTGAATATGCCTTAGGCTGCGGCATGAACGTTCTTGCCTTTGACATGCTTGACGGTCCTTTTGAATTAAACCTGCAAATCGCTGATCAGACCGTAAAACTAAGTGTTCCTAAGACCAATCTTGATCAAATGATCCAAGAGTCGGACTTTATTAGTTTGCATGTACCTGCAGTTGGTAAAGCTTTAATTGGGAAAGAAGAAATTTCAAAAATGAAAGACGGAGCCATCTTGATCAATGCTGCAAGAGGTGGTGTAATTGATGAAGCTGCTCTACTTGAAGCCCTCAACAATGGCAAACTTGCTCATGCTGCTTTAGATGTTTTTGAAAACGAACCTAATCCACAATCAGCCATTTTAGAACATGAGCGTATTTCCTTAAGTCCACACATTGGGGCTGCTACGGCAGAAGCTCAAGACAGGATTGGCCACGAACTAGCCGATACCATTATCGATTTTTACAAGTAGAAATTATTCGATTTTTTGAAAAGGGCAAGTGATTCACTTTTGCCCTTTTCTTTTTAGACAAGCATTCTGTTTAACTTAGCCTACAAAAGCATAGAATTTGGCAACCGTAAAACCATTCAAAGCCATTCGGCCTAGCCGAGACAAAGTACATTTAGTGGCTTCTAGATCTTATATCAGCTATAAGCCTCAAGCCCTGAGGCAAAAGCTTGATGAAAATCCCTTTACCTTTTTGCACATCTTAAATCCTGAATATAAGCTAAAAGTCAAGGAGCAAAAGCAGGGTGCTGCTAAATATGAAATGGTAAGAGAGCGTTTTGAGGAGTTTGTTGAACAGCAAATTCTAACACAAGACGAAAAGCCCTGTTTCTACTTGTATCGGCAGGTAAAAGACGGACATCCTTATTTAGGCATTATTGGTTGTGCAGCAGTGGAAGATTACAATCAAAAAGTGATCAAAAAGCACGAAGCTACCATTGCCAAAAGAGAGGAAATGTTCAAAGAGTATTTAAAAGGAGTGGAAATAAATGCAGAGCCCGTTTGTTTCACCTACCCCAATCAGCCAGAAATTGATGGGGTAGTCCAAAAAGTGTTACTGAACAGAGCAGAATATGACTTTACGACCACAAATAAAGTCCGTCATACTTTTTGGATCATAGATTATGATCAAGACATAAGCACCATACAAAAATCTTTCGGGAAGCTTGATTCCATCTATATTGCAGACGGTCATCATCGATCAGCTTCTTCTGCACTACTTGGAACTGAGCTCAAAAATCAAAACCCAAATCATCAAGGAGACGAGGCTTATAATTACTTCATGGGAATTTTTATTCCCGAAAGCGAGCTCCAGATCTACGAGTTTAATAGACTAGTAAAAGATATCGGAGGTCTAAGTACTAAGCAATTTTTGAGAGAGCTCAACAAGGAGTTTGAAGTATTGTACACAGACCAGGCTGTTTTTATTCCAAGGAAAGTTCACGAGATCGGCATGTATATCGACCATAAATGGTATTGCCTCGTTCCAAAGGAAGGGCTATACGAAGAACATGATCCGGTTAACAGTTTGGATGTCGCCATCTTAACCAATCACCTTTTAGACCCTATTCTAGACATCAAAGACCTGAGAACCGACAAGCGAATTGCCTTCATGGGTGGTTTAGCAGGGGTTGACAAACTAATGAAAGAAGTAGATAGCGGAAGGTTTAAGGTTGCCTTTGCGCACTTTCCGGTTAGCATGCAGCAACTAAAAGACATTGCAGACGCTGATCAGATCATGCCTCCAAAGAGCACTTGGATCGAACCAAAACTAAGAAGTGGCTTAACCGTTTATTCAACAAATCAGAAAGACGATTAAAATGGATATTGCTGAAAATATAAAACGCTTTAAAGAAGAACTAGGAAATAAGGTAGAGCTAGTGGCGGTTTCTAAAACCAAACCAATAGCAGACCTTCAAGAAGCTTATGATGTTGGTCAACGTATTTTTGGTGAAAATCGACCGCAGGAAATGCAAGAAAAGGCCGAGGCCTTGCCCAAGGATATAGAATGGCATATGGTTGGTCATTTGCAATCGAATAAAGTAAAGTATATCGCACCCTTCGTAAGCATGATCCACTCGATTGATAAGTTGAGCACCTTAAAAGAGATCAATAAACGAGCAAAGCAAAACGAAAGGACCATTAAAGTGCTACTGCAAATGCACATTGCAGAAGAAGAAAGTAAATTTGGTATGGATGAAGAAAAGCTTACAAGCTTTTTAGAATCTGAAAAACTGAAAAACTTTGAGAATATAAAGATTGTCGGCATGATGGGCATGGCCACTTTTACAGATGACATGGATAAGGTAAGAAGTGAGTTTAAAAAGCTAAAGCAGATTTTCGACCAGACCAAGGCAAATTATTTCAATGATGACCCAAACTTTAGCATATTGAGCATGGGTATGAGCGGCGACTATCAAATCGGCATAGAGGAAGGCTCGAACATGGTACGCATTGGTAGTCAAATATTTGGAGCAAGAAATTAGACCTTGAGTGCTCTTTTACCAGCTTGGAAACCATATGGCCTAGCTCTAAAAGCTTATGAAGAAGGCAAAGAGGACGCTACTCTAACGGTGAATACAGAGGATGGAACCTCCACTGAAATGGAAGTTGGACTTTTTTTTAGAGCTGAAGATGAATTTCCCGAAATAGAACAAATTGCATTGAGTTTATGCAAAGGGCGAATACTTGATATTGGAGCTGGTGCAGGAGCCCATGCATTAGTCTTGCAAAATAATGGCTTTGAGGTATGCGCCCTAGACCCATCTGCTGAAGCGGTGGAAGTCATGAATTCAAGAGGAATCAAGAAAACCGTAACCACTGACTTTTTAAGCTACGAAAGCGATCAGAAGTTTGATACTTTGCTTTTCTTAATGAACGGAATAGGCATTGCAGGCAAGCAAGCAGCTTTGCGTGATTTTCTGCTTCAAGCTATAAAACTATGCAATGGAGGAGGGCAAATCTTGCTTGACTCCTCTGACCCTGACTACTTTGATGAGAATCAAAAAAATATAGTTGAAGAAGGTGAGGTACTTTACCAGCTTGCCTTTGAAGAAAAGCTCGGTGCAAAATACTCATGGCTATATTTAGGATTTGAGCCTCTTAAGGAAATAGCAAATAAAGTTGGTTTAGAGGCTATGTTAATAAAACATGAGGATGATGGAAGTTATTTGGCTCAGCTAAAAGTCCCATAACAGAGTCGTAAAATTTAATTCATGGGCAAGTTCCGCTTAACTTTGTGCGAAAATAAAAGCCATGGCAGAAGATTCAGCAGCAGTAAAAAGCATTTTAAAAGAATTAGGTGCATCAGACCCAAAAATCGTACTTGATGCTATAAAAAGAAACCGCAAGGATGGCAACCAAAAGACTTTTAAAGCTTTGCTCGAAACCCTAGGTAAAACTGACGAGCCAACGGTTGAATCTGCCATAATTGAATTTTTGTTTGACTTAAAAGACAGTAGCGCAACCCCTGAGTTGATTCGCGTACTGGAAGAAAATTCACTCGAGTTTTACAATAGTTTCTTAGTTGCTGCTTTTTGGCAGTCAAAACTTGATGGTTCGGACCACCTAAGCCTTTTTGTGAGGCATGCGATTAAAGGAGACTATATGGTTTGCCTTGAGGCACTCACCGTGATTGAGAACTTTGATAGTGCATTTAGCGAAAGTGAGCTTCAGAGCTACTCCTTAGATCTTACGGAGGCAATTGAAGAAGAAAAGAACAGTGATAAGAAAGCCTTGTTAGAAAGCTTAAAAGAAGTTATTGACAAGCTACCAATTGAAGGAGAATAACCCATGAGCACAACGAATGACCCCTATGCTGACTTAAGACAAAAACTAAAGGAAAGTGGAGAATGGCCTCGAGTTTACTTCTTCAAGTTTATTATCCCATCAGACAATCAGAAACTTGCAAAGGTGGAAGCCCTATTTGGAGTGGAAGCGCAGGTTACCATTAAACAGTCGCATAAAGGAAATTATGTAAGCGTAAGTGCAAAAGAACTTATGCTGAGCGCAGAAAAAGTGATTGAGCGCTACGAAGAAGCGAATAAAATTCAAGGTTTAATGGCTTTATAATGCAAGAAATTGGCAGATACCTTGCGGCGGCCGGCCTAATAATTTTTGGAATAGGCTTGCTAATCTTTTTTGCAGGAGAAAAATTTAGCTGGTTTGGAAACCTTCCAGGTGACATTAAAATCAAAAAAGAAAACTTTTCCTTCTACATGCCACTTGCCTCTATGCTGCTTGTTTCTGTTGCTCTTTCAGCCTTTATCTGGCTGCTTCGAAAATTATTCTAATCAGCTTTTTCGATCAACGCATCAGTAGCATGCAGCAAACCCTTCATTTTGCTTACTCTAGCTCTGATCGAGCCAACTAGTATAGGAGTCTCAATCAGTATTGGCACTCTGTTCTGGTCATCGGTAACCCAAACCGTCATGTCTTCCCCTGCATTGAAAATCGTTCCTTCAATCAACAAAGGCGAAAATTTAATGCAGCGGTACTTTCCAAGACCTTTTACTTTTATCTCTTCTTTCCCTAAATAACGGATGTAACTTTCATGTGATTTATTGTCAATAAAGATCTTTATGGGCACTTTATCGCCTACCTCTGCATCAGAGAAATCTATGTTACGCGCGTAGTAGATCATACTTAAAACATCAAAACTACAGTTTGGGTAAGGCACCGTATCTTTTACATAAGGCAGGTCTTCTTCCATTTTACGCAAGCTGTACACTTGATGCTCTCTTGCATCAAAAAGATAATCTTCTCTAATATAGGTATCCCCTTCATTTACCTCGCGTTTAAAACGTAAGGGTTGGAAATCTTTCATGCTAGTATAGGCTTGGTAGTGGTCCCTGACCTTGTAAATCCAATCATAGCGTTTGAAGGTTGTTCCATAGCTATCAAAATGGTAGTAAGACCTTTTTCCAATTTTAGCTGAGTCAACTTGAAAGTAAACCTCTCCTGCCCCTACCCACACCCCTGCAAGGTGGTAATAAATAGTATAATCTATGCGCTCTCCTACTTGAAAGGCCGAATTCTTGAGCTGGCATTTTTGTGCAACTGAAGACAGACTAAAGCAACAAAAGGCAGCTAAAAAAAGAAAACGAATGCTAAAGGCTAATAGATTGTTAGACATAGAATGGAACACTTAAGTCAAAGATTCGTAAATAAAAGTAGATTTGCCCTGATTTATGGACTTTAAACTTGAACACGAATACATTGAACTCATCAAATTACTGAAAGTTCTTGGTATTGCAGAAACTGGCGGCCATGCCAAAAGCATGGTTGACAACAAAGAGGTTAAATGTAATGGGGTAGTTGAACTTCGTAAACGTTTAAAATTAAAAAAAGGCGATAAGATCGAAGTTGACGACTTACTGATTAAAATAATTTAAGAAGAGATGAGAAAAACAGTAGTGTATTTGATTACCATTTTTTGCTTCAGCACAGCAGTGGCGCAAAATGGATTGGACATAGCAGCAATCACCTCTCCTTTATCAAACATTGATTACAACACTAATTCAACAGTTGATGTTAGTCTGATTATTCGAAATGATGGGCCGAACTTTATTGTAAATACCGATACTTTTTATATCAACCTTAGTATTGCTAATTCTGACACCACTGAATTTTACAATTTCGAGGTTCCTTCAGCAGGCTTTTTTAACGTGGATGATGTTAAAGAATATACCTTAATCACAAACTACAATTTTAAAGCAAAAAGAAGCTACACACTTTGTGCTACAGTTCTTGGTTCAAAAAGTTTTCCAACAAACTTGACAAAAAATGCCACTAAATGTGTGACAGTATTTGATTACTTGAACCAAAACAGTATGGACATACAGGCAATTACTTCACCTCTTCCAAATGTAAACTACGATAGTAATGCTACGGTAGACGTTAGCTTAACAGTTTTGAACGAGGGACCAAACATAATTGAAGACACTGACACCTTCTATTTCAATTTGTCGATTGCAAATTCAGACACAACTGAACTTTACAGTTTAGCGATACCCGCAGAAGATTCTTTAAGAATTGGGGATGTAAAAGAGTATACCTTGATTCAAGCTTATAACTTCAAATTAGAGAACAACTACAGGCTATGTGCTACCTTAGTAGGTACAAAATTCTTTCAAACAAATAGCACAGCCAATCCAAATAGGTGCGTATCTGTGGTAGTGGGTATGGAAGATTTAATGAAGCAGATCAGGCCGAGTAAACTCCGCTATCTAGACCAAAGAATTATTTTTTCAAGCAATATCAATAGAACGGTTTTAATCCAGGTTTTTAACTTAAGTGGAAAACAGTTGCTGCAAGAGAACTTAAGGCTGAGCGCTGAAAACAGCCTAGACTTTAATGCTCCATCAAAAGGGCTTTACTTTCTAAGGATCAATCTTCCAAATGGAGAAAGCACCACTTCGAAATTTGCCGTGCATTAAGGCTTCAAATAGCGTTTGACCTTATTGAATTCATCGTCATCCCATTGTTTTATAGAGACGTAATTCACGATCATTTGCTTGTAGGCAGTTTGTTCGAAAAAATGATCAATCACAGCTCTAACAGGTCCAACTAATCTTCTATTAAAGCTAAAAGTAGCATGCAGCATATTGGCAAGGGCTTTTGTATCGAAGTAGTTAAGCTCTTTTAAAGCCTCGGCTGCCTTAACTCTTGTCAAAAATTCATAAGATTCTCCACACAAGTCGCTCAATTCTTGAACATACTCTAATTTACCTCGATGTAAATAAGCTTGTTTCAACCATTCTATTCTAACATTATGTGATCGATCACCAACTAAACCATCACAGGTGGTCAAGTACTTTTCTGCATTTTTAGGGTAGTAGAAACAAAGTAAAGTAAGCGCCTGCTCCACTACTTGATAAGAAGAGTCTTTTAAGAGCTTACTATACTCAGTTTCTAACTCTTCAGGAATTCTTAATGTACTTGCAAGTAGGATCTTTTTCACCTCTGTATCGCCCTTATTAATGGCCATTTTTGCTAATTCAAATGAAGTGGCATTAAGTTGCGGTAAGAAATACTTGATGATTTCAGACTTAATAGCATGAAAGCGCTCTGCTTGATAGCGCTGCATTAAAAAAGCTTCTTTCGCATCAAATTCACGTTCAACCAATGCAGCAACAGCATCGTAACGATCGAGCATAAAGGGAGCATTGACTGCTTGTGCTTTCAACATTGAGGTGCTTTTTTGAAACTGTACCTTTTTTAAAATTTGGCTATTGGGATCAAATAAGGCGAAACTAATTTCCTTTCCTGCAGGTATTTGAAAGCTTACTTCATGGGTCTGCACTTCGATTATAACTTGCTTTTCTTCAAAGCTGCCATCTTGGTAATGCAACTGAAAAAGAATGGGCATTTTAAAAAGGTCGACCAATTCATTCTGCTCATGTACCTGCTTTATTTTAAAGCTTGCTTTATCAGCAAGTTGAACAAATTTCACTTCATACTCAGGCTCTCCACCACGGTAAACCCAATCTTCCCAGAACCAATCAAGAGAAAGACCCAATTTCTCATGAAAAGCAAGCAGCAGATCTCCACTATCAACATTGCCATAAGCGTGTTTTTCTAGGTAATATTTAATTGCTGCATTGAATTGCGCTCTACCCACTACATACTTNAGCATTTCTAAAACAAANGCTCCTTTGGGGTAATGCCGCACTGTTCCTGCCTTGCTGTGAGCAATAGGCTTTAAGTCCTTTTTAGAAGCCTCTAAAGCCTGTAAGTTGTAATTTCTCCTTGTCCAATCAAAATGATCTTTTCCAAATGCTTCACCTTGGTAAACCAAATCATAATGGGTCGCAAAACTCTCTTGTAGCCAATGGTGAGCGCTTGAGCGTGCGGTTACCATATCACCAAACCATTGATGAGCTAGCTCATGGGCATTTACCCTAACGTAATTCCGATCCAAATATCCTCGACTATCAACTAAATAGAAATCTCCAAACAAGGTAGCTGTGGTATTCTCCATTGCACCATACATAAAATCTTGAACTGGTATTTGGGCATACGTTTTCCATGGATAAGCAACACCAATCTCCTTTTCAAAATAGTCAAACATGTCTACCGAGTAGCGATAAGTTGGTTCAAGTTGCTCTTTTTGGTCAGGGTAATAATAGAGTTTCATGGGTACTCCACTAGCTGATTTCCTTTCGTCTATTCCATATTGGCCTATGCCCAACATGATCAAATAAGTAGGATGAGGATGGCTGATGCGGTAGTGCCACAGTTTTTTACCAGACCCTAGCTTCTTCTCTTTCAACTTTTCCCCATTTGAAAGTACTTCATACCCTTCATCGAACTCAATTATCATTTCAGTGGTGAGTTTATCGTTCTTTTCGTCATACATGGGAATCCAATGACGGTTATCGATCCCTTGGCCTTGTGTCCATATTTGCTTTCTACTCTTACCCATTGGGTCGTTCCAACCAATGAAGTAAAGGCCCTTTTTAGGATTAGCTTGGTATTGAATATTAAGCTTGTGTTTGCTATTCCAAGCCAATGGCTCTTTAAAATACACGATGAGTTCTCGACCTGTGTTCTTGTGCTTCACAGGCGAACCGTTTAGCTCCACCGCTTCAATTCTCATTCTTATAGCATTCAAAACCAATGAATCTACTGCTTTTCTAAGCACCACGAATGTTTGCTCAACCTCTCCTTTAATCAGCTTTTCTTCGGGCAGAAATGAGGCTTTTAACTTAAGGTGCTGCATATCTACTGAATGCTCAACCGGCACAAGTTCATCATCAACCAAATAGGTGCGTTTTTCAACTTGACCAAAAGCCAGAGAAACCAGTAAAAAAACGGTTATCAATAAATTATATCTCATCATGAAAATAAATTTTTGCATCCTCTCTTAAATTATAGTTTGAGCTCATTACTTCTCCATAAGCTCCGGTAGTTCGTATTGCTAAAAGATCTCCTCTTTCTGTTTCTGCTAATTGGATGTTTTTACCAAAGCAATCAGAAGATTCACAAATAGGACCTACCACATCGTAAAAATGGCTGCTTGGGGTATCTGCCTTGCTTAGGTTTTCAACCTTATGAAAAGACTGATAAAGGGCAGGGCGAATTAATTCGGTCATGCCAGCATCTAAAATCACAAAATTGGTTTTTATGCCCTTTTTAACAAAAAGCACTTTACTAATCAATGCTGCAGATTGCGCAACTAGAGAACGACCAAGCTCAAAGTGTAACTCTTGACCGGGAAGTAATTCGATGAAATCGTCGAAAACTTGAAAAAAGGCCCTAAAATCGGGAATCAGTTCTGCATCGGGTTCCTGATAATTCACTCCTAAACCTCCGCCTACATTAATGTGCTCCAATGATATATTACGTGCCTTAAACTCTTTTTGCAGTTCGTTAACGCGATTACATAGGTTTTTAAAAACGCTCAGGTCTCTGATTTGAGAACCAATATGAAAATGAAGCCCCTTTAGCTCAATATTTTTCAGTTGAGCTAAAAGGTCAAAAAGCTGACTTAACTCCCATGGATTGATGCCAAACTTATTTTCTTCAAGACCAGTTGTGATATAATGGTGAGTATTTGCATTTACATTAGGATTCAAACGGATAGCAACCGCGGCTTTTTTTCCTTCACTGCCTGCTAACTGATCAAGTATTTTAAGCTCTTCTAGAGATTCCACATTGAAGGTAAATATATCGTGCTTTAGACCAATTAAGATTTCCTTGTCCGTTTTACCAACTCCTGCAAAAGCAATCATTGAGGAATCAAAACCCATTTCAAGAGCCTTGAGAATTTCATTACCACTCACGGTATCAATTCCAAAACCTGCTTTTTTTATACTCTTAAGCACCCTACTATTGGCATTGGCCTTTATTGCATAAT
>P_2C_Liq_1_UnCtyDRAFT_1000514_pt1 | contig 16648 bp, 10 predicted proteins | sample Pon2CUnioCityCA_2_FD_10234 | JGI IMG/M metagenome (IMG submission 10234) | reverse complement strand
AATAGTGAATAGTGAATAGTGACTAAATTGCGGATTCTTTGCAAACTCAGGCTATCCTTGAGAGTATCAATCAGGTAATCTTCGATTGCTAGACTTGAGATTATCGTGAAGTTGGTCGTCCAAACAAGTTTCCCTGGCAACATGAAGACGATCGCGGCCCTGAGTTTTTGCCAAATAGAGGGCGCGATCGGCACATTTTAACAACCCGTCTCCCGTAAATTTGGGATCAGGAACCACACTAGCCACACCAATACTCAGAGTCACGCGATCGCCACATTGAGAGGTTTCATGGGGAATCCGCAACCGTCGCACCGCCTCTAAACTCCGTTGGGCCACCGCCATGGCCCCTGGCGAACCCGTGTCAGGTAATACCGCCACAAACTCCTCCCCACCATAGCGGGCCACCAAATCCTCGGGACGACAAATCGTTTCAGACAGCACCTGAGCCACCCGTCGCAGACAATCATCCCCCGCTTGATGGCCATACGTATCATTAAACAGCTTAAAACAATCAATATCTGCAATCAATAACGACAAATAGGTTTTGTCTCGTAAACTCCGGTGCCATTGATCCCGTAACCGTTCATCAAAGGCGCGGCGATTGGCAATTTGCGTTAATCCATCCAAATTGGCTAACGCCTCCAGCCTAGAATTAGCAGACTCCAATTGACGGTTCGTTAACTCCAACTGACTGGCCAGCCGGCGTTCTTCTAGCACCTGTAAACTGAGCTTTTGACTTAACTGATGTTCCCGAGCCAGCGATCGCTGCAACGCCTGAGTGGCACGGTGAGCCTCAATCAGACGACGGATACGCTGTCGTAAAACCCCCCAATGAATCGGCTTCGTAATGAAGTCCTCAGCCCCCATTTCAAAAGCGCGTTCAATCGAGTCCGAATCCTGTAACGTCGTAATAATTAAAATCGGGGGACAATTGCTATCAAACTGCTGTTTAAGCCGTTGACAACATTCAAATCCACCCATTTTGGGCATCATCGCATCGAGCAGAATCAGATCCGGGAGTTGAATCTGACAGCGATCGAGACAATCTTGGCCATTACTGACATCAATACTGTCGTAACCGTCTCGCTCGACAGCTCGTTTCATCAACATCCTTAACGTCCGTTCGTCATCTGCAATCAGAACTGTCCCTCTTGGTGCAGGACTTTCGGTATTAATCATAGTGAAGTTGGTGTAGGAGCGTCGTTAAAGCCTGATGGACTCGCGCAAAGTCCCTCTGAAAATCCTCGATGATGGCGGGTCGGTCCGAGGCCGGTACATGGATGAAATCCCCCTGTCGAATCCAATCTTCGAGAGTCCGACAGCGGTGGGTCAAGGCAGCTGCCCCTAGACTGGCACTGAGGGAACCTAGAGCATGGGCCGCTTGCCCGATCATATCAAGCTCTCCGGCTTCTAAGGCCAGGTGCAACCGTTGTAAACGCTCAGGGACATCATCGAGATAGCTTTCAATCATCTCGATGACAAAGTCGACCTCTCCGGCCATCTGTTGTAACTCATCGAGGACTTGCATATCCAGAATGGGATATTGGTCCGTCACTAGCAACGATGGAGATGGGGGCGCCGCGTCTAAGGTGGGGAAAGCTGGATGTAAACGTCCGCTGCGATAGCGTTCTAGAGCTTGACGGAGTTCGGTGGCTCGTAGGGGTTTACTGAGGTAGTCATCCATTCCCGCCTCTAAACAGAGTTGGCGATCGCCGGCCAGGGCATGAGCCGTTAGAGCAATAATATAGGGTTGAGGTCGTCCTTGCTGATGGTACTGCTGACGAATCTCGCGGGTCGCGGCCCAACCATCTAACTCGGGCATTTGAATATCCATCAACACGAGATCAAAGCTTTCCCGGCACAGTCGTTGGATGGCTTCAAGTCCATTGTTGACGACACTGGCCCCATAGCCAAATCGTTCTAGTAACTGTTTAACTAACACCTGATTCATGGCCAGATCTTCGGCCACTAAAATGCGTAAGGGTAGCCGCTGAGCCAAGGCTGGGTCAAAGGGAGACTCCTGAACCGATAGGGTAGATTGATAACGATGGCGGGGTGTGATCAGACGAGTGACTGGGTTAAGACGGTGTGAGTCCCACTCGGGGACCATTTTTAGGGTGACATGAAAGGCTGACCCCTGACCGAGTTCACTCTCCACCCGGATTTGTCCGTCCATCAGTTGACACAGTCGTTGACTAATCGTTAGTCCCAAACCTGTCCCCCCATAGCGGCGTGTCATGGAGCTATCACTTTGAGAAAAAGGCTGAAATAGGCGATCGAAGCGATCGCTCGGGATACCAATCCCGGTATCCTCAACGATCAGATGTAGGGTTTGTTTACCCTCTCGATCTGACGGCTCGGCATCAGCCTCAGACGCCACCCTCTCCACAGAAAGCCGTATTTCCCCTTGTTCAGTGAATTTGACTGCATTACCGAGAAGGTTAATCAAAATCTGTTTGAGGCGAACCACATCACCCCGCCAAATTCGCGGTAGGGGACTCATGAGGGAATAGCAGAGATTGAGTCCTTTCTGTTGAGCCGTCACCGCTACGAGATCTAAGGCTTGTAACAAGGCTCGATCAAACTCAAAGGGTCGAGATTCGAGTTCAAGGTGGTCTGACTCGATTTTCGAGACATCCAGGATATCGTTAATTAACGACAGCAGGGTTTCACTACTTTGACGAATGGTGTTGACAAATTCCTGTTGTTGTGAATCAAGCCGACTCTCGAACAGCAACTCAGTATTGCCAATCACAGCATTGAGAGGGGTACGGATTTCATGGCTCATCATCGCTAAAAAGCGGCTTTTGGCCAGATTCGCGGCTTCAGCCTCCTGTTTAGCTGCCGCTAGAGCTAGATTGTTGGCGCTGAGTTCTTCCCGTTGCGCAGTTTCTCGCTGAAGCATCGCCGCTTGAGCCAGGGCGATTCCCACTTGAGCCGCGACGGCTTCGAGGAGGTTGACTTCCTCACTACTCCAGCGACGTAGGGAACATTGATGGAGGCAAATTTCTCCATTGGCTTGGCCTTGATAGGAGGTGCGGATTCCTAACATGGAGCGAATTTGATTGGCTTCAAAGAAGTCTTGGCGGTTTTGTAGTAGTGGATTTTCTGAGACATCGTCGGAGACTTGGGCGATGTCTTGTTGGACAATGACGGTACTGTAGGGATGTTCAGCGATGGGTAGGATTAGCCCTAAAAGAGAGGCCAGGGTAGGATGACGGGATTCGGCAACAGCTCTGAGTTGGGGTTGGGGATCGCTTTCATAGGAGAAGATCAGACAACGACTGACGGAAAAGCTGCGCCCAATTTGGTAGGCGGCGGTTTGAAAGATTTGTTCTGAATCGAGACTCTGGCGAATTTCTTGGGTGAGTTTTTTCAGGAGTAAAACATTGCGATATTGACGTTTTAGGGCATCTTCGGCCAGTTTGCGATCGCTGATATCTTCTGCTAGACCCACAAAGCGATAGGATTGTCCCTGATGATCCTGAACCGGAAAGGCTTGGGAACAAAGCCAACGAACTTCGCCACTCGGTCGTAAAATACGATAGGTTTCTTCAAACACCTGTCCCTGGCGAATTTGGCGATCGAGGGCTTCACTAATGCGACGGCGATCGCCGGGATGAACCGCCGCCAGCCAAAGACGCGGGTTCTCATATAGATCTTGGTAAGGACGCTCAAAAATCTCTTGGTAAGTCGGTGAGATATAGAGCATCGCACCTTCACGGGAGAGAATAAAAAAGATTTGCCGGATGTTTTCTGCCAATTGGCGGAATTTCTCTTCACTCTCTTGTAGGGCATCCTGGGCGAGTTTTTCGCTGGTGATATCGTTGAGGGTTCCTAAATACCCCATGAGGTTATCGTGATGATCATAGAGAGCCACAAGCTGCCCAGAAATCCAAGAGAGACTTTGATCATCGCGCAGGATGCGATATTGCAATGTTAGGTGTTGATGTTGGTTAACCGCTTGATCCCAGGCTTGAAAGACGCGATCGCGATCGCCCGGATGAATCGCCGTCAACCAACCATAGTCGAGACAGTCCTCTTTCGAGAGTCCAGTCGTCTGACACCAATGGGGATTGACATAACGACAAGCTCCCATGGGATCGGCTAAAAACAAGCCCACAGGGGCTGATTCAACGAGACGACTAAATTGATACTCTTGAGGATGAATGGTCATATCGAGCAGAGGCATCTCGCTGACAGGGCGCAGAATCGCCAGCCAAGACCCCTTCCTGCTCCCGTGAGGACTCGCAGACCCTAGCCAAACCGCCAACGCCTCAACCCGTCGTTTAGGACCGTCATGAGACCCCGTAATGATGGGTCCTTGCCATAGTCCCTGATGGACAAGTTGCTGCCGAAGGCGATCGCTGTTAAAGGGAGATACTCCAAAAAACTGACAACAAGCCTCTAAAGGCTGTCCGATGGCTTGCTCGGCCCCAATTTGATAGAGGGTTTCAGCTTGGGGACTCCAGTAAAGAAGATCGCCGCGATCATCAACCACCATCGCGGCTTCGTTGATTTGACCGAGAATCTGCTGTTGCCATTGTTGGGTTTGTTCGAGATACTCAATCGATTGGCTTTGCTGGCTGAGGAGTTGGTCTTGCCGGTCTAGGCGAGTTTGTAACTGCTGGTTTTCTTCAATGAGGCTCTGCTGTGTGATGACGCGTTCTAGGGCTAGGCTGATATGCTCACTAAGTTGGTCAAGCAGCTCGATTTCAGCGTCAGTCCAAGTACGGAGGCGATCGCACTGATGGGCCATGAGAAACCCCCAAGGAGGCCCAACTTTGGGCTTGAGGACATCGAAAAGATAACTTTTAACTTGGAAATGAGCCAATAGGTTCAGATAACAGGGACTAAACCCCTGTTGGCTGACATCGTTGACTACATGACTGTGCTGACTGTGGCTGTGGGCCTGAAAACAGCTATCGTAAATCTGATGGTGTAGGCTGACTCTCCAAGGTGACAAGACCTGTTCGGCCAGGATCGTTCCTGTCCCGTTGCCGGTAAATTGATAGACGATGACGCGATCGCACTGTAAGAGTGATTGAACCTCAGTGACAACGGTGTCTAACAGTGAACTGAGGGAGTGATCACCGGCAATTTTGAGCAAAACCGAGGAGAGATGCCGAAGGGTCAGTCGGAGAGACTCAGCATCTTGAGTGAGCCTCGGGGTGCTGCGATCGCTCATGGTAATCCTAGAGTAATGCCTTGAGTTGGGCTTGTGCTTTAGATAAGGATTCTCTCCATTCTTGCTCAGGATCGCTATCGGCGACAATACCGGCACCGACTTGACCCCAAATCTGTCCTTGATCACACAAAAGGGTGCGAATCAAGATATTCAGATCAAGATAGCCCCGCCGATCGAGATAGCCACAGGACCCATAAAAGAGACTACGCCGCACGGGTTCGAGTTCTTCGATAATCTCCATACAGCGTACTTTCGGACAGCCAGTAATGGTTCCACCGGGAAAGACGGCGGCGATCGCGTCAATGAGGTCAACGTTGGCCGCAAGCTGACCGATGACGTTACTCACCAGGTGCATGACATGACTGTAGCGTTCGACGACGAGTAGTTCGTTGACTTGCACCGAACCCCAGGTACAAACTCGCCCCAGGTCGTTGCGTTCTAGGTCAACTAACATGATATGTTCGGCGTTTTCTTTGCGGTTATCGAGGAGTTCGGCTTCGAGTTGGCGATCGCGATCGCCGGTTTCGCCTCGGGGCCGGGTTCCAGCGATGGGGCGAGTTTGGACGATTCCCTCTCGCAGTTGCAACAGTCGTTCTGGGGAGCAACTAACCACCTGTCCCCAGGGAGTTTGCCAATAGCTGGCGAAGGGAGAGGGGTTAATCTCTTGTAGGCGGCGGTAAATCTGCCAGGGATGGCGGTTGAGGTGGGTGCTAAAGCGTAGGGAGAGGTTGGTTTGAAAGATATCCCCGGCCCGAATATAGGCTTTGGCCCGACGTACCATGGCTTCGTAGTCAGCTTGTGAGGAGAGAAACTCAATCTCTGGAGGGGCGTTGAGGGGGCTAGGCGGCTCAGGAGAGGGCTGCCATTGGCTCCAGGTCTGTTCGAGGCGATCGAGCTGTTCTGGGGCGCTGGCGGCGAACCAGAGGGTCTTCTGGTGATGGTCGAGGATGGCGAACTGTTCAGGTTCGTACCAGAAGGCGATCGGGAAGGGGAGGGGGTCCTGGTTGTGCTGGGGGAGTTGTTCAATTTCCCAGCCGAGATCATAGCCAAGCCAACCAAGCCAGCCGCCGGTAAAGGGAAGTTGGGCAATGTCTGGGGGTAGGGTTGGGCTTGGGGTTGCTAAATTGGCGGCTAAGGTACGCCGCAAAAACGGTAGAATTTCACCGAGTCTCGGTGTCCAATGCTGGGAAATGCCCGCTCGTTGCCGAGGACGACCGGCACAGATAGAATAGCCTGTCAGCGCCGGAGTGTCTGAGCTTGAGGGACTTTCGAGAAGGACGGCGATGGGATCGTTGAGGAATAAGGCGGCAAAGACATGAGATGCTGTATGGGATTCTAAGGGATGCGATCGCCAAAACCAGGGCTGTTGGACGTTCATAGGCGCGGTGTCACGGGGCAAGTCACAAGACAGGTCAAGGGTTAAGGGTTGAGGATGTTTAGTTATCTTAAGGGTTTATTGGTTGGTGTTCAGATGGCGGTTCCTCAGCGTCCTCTGTTGACGCTAGAGGTCAATGGTCTCGGCTATGAGGTACAGATTACGCCACGATTGGCGCGGGAACTCCCCGGAACTCAGCAGGAGGTCCAGGTGTTTGTCGATTTACAACTGCGTGATGACCGTCTGGTCCTGTTTGGCTTTGCGACAGCAGCGGAACGGGATCTATTTCGTCAGTTAATTCGGGCCAGCGGTGTGGGGGCTCAGTTAGCGATGGCCTTGTTGAGTACCTTAACGTTGGAGGATTTGCTGCAAGCGATCGTCTCGGGGAATCACAAGATCCTCTCGCAAACCCCCGGCGTTGGCAAGAAGACCGCTGAACGCATTTCCCTGGAGTTACGAGAAACCCTCGGCCAATGGCGAGAACAGGCTAATTTGCCAGTCGTCGCCACGGCCGGGTTGGCTGGTGACATCCTCGAAGATGTGGAAATGACCTTGTTGGCGTTAGGATATACTCCTCAGGAAGTGGTTTCGGCGTTGAATGCGGTGTCGAGTAATATGCAGTTTGGCGATCGTGAGAATGCCGAAGCTTGGATTAAGGAAGCCATTTCTTGGCTCTCGCGGGAGGTTGCTGATTAGAGATTTGGGTTAACCTTCCCGCGTTAGATGGCGGTGTCCCGCGAAATCCTTGTCCATCTCGTGGTCACTCTCGATGATCTCGGACACCATACGGATGATCTCAAGATGACCCTGAGGTTGCATCTGTTGCAGCAGTCGAGCCTCCCGTAACTCCAACTCCGTCATCCGCCGTAATTCCTCATCACTGTACGCCGCACGGGTTTGACGCACATCTTCCAAGGTTTGAGTCACATGGGCCAGGGTTCCCCGAATGGCGACGTTGTTCAACTCCGCGACCACCCGATAGGTGTTACGGTCTTTTCCCTGAATCGTCACCGCATCCGACCCCCCGAATTGGTGAATCACGGCGTTGAGATAGCGGTTACTTGATGCAGCGGCTTGGCGGAGACGGCGACGCTGAGGCGTAGTGGCGGTACAAGTCCGAGTCATAATCTCTTTCCCCGCAAGTGTTGAACTTTACATCAACATTTTAACAGATCCAATCCCAAAGCCGCCACTCCTGCCATTAAAACAATTCAACCAGGACATTTACGGGAGCAAGAAATAGGGTCAACCCTATTTATAATAAGGTTTTTGTAGTTCTCTTCCAATCTAAATCGTCCCCAATCAAGTGTCTATTTTTCTTGATCACCATACCCTAACCGTACCTTAGCCGCCGCCTGGGTGGCCTTGCGACGGGCCTGCTCAATGGTGTCTCCTGTCGCCAGGGCTACTCCCATGCGACGATAGGGACGAGCCGTTTCCTTTCCAAAGAGGCGAATCTCCACATCCGCCTCAGCCAGAGCCTCATCGACCCCTTCATAGAACACTGTATCCGAACGGCGATCGCTCAAAATCACGGCACTGGCCCCAGGGGACAAGACCTCAATCTTAGGAATTGGGAGACCTAAAATCGCCCGCAAATGTAACTCAAACTCATTGAGATTCTGGGAAACCATCGTCACCATTCCCGTATCATGGGGACGGGGAGACAACTCCGAGAAAATCACCTCATCTTGAGTTACAAAAAACTCAACCCCGAAAATTCCGGCCCCCCCTAAGGCCGAGGTGACGGTTTTCGCCATTTCCTGGGCCTGGCTGATTTTCGCCTCCGACAACCCGACCGGCTGCCAAGATTCCTGATAATCGCCTCGTTCTTGACGATGGCCAATGGGAGGACAAAACAGAGTGCTTCCATTCCACTGACGCAGGGTTAAGAGGGTAATCTCTACCTCAAAGTCAATAAACTCCTCGACAATCACCCGCTCACTCTCACCACGAGATCCCGTCATGGCGTACTCCCAAGCCTTGGCCACCTCGTCGGGGGAGCGAACCACTGATTGGCCTTTCCCGGAGGAAGACATCACCGGCTTCACCACATTCGGGAATCCTAACTCATGAGAAATCACCTCTAAGCTGGCGAAATCATTGGCGTAGCCGTAGCGAGGGGTACGCAGGCCTAACTCACTGTGGGCTAATTCCCGGATGCGATCGCGGTTCATGGTGTAGTTGGTGGCCGCCGCCGTGGGGATGATGCGAAACCCTTGGCGTTCTAAGTCGAGTAACTTACTGGTACGGATGGCTTCAATCTCAGGAACCACATAATCGGGTTGATGGTGTTTTACTAATCGCTCCAACGCATCCCCATCCTGCATCGACACCACTTCAGCGATATCCGCCACCTGCATGGCCGGTGCATTCTCGTAGCGATCGACTGCAATCACCGTATTTCCTAACCGTTGCGCGGCGATGACAACTTCTTTACCCAGTTCACCGGAACCGAGCAGCATCAATTTTTGAGGAAGTTTCACAGGTAATGCAGATGATTAAAACACAAGCCCCAATTATAGCAAAATGCGAGTCATGGGGGAGGTTCGCTCAGCACAGAGCATCTGCGAGACATCTAGCGTAGGCTCAACCTCTTGGCTGGTGCTAAACTGAGCTTAATAATCTGGTGGTAGTCTTCTACTGTCCACTGCATGGTTGACAACTTAGTTGACAGCATCATTTAGACTCCATGGATTCACCTCGATTCTAGTTTAGCCTGGAAACAGCCGATCGCTATTGTCGCACACCTGACTTGAAGCAAAGACGCCCGATTCTTTCAAAAACCTGGGCGTTACCGCTCTGTCAAAAGAGGCAATGAGTTATAAAGTTTATAACTTTTGTAGGAATTTTTTCGAGCTTTTCTCTTTCTAGGTCGGGGTCAAGTTTACCGATGCGGACTGTCACCGACAGATTTTTTAGGACTATGGGTTTGGCTTCGCTGGCTTCAATTTGAATTGGGTTTTTCTGTTGCCGAACTTGAGTTTCGAGGCATTTATCGCCGGAGTCCAACTCGCGTCAATCGGGAATCGGGTCAACGTCTCCGGTGCAGATGCGATCGAGGGTCGCGTCCTTTTGGGCGGTCAGCTATAAATTCCACCGGGTTCGGGAAGTCGTTTTCTAGCACGCTACAGACGGCGAAGGCGGTAAAGCTGGGAACGACCGCGTTGTTGCTCATCTGGGCGTAGCCGCGATCAATTTTTCTTAAGAATATTTTTTGTTTTCGGATGGTCACTGATCTGTTACAATGATGCCGCTTGGACAATTAGGCAAACGCAACACTCAATAGCAAGGCATCGTCTTTCGGGCATCTTTAACTGGGTCAAGTCATGCAAAATAAATTTTTGGTTCGCCTCCGAGTCGTATTGGCTACTGGTTTCCTTTCCCTGACGGTTTCAGTTGGTGTTCCGGCGATCGCTCAAGAAGCCGAGTCTAGCGCTGGGGAGAGTCCGGTTTTCCTCGAATCGACAATCTCGCCTGATGCTGATCCGTCTGCCGCAACGACGATCGAGAATATACAGATTCCGATCGAAGAACTGCGGCTGAGGCTCCGACCTCTAACCCTAGGGGATTTGGAAAATGAAGCCGCTGCCTGGTTCTCAATTCTTAAAAATAAAGTTGAAGAAATCTCAAATGCCGAGATTGCGATCCGACGAGCCAATCGGGTAATTGCTCTTCAGCAGGAAGCAAGCACTGCACTGAGTGAGGCAGAAGTAGAGCTAACTGAGGCGGAAGCTGAACTCGAAGCGACCAGCGAAGGAACGACGGAATACCAAGAAGCCGCCCAGCGCGTCGAAGCCGCCAGAGAATCCTTCCGAGAGGCACAGCGGTCTCTCGAAGAGGTACTCGAAAGGAAGCAGGAACTCCAAGGGGACGAAGCGCTGCAAGAAACGCTCCAAGATGCAGGTGAGGAGGGGAGGCGAGGACAAGCCCGGGACGTCTTGCAGCAAGCCAGAGACGCCCGCGATGAGCTGACGGCAGGCAGTGAAGCTTACGAGACCGCGACGGAAAATATCAATGCGCTTGATCAAGCACTGGTAGACGCCGAGGCCGCCGCCGAAGATCTCGACTCTGCCGTGCCGGAGTCTCAAGAGGCTGAAGAAGCCCGGCAAGCTCTCGAAGAAGTTGAAACCTCTGTCCAGGAAATTGTGGACACAATTCTGGCATCGGGTCTCGTCGAGATTGAGGACAACACCGCAGAAATTGTCGAACCAGATCAGGGGGCAGAGGATGGTGATGTCCAAGATGAGGCTCAAGTCGATAGCGAAAGCTTGGGCGAAGCCGCCGAGCAGCTCGATATTTCGGCAGAGCAAGACGAAGCGCTCAAGACTCAACTCCTGGAGAATGTCACGGCACTGCAAGGCGATCGCACTGTCATTATTGATCGTCTCAACGTCGTCCTCGAAGAACTCGAACGCAAAGGCGGCGACCCAACCTCTTATCAGCGTTACATCGATGCGGTCACCATCATTGAAATTGACGTAAGCGACACTGAGGGGTTGGGCATACGTATCTGGAGCTGGTTGAAGTCAGAAGAGGGCGGCTTGCGCTGGGGGATTGGCATCGCAAAATTTTCTGGTATCGTCCTAGTTTCACTTCTCCTGTCCCGTGTCATCGCGTCGCTAACCCGCAGGACCCTGAGACAAATAAGTGCCGTCTCGAACCTATTTCGCGAGTTCCTCGTAATTGTCGTCGAGCGCGGTATAGTCGTAGTTGGCGTCCTCGTTGCGCTCACGTCACTTGGCGTCAGCCTCGGGCCTCTCCTAGCTGTCTTTGGAGGGGTCAGCTTCGTCTTAGCCTTCGCACTCCAGAGCAATCTCGGGAACTTTGCTAGCGGTCTGATGCTGCTCTTCTACAAACCCTTTGATGTCGGCGATTTCGTTATCATCCCCGGACTGGGGCAGAAAGGTTACGTGCGCGACATTACTCTGGCGAACACGACCTTCAATCACTATGACGGCAAGATCATAACTGTTCCGAACTCGACGGTTTGGAGTTCGACCATTCAGAACTTGCTGCCGAATGAGGAGCGACTGGTGGAATTTATGTTTGTCATCAACTCCAACGACGACGCGCTGGAAATGCAAGAAAGCTGGACGCGAGTTGTTGAAGCACACCCGGATACAGTCAAAGAAAAATGGTATATGGGTTGCCCGTTTGTGAGTCCTGCAGACGGTACAATTTGGTTTTGGTGCGGTGCTTTTGCACTGAAGACAGGCTTCTGGGATGTCTATACTGACCTCTACAACGATTACATGGCAGAACTGCGCAAAGCTGGAATCACTGTTGGGGTTATCAAGCATGAAAACTATGCTTACATCCGTAACAGTTCTGAACTGAGCGATCGCATTACCGCCGCCCAGAGTGGACACCACCACGAGGTGATGCATGGTGGAAGTGACCACGCAGAGTCTATTGTTGATCCGGGCATGGAGTAACACAATCTGGCTTAATCAACTCATCATGCAGAGAGGCTTTGGGTAAATGTTCAGTTTAAACAATGTTCAGTTTAAATAATGTTCAATTCAGACATATCTTCATGAGACTCATCAATAACGTTCAATTAATTTATGAACAATCTAGAATGACTAGATATCGATAAAACCTCCGATTTCTAGGATCCGCATATAACTGAGTCAGAGCAATTAAATCTCCATCTATCACTGAAAAATGGCAACAGGTTTCAAGTTTGAAAAAGAAGAAGATTTTAACCCTGAAGTTATGGGTCGTTCTCTTTGCATGAGTTTTGATGCTGTTGTCAGCTCATTCGCTCGGAGACCCGAGGAGAGAGTCCTCGGAGCATTGAGTAGCTACATCTACGATATGCCGCAGTATCCGGGTGATCGAGTAAAAGGTGGTGTTTACTACTCGCGCTACGTGAAGCTACCAACTTCTTTGATTCCACAAAGACAGCCTTCCTTGCTCAAGCAATTTGCTTCAACAGTTCGGGAGTATGTTGGCGTCGGATCGTCATTTTTTGACCTAGGTCCAGGGCCAGAATGGTCGGTCATGAAAAATACGATTCCGGCCTTGAGAAGCTTAGAGCCTTCAGAATATTTTGCAGTTGATATAGAACTCAAATTTACGACAGAAGCTTGTAAAGTTGTTGCCCGAGAATTTCCAAATATTTCAGCGCAAGGTACTGCTGTTGATTTTCACTCTCAGTGTCTACCACGTCACAAATCTGATACTTCTATTATTTGGTATCCTGGGTCAACTCTTGGAAATCTTCCGGCTAAACCCGGAGAGAGATTTATCGAAAATCAGTTTGTTCTCAAGCATCTCAAACAGCTTAAAAAAATCGATTCATCTTCTGAATATTCATCTTCTCAATCAAGCCAAAATGAGCAGCGCTATCTAGTGCTGCTCATGGACAGTCAAAAGGATCGTGTAGATTCTATGGTGAATCTGTACAGTTCAGAAGAGGCGAAAGGGTGCTTTATGAGTATTTTACACAAACTCAAAAGAGACTTACAGGCGCATGACTTCAATCCAGAAGCGTTCTCATATAGTCCTCGCTGGAACGATTATAGCAGTGTTGTCGAGCATCAATTTACGGCTTTAGAAACTCAAGAATTTTTAATAACAGACTGCTTTACAGGGCGAGAAGAGACGATCAAAGTCTTGAATGGTGAAAGCTATACTTTGGCGAACTCAATGAAGCCGAGTCATGAAGAAATGAAGTCCTTACTTTCACGTTCGGGATGGGAAACCTTAATATCAACGTGGGATACGGAACGACAGTTATATATTCTTTTGGCGCAAGCTTCAGGACTAGAAAAAAAATCAAAGTGATCGTTGAATCTCGATAAAGCAGACTGACAGATTTCTGGTATGGGTGTCCTCAGCTTGTTGTAAAAACGAACCCTTTAAGCTAGACTAGCGAACATTCTCAGGACTGTTACCAAGATTCAGCGTTAGAAGCTGTACACCTCGTGAGATTTTGATTTGAAATCTTCTGAAGCTCGCAAAAAGATTGAAATTTTCTTAGTCGTCCCTGTCAGAGGTTTTAATGTTGACTCTAGGACTTTTGTCCCAGGGCTGAAGTCGATGTAACCCAAATTCTATGCCTACAATTTTACCGATCGCACTCAGCTTTATTGTCTTTTTGTTGCTGTTTACCGGTGTTGGCCTGCTTGCTGCTACGTACAAACAGAATACAACGGCCGATTACTTACTAGCTAGTCGCAGCATCAATCCTTGGATGACTGGGCTGTCGGCCTTTGCTACCGCCCACAGTGGCGCTATGTTTATCAGCATGTTGGGCTGGACTTACCAAGTGGGAATTTCGTCAGTGTGGCTACTTGTAGGCTGGTTTTTAGGGGACTACTTAGCTTGGTTTTTCGTACACCAGCGGCTGCGCGTGGTCTCCGAGGAGAGCCATGCCGAAACAGTCGGGGCATTTTTAGCGGGAGGAGATCGGCAGAACCGCCCAATCGCTGTAGTTTCGGCCCTAACAACAATTGCTTTTCTGGGGGCCTATGCCGCGTCACAACTGCTGGCAGGGAGCAAGGCACTCCACGTAATTTTCGGTTGGGACTACAGCTTCTCTATCGTGCTCGGTGCGGTGATCGTTATTACTTACTGCTTCTCGGGCGGAATTCGTGCTTCAATTTGGACTGACGCAATCCAGGCTGTCGTGATGATGCTGGCCATGCTGGTAATGGTCGTGGTGGCACTGAGTGCTTGCGGTGGGTTTAGCGAAATGTGGCAGCAGTTAGCCGCGATCGATCCGTCACTGGTCGATCCGGTACCACAGGGCTTACAGTTCGGGTTTGGCCTCTTTTTGCTCAGCTGGCTGGTAGCGGGCATGGGCGCAGTCGGTCAACCACACATCATGGTGCGGGCAATGACAATCGATCGCGCAGAAAACATGGGCGTGACCCGCAATCTTTATGCAGCCTCTTACGTTCTTTTCTCTTCGTTTACGGTACTGGTTGGCCTAAGCGCTCGGGTGTTGCTGCCAGGGCTGATGCAAGGGGGCGACCCAGAGTTAGCACTACCGAAGCTGGCGATCGCCCTGCTGCCTAGTTTGGCGGTGGGAGCTATTCTTGCCGGAGTGTTTGCGGCGGTCGTCTCGACAGCAGACTCTCAAATTTTATCCTGCTCGGCAGCACTCACTCAGGATTTGTTCCCCAAGCTATCACACTCCTACCAATTAGCGAAGGTGGGAACCGTTGTGGTGACGGCAATCGTCTTAGCGATCGCCTTAGCAAGTAATAAAGAAGTTTTCGCGCTGAGCGTATTTGCCTGGTCGGCTTTAGCTTCGGGGCTAGGGCCGTTGCTCGTGGTAAGGGCGTGGCGTTGGCCTGTTAGTCGTGGAGTCGCTGTGGCGATGATGCTAGCGGGTCTGGCAGCAGCAACAAGCTGGAACGTAATTTTCCAACTGTCGGAGTCGATCTATGAAGTACTACCAGGAATGGCTACAGGGTTTGTCGTCTATGGCGCAGGACAGTTTTTCGATAGAGATAATACGGATAGGCAAGATGCCTGACCCTAAATTCAGCAGGTAAAATTAGGAGAGTACTGACTTGATTAAACCTGCCGAATATGGGGTAAATTGCTAATGTTTAGTAAAAAAAATGAGAAGCAATGAACATCAAAATAATTAAAGTCGGTAAAGTCAGAATCCACGAACATCATTTAGAAATCATTTATGGTGTCGATCGCTTTAAGTTTTCCACGAAAGTGTACTATCACGAATTGTCGTTTTCGGCGCTGCGAGAGCGATATTCGGATTCTACTCTGCAAAAGGTTGCCGCTCACATTGCCTTATTTGAAGGCATGAAATTCTGTTCTCTATTTCCCCAGTATTATGATGTGTCTGCAATTGCTGAGGGATTGAATCAGTCGGTTTTAAACTTGTTTTCCCAAATCTATCAAGGGGTGTTTGCCCAACATTTATATGAAAATCAGGTCACGGATTATGTAGGGCCGGAAATTATCTATCCCGGAACCGTTTTGGGAGAGAGCGAACCGAGTGCGATCTCTGGCGACAATCGCACGGTACTTGCCGGTTGTGGGGGAGGAAAAGATAGTATCGTCGCTTTGAAAATGTTGGAAGAGGCAAAGATTCCTTTCGCTTCCATGCAATACTCCCATAGCGTTTATGGGAAAGCGGATTTTCAACATGAGTTAATTTCAGGAGTTTTAGAATCTGTCAAGCCAGTTTCCCGTCATCAAATCTCGGTTTATGATGACTTTCTGGAGTATCCATTTATGAAGCTTTATTTTCCTGGAAATTCCGGGATTACGGTTCCAGAAACGCCGGTTTCTATTTTTGAATCCTTGCCGCTAATGCTGCATGGCGGCTACAACTATTTGGCATTAGCTCACGAAAAAAGTGCCAATACGGGTAATTTGTTTTGGGAGAAACTGGGGCGAGAAGTCAATCATCAATGGGGGAAAGGGTATGAGGCGGAGAAAGAATTAAATCGGTTCATTCAACAGCATTTATTTTCGGATTTTAATTACTTTAGCATTTTGCAGCCGATTTACGATTTCCGGATATTTAAGAATATGGCGAAATATCCGGAAGTACTGCCGAAAATTCATTCGTGTAATATCAAAAAACCTTGGTGCAAAAAGTGTCCGAAGTGTGCGTATGTGTGGCTGGGATTGATGGCGTTTTGCGATCGCGAAGCGGTGGATGCGGTTTTTCAGTCGAATTTATTGGACGATGCGGACTTGTTGCCGATTTTCCGCCAGATGCTGGGGTTAGAAAATCAAACGCCTTTTGAATGTATTGGCGAGATTGATGAAAGTCGCTTAGCGATGAAACGGTGTATGGAAAAAGGGTTGTCGGGTAAAGCGATGGAAGTGTTTGAGCGGGAGATCCTCGGCGATCGTACAATTGATTGGCAACAACTCGAACAAAAGTACGATCGCGTTTACGACAAAGAACACGCCATCCCCGAGGAAATTTTTCGGGCGATCGCAAATTTATTGTAACTTTCGTTACTTTTTAAGTCACTAGAGCTAAACAATTCAGCAGCGATCCTGAAGGATGCGATCGCTGCTGTCATTCCTGTGAAGGCGGGAATCTAGGGATTTTTCCAGGGTGTCGTTCAGTTGAATGATACCTA
>P_2C_Liq_1_UnCtyDRAFT_1000510_pt1 | contig 16713 bp, 15 predicted proteins | sample Pon2CUnioCityCA_2_FD_10234 | JGI IMG/M metagenome (IMG submission 10234) | reverse complement strand
GGCTCTGTAATTCCTACGAGTAGATTACGCATTTCTTCAGAGTCTTTCTTTCCAGCCTCGATGAGTTCCACGATTCCTGTACCTACGATCTCGATGGTATTTACGTCTTTAGTAAAGGCTTTTTGAGTTCTATTAAACAACTCACTGGACAGTGTTCCCTGAGTAGCGAGAATCCCTATTTTACCGGTTTTACTATTTAATGCGGCAGGTTTAATAGCTGGTTCAATCCCTATAAACGGCACCTCATAATGTTCTCTAAGGTAAGCAATACTGTTAGTCGTTGCCGTATTACATGGGATTGCTATAAGTTTACAACCTCGATTTATAAGATACTCTGTATTCTTAATACATAGCTTAGTGATCTCTTCTTGTGGTTTGCGCCCATAAGGCGCATGAGCACTATCTGCTAGATAGATCGTATTCTCGTGAGGTAAAAGTTGAACTACCTCTTTCCATACTGACGTTCCTCCTACTCCACTATCAAAAAACCCTATAGGATTACTATTACTCATGCGATAAAGATAAGACGATTACTAATTATAAGACACAAAAAAACCGCTTAGAAAACTAAGCGGTTTTAAATGTAGTTAATAGAGATTACTCTGTAATTCCTAATTCTTTTTTAACATCTGGTGTGATATCATAACCATCAGCCATGATAACTCCTGTACCTGTGGTAGAGTCAAGCACATAATCAAATCCTTTTGCACGAGCTACTTTTTGAATAGCATCACGTACTTTTTTATATAATGGCTTTAAAAGATCTGTTCTTTTCTGACCCATTGCTCCTTGAGAACTTTGGTAGTACTCTTCTAATTTTTTCTGTCCTGCCATAAGCTCTGCATAGGCGCGCTGGTTTTCTTCTTCACTGCGTGTATCAGAAAGGCTTTTCATTTGCTCAGCTTTATTTTGTAATTCCTTATCCATTTCAGCAAGAGTTGCTTCATAGGTCTTTGCAAGATCTCTTAATTGCTTATCAGCTGCTTTAGCCTGTGGTAACTGCTCTACTAATTCTTGAGAAGCTACGTGACATACTTTACTAGGTGTAGCTTGAGCTTGAACTGTATTAATTCCTGCCATAAGGAACATTACTACTGCTGCTGTTATAAGTGTTTTTACTTGTTTCATTTTCTTTTTATTAATTGTTGTTTTGCTTTAATGTATACTAATGCGGCTGCAAATATAATAGTATCAACCGATTATTTAGTTTCTTATGACTTTTTTTGATTTGCCTTCCTTTTTTCTTCCCTTACCTTTAAAATACTATCTCTGCGTCTCTTTCTGGCGTCTAGGATACTATCTCTACGTTTTTTAAAAGCTGCCGCTCGTGCCGCTTTTATAGAGTCTCTCACTCTTAATTTTTCTAATCTTGCTTTTTCTCGATCATTGAGTAATTGTTCTCTTGCCTCTTCTTTTTCTTCTACCTTCTCAGCCTCTTGAACTGATAGGTAACGATCTTCTTTTTCTTGTTCCTTTATTTCCTCTTTAGTAGGCTTTTTTCCTTTTCCTTTATTTCTAGAATCAATTTTTGCGGTTCTACCTATAGCTTTTAACACTTGATCGCTTAGGTCGTGTCGCTCAGCATTATATAGCATAGCAGCTTCAGAACTGTCTAGTATGTAATCATACTTTTTCATTCCTCCTATTTTGCGCACTTCATTAAAAACCTGATCTTGGACAGGTTGTATTAATTGGATTTTTTGTAGTTCAAAATCTCCTCCTACTCCAAATCGTTTTTGTTGATACTCTAGTAATTCTTCTTCCTTAATTTTTATATCTTCCTCTTTCTCTTCAATAAGCTCATTAGTAAGCAGTACTCGTTCATTTTGTAGCGCATCTTTCATTTGTTGCACTTCCAGGTTCATGGCATCAATCTCTTGTTTCCATTTACCCATTTTTTGCTCGAGTTGTTGATTTGCTTTTTGATACTCAGGCACATTTTCAAGGATGTACTCCATATCTATAAATGCTACTCTTATTCCTCGGGTTCCTCCTTGCGCTTTCGCGAAAGCGAAACTCATCAAGGTCATTATACTGATAATAAAAATCTTATTTTTCATAAGCTCAAAGTGTTTATAGAAAATATCGTGCCATTCTAGAATTGCTGTCCAATAATAAAGTGAACATTCCATCCACTAGGATCGTTACTTATTTGCGTAGGAACTTTATCAAATCCATAAGCAAAATCAATTCCTAACAACCCAAAGGCTGGCATAAATATACGCAATCCTGCTCCTGCAGATCGCTGTACCTCAAACGGGTTGTAATCTCTAAATTTTTGATACGAGCCACCAGCCTCTGCAAATGAGAGTACATAAATAGATGCTGCCTGCTCCAATGAGATAGGGTATCTTAACTCCATAGAGAACTTATTATATACCGTATCTCCATCAGGATTAGTAGTAAGTGCTGAGTTATCATAACCACGCATTCTAATGATATCACGCCCATCTAAAGAGAAAGCTCCAAGTCCATCACCACCTACAAAGAATCTTTCAAAAGGCACGAGACCTCTATCCTGACTGTAAGCTCCTAAGAACCCAAATTCTGTATTAGTTTCTAGTACTAGTTTATCATATAAACGTGTGTACCACTTTCCTTGAAACTTTACTTTATAGTATTCTAAAAACTTAAAACGCTCCTGATCTATTTTTGCTGGATCTGCAACACCATTCGTTTGAAACTCTGCTTGATCTTCTAAGGTTGCATAATCTACTCCATTAAATAATGAGAATGGAGGAGTTAGCTTTGCTGTAATAGAGAATGAAGAACCGTAAGTAGGATAAATAGGGTTTACACCTACGTTATTTCTACTCAGTCCTATAGTATATGCTAGGTTATTAGAAAAACCATTAGGGAAGTTGAATAACTGACTTTGGAAATTCTTTAAGTTATAGTGCTGGAAAGATAGCGCTTGAGAGAACTGGAAGTAGTTATCTGGCCATTCTAATCTTTTTGCAATTCCTATGGTTCCTCCTGTAATTAAGAATCGCTGACTGCGGTCCACTTCTCTAAAATTTTGCTGGTTCACACGGAACTGCTCACTGTGAGAAAAAGACACATTAAATGATACTGGTTTTTTACCACCTAGCCATGGTTCTGTGAAGTTTAAGCTGTAGGTTCTAAAAATAGCACTGGCTTGTGCACGTATGGCGAGTGTCTGTCCATCTCCCATAGGAACAGGCTCATAAGCTTTACCATTAAATAAATTACGTAATGAGAAGTTGTTAAAACGCAATCCTAGTGTTCCTACAAATCCACCACCACCATAACCACCTTGTAGTTCAATCTGGCTGGCGCCTGCTTCTTCTAACTCATATTCTACATCTACGGTTCCGTCTTGCTGGCTTACATTCTTTAATTGTGGATTTATAGTCTCTGGATTAAAGAATCCTAACTGACCTAATTCACGAATGGAGTTAATGATTTTTTGTCTAGAGTAACGTTCTCCTGGAGTGGTCTGTAAATTTCTATAAATAACGTGGTCGTTTGTTCTCGTGTTTCCAGTAACCGTAATATTATTAAAATAAGCCTCTGGACCTTCCACGATACGTACTTCAAAGTCAATGGTGTCATTATAAACTCGAGTTTCTACAGCGTTAACAGAAGAAAATAAATATCCTGTATTTTGATACTGGTTAGAAATATCATCAGAATCTGGGTCTTGAGGTTTACTAATTCTATCATAAAAAGCTACACCATTATAAACGTCTCCTTTATCTATTTTAAGAATACGCTTTAATTGATCATCTGTGTAAACCGTATTACCCACAAAATCTATGTTACCGAAATAGTACTTCCTTCCTTCTTCTACATTAATATCTAGTGCTATTCTTTTATCGCTAAGTTTTATTAAAGTATCGCCTAGAATACGGGCGTCTCTAAAACCTTTTTCTTTATAAGCATTAAGTACTGAATTCAAGTCTTCTTGATAGCTTTCTTCTATATACTTAGAGCGTTTTAAAAGCCTGATCGGGTTGCGTTGCTTTGTATTTTTCATGGCTTTGCGCAACTTTTTATCATCGATGAGATCATTACCCGTAAAAGTAATTTCTTCTACTTTTACTTTTTCACCTCTATCGATGTCTATTTTCATATCCACGCGATTGGTGCTTTGATCAGCAGTATCTACTACTTCCCTTACTCGCACTAACGCATCTGCATATAGAAAACCTTTTTCTTTATACTTGTTTTCAATAAAGTTACGAGTATTTGTAACAAGGTTTTCAGTAGCTTTACGACCTGAAGTAAGTTTTAATTCGGTTCTAAGATCTTTTGCTTTTCCATCTCTAATACCTGTAATTTCAACATTATTAAGGTTAGGAACCTCAACAATATTTAATTCTAGATTAATAAGGTCTATTGCTCCACCTTCTGGATCAGGAACGACACTGGTTTTATAAAATCTTATATCGCTAAAGAGTTTAAGATCCCATAATTTTTTAACAACATCGCTTAATCGCTGGCCGGGAACGTAAATCTCATCTCCTTTACGTAAACCTGTAAAGGCTATTACTGTATTTTCATTATAGGTCTGGCTGCCAGTAACAGCAATCTCCCCTATTTTATATTTAGTGGCTTTACCTATAGGTGTGTCATCCTTTTGTGCCGTAGCGATAGTACTTAATAAAAATACTACTGCTATTAGTAGCGAGTGTGCTAGCTTTCTTGTCATTATTCTATAATTGTTCACTCGTTTTACCGAATCTACGTTCTCGATCTTGATAATTTTTTAATGCTTCTATGAGATGTTCTTTTCTGAAATCAGGCCAAAGTACATCTGTAAAGTAAAGTTCTGCATAGGCAATTTGCCACAGTAAAAAGTTACTGATACGCTGTTCTCCACTTGTTCTTATTAATAAATCTACATCTGGCATATAGTTAGTATATAGTAAGCCATTTATAGTGTCTTGATTAATATGTTCTACTTCTATATCACCGTTTTTAACTTGAGTAGCTACATTTTTAATCACAGTAATTAACTCTTCACGTGAGCCGTAACTCAGTGCTAGAGTTAGTATCATGTGTTTATTACTCTGAGTTGCTGTAATAACTTCCTGAAGTTCTTTTTGAGCAGTTTTAGGTAATAATTCTAAACTACCTACTGCCCTTAAGGAAATATTATTTTTTTGTAAAGTAGACAGCTCTTTTTTAAGGCTTGAAACTAGGAGTTTCATTAAAGTGTCTACTTCTAGTTTAGGCCTTTTCCAGTTCTCTGTACTAAATGCGTAAAGGGTTAGGTTCTTAATTCCTAGCTCTGCACAGGTTTCTACCGTTTCACGTACTGCTTTTGCTCCTTTTTCATGTCCACGCACACGCATAAGGCCTTGTTTTTTTGCCCAGCGACCATTACCATCCATAATCACAGCAACATGCTGTGGTATATTCTGGTTATGTAAAACGTTATAATCCATTTCTAAAAATTACAATAACACGGTTTTCTACCGAATGCGTAAGTTAAGGTTACACCTGAGAAAACATACCAATCATTATTGTTAATGTTTCCAAAACTTAAGTCCTGAAAGTCTTCGTGATTACTTCCATCGAGGTTATCTGTAAAGGTGTAACGCACGCCTACTTCAGCTCCTAGTACTAGATGAGAGGAAATATTTGTTTTAACACCTAAAATAAAAGGGATAGCGAGACCTCTATCTGTTCCTGTTTCTACCAGAGCATTTGTTCCAGCGTCTAGTCTAAGCGCCTCATACTGAAACCCTACTATTCCAGTGTACATGTAAGGAACGAGATGAGGTTGCCCAGTATAGAGTTCCCAATCCCAAAAGTTATATTCAATTCCTATACTGGCCTCGATTAATTTATAATTATAATTATAACCTCTTAAATCTCTTGATCTATCATCACTATCATTATCATCTCCTACCATATTTGCAAAAGTTAAAGATGCTCTAAAATCGTGTCTAGTACTTCTATTCCATTTAATAATACCTCCTACAGCAAGGTCAGAAGGATCAACAAATTGCGTACTTCCTACATCACCGATTATATTTCCTCCACCAGCAAACACTCCTACTTCATAGGTTTGTGCTTTCGCGAAAGCGAAACAAAAAGAGATACTTAAAAATATTACTAACCTCATGAAATTTTTAAAACGTGCAAATATAACAATTCTAGTTACCTAGCATGAGTAAACATGCACGATTGTGAGTAATGTAAAACTAGCTTTTTTTAAAATTATTGTTTAATTGCGTTTATCTTCTCCCCAAAGAAGTTTATGACGTATGGTTTTTATAAAACTAGCGTGGTCTAATTCTATAAGATCGATCGTAAAATCTGCCTTTTTAAGAGTAAGCACAGTCTCATCTGGATAAGAAGCAATACGGTTATCTAAAGAAGCAAGAAATTCATTTTCACGACCCATTACTTTTAGAGTAATTTCAGTATGATCTGGAATCACAAGTGGTCTAGCGTTTAAGTTGTGAGGCGCGATAGGTGTAATAACCAGCGCATTTGTATCAGGAGAAATAACAGGTCCACCGCAACTTAAACTGTACCCTGTAGAACCGGTAGGCGTTGAGATTATTAACCCATCTGCCCAGTAAGAGGTAAGCAACTCACCATTGAGGTGCGTCTCTATTTGAATCATACTTGTAGTATTCATGCGGCTTACTGCCACTTCATTAAGCGCAAAATTATTAGGCTCAAGATGATTTACTGGATGATTAGAGCTGGCGGTTATTAAACTGCGCTTACTCCATCTATATTTTCCTGCAAATAGTAATTTAAAAGCCAGCGCTAGTTCTTCTGGTTGCAATGTGGCCAGAAAACCTAATCTACCCGTATTTATTCCCATTACAGGAATGTTCAATCTCCCGATGTAAGATACCGCCCGTAAAATAGTTCCATCACCACCTATGCTAATCATTAAATCATAGGAAGCATCTAGCTCTTCAAAAATAATGACCTGAGATAAGTCTGCTTGATTATTAATAAGTCCCGCATACTCCTTTTCTACAAAAACTTCACAATCCTGTTGTTTTAATAGAACAAGAACTTCTTTAACAATAGCGACACTATCATCTTGCAAGTACTGACCATAAATAGCTATTTTTTTCATTATATGTTCAGGTATTTATTGAGGTAGTCTGATCTTTCTTTAAGATTATCTAGGTATGAATCTTCCTCTGCAGCACTTACTACTTCATAACCATATCTTCTAAAAGTCTGTAGAATTTGATTCACATTTTCAGGACTCACTTTAATAGTAATCTGAGTCAGGTGATCTTTATAATTACTTATAAAACAACCATACAGGCTTGAATCATTAGACTCCACTATTTGAGTGATTTCACTAAAACTATAATCTGTTGTTCCTTTTTCTAACACTATTACTGCTCCAGACTCATATAAAAAAGGTGAATCGTTAAACAGTTGTAAAATATCTTTAAGCTCATAATAACCTAGATATTTATTTTCTAAGTCTAAAACCGGCATGACGTTACAGTCGTGTTGTGCAAAAGCCTCTAAAACATCCAGCCAGTGAGTATCTATTTTCACAAAAAAGGTATCTAAGGCATATTTCACATCCATCACAGAACAACCTGTTTCAAAACAATGCGTATCTGTCTCTGATAGGCAACCTATATACGTATCTCCTTCCATTACTGGTAAATGAGAATAGGTGAGTTGCGAGAATATATTTTGGGACACCTTAACAGCATCTGTAACCTGTAAGGGTTTCACATCATTAATAATATATTCTTGAATATTCATAAATGTTCTTTTTTGCAAATTAATCATTTCTGTGATTACTCGTTGCGATGTTTCCTTTGTATTTTTGAATCTTAATAAATTATTATGACTGCACTTAGTGTTAACGTTAATAAAATAGCAACATTGCGCAATGCTCGCGGTGGGAATGTTCCAGATTTAATTCAGTGTTCTTTAGACATAGAACGTTTTGGAGCTCAAGGCATAACCATTCATCCTCGACCAGATGAAAGACACATCAGGTACCAAGATGCTCGTGACCTTAAAAAAGTAATACATACAGAGCTCAATATAGAAGGCAACCCTAATGAGAAGTTTATTGCCCTCGTAGATGAAGTGCAACCTGCACAAGTGACTCTAGTTCCCGATGCAGTAGACGCCATTACATCAAATGCAGGCTGGAACACCATTAAACACCAAGATTATTTAACTCAAATAGTAAAACACTTTAAAGATCAAGGGATAAGGACCAGCATATTTGTAGATCCTAGTGCTGAAATGGTAGAAGGCGCCGCAAAAACTGGCGTAGATCGTATTGAGCTATATACAGAAGCTTATGCACATGGATATACTCTAGATAAAGAAAACGCTATAGCACCCTATATTATAGCCGCAAAAAAAGCCTTAGAGTTAGGTTTAGGTATAAATGCTGGCCATGATTTATCCTTAGAAAATATGAGGTATTTTAAGGACCAGGTTCCTGGTTTACTAGAGATTTCCATAGGACACGCGCTCATTTCAGAAAGCCTGTATATGGGATTAGAAAACGTAGTAAACATGTATAAAGCAAGACTTACTGACTAAATGTTACATTCAATTATTATAGGAGAAGGAAAACCACTGGTTATTCTACACGGCTTTTTAGGAATGGCTGATAACTGGAAAACACTAGGTAAACAATGGAGTGAAAACAGATATGAAGTTCACTTAATAGACCAGCGCAATCATGGCCGTAGTTTACATAGTGATGAATTCAATTATGAAATCCTAGCTCAGGACATTAAAGAGTATTGTGATGAGCACCAATTAAAATCTATTTATTTACTAGGGCACTCCATGGGAGGAAAAGTAGCTATGAAAACAGCTGTAGATTTTCCTAATCTGATTGAAAAATTAATCATTGCAGATATTGCTCCTAAAGAATATGCACCCCATCACAGCGATATTATAAACGGTCTAAAATCTTTAGATTTTAACACCATTAAAAGTCGTAAAGAGGCAGATAAGCAACTTGCCCTACGTATTCCAGATTTTGGCACACGTCAGTTTTTATTAAAGAGCTTGTACCGAGTAGATAAAAACCGTTATGGATGGCGTTTTAATCTCGATGTTTTAGGAAATAGTCAGAATACCATAGGCTTTCAAGATGCTATTACCGAGCAAATTCAGATCCCTACCTTATTTGTGCGCGGTGGTAATTCAGGGTACATTACAAATAACGATATAGTAATTATTGAACACGCTTTCGCGAAAGCTGACTTAAAAACAATCCCTAATGCTGGTCACTGGCTACACGCAGAACAGCCTGAATTATTCTATGAAACGGTTACAAAATTTCTAGAAGAATAGATGCTATGCAAGCATAATAGTCACGAAAACGCTTGCGTAAGAACTTTAAAATACTAAATTTGAAAAATTATAACCCGAATATTTTTAACAACAAACTGATTATGAACAAATTAAAAGCTTTAGCCGTGCTTCTTTTGATTTCTACCATGGCCTATGCCGGTGGATATCGTGTAAGTACACAGAGTAATAGACAGTTAGCCATGGGACACACAGGTGTTGCTGTAGTTAATAATGCTGATATTCTATTCTTTAACCCAGCTGGTATTGTGCACTTAGAAAATAAACTAAATTTTAGTGCCGGTGGATTCGGTGTGTTTTCTGATGTATCTTATCAAAACGCAGAATTCGGTACAACTGCCGAAACAGACAGTCCTGTAGGAACACCATTTTATGCTTATGGATCTTATAAGATTAATGAAAAACTAGCCGTGGGATTAGGTATTTATACACCATTTGGTAGTACCGTTTCTTGGGAACCTAACTGGGCTGGTTCTCACTTAGTAAATGAAATAGAATTAAGTGCCATATTTATTCAACCTACTGTTGCTTACCAGCTTTTTGATAGTGTAAGTATAGGTGCTGGACCCATCATCGCTATAGGTGGTGTTTCATTTAATAGAAACGCTGGTCGTTCACTTACAAATGAAAATGGAGAACGTTCTAACGTAGCTATAGAAGACACAGGTGTCTTAGGGTATGGATGGACTGCTGGATTAATGTTTACTCCTAATGATCGTTTTACACTAGGTTTCAACTATCGTTCCTTAATAAATATAGACAGTACAGACGGTACTGCATCATTTACTAACTTCCCTGTATCAAGTTTAACTCCTGCAAATGGAGAAACTGGTTTTGAAGCAACGCTTCCTTTACCGGCAGAACTTACGGTAGGTGTAAGTTATAAATGGGATAAGTTATTACTAGCCTTTGATTACAACCGCGCCATGTGGAGTGAATATGAAAGTCTAGATCTAGTATTTGATAACGGTACTACCTCTATCAACCCGAGAAACTATAAAGACGCTTCTACCTGGAGATTAGGTGCTCAATATGAAGCAAATGATAAATTAACCATTCGTGCCGGATGGTACTTTGATGAATCACCAGTACAATCTGGATATTTTGCTCCAGAAACACCGCGTAACGATTCTCAAGGTTACACATTTGGTCTTTCTTATCAAGTAAACTCTAAACTTGCGATAGACGCCTCTTTCCTTTACTTAAGATTCAAAGAAGTAAACGAGTCTTATGACTTCTTTACAGATCCAGGAGCAAGCACGGCATCTAGTTTTGGTGGAACTTATAAATCACAAGCGCTTATTCCTGGTATAGGAGTAACTTATAGCATGTAAAAAATATTATCATGAAAAAATTGAATTTAAAATATATAGGACTTTTTATTGCAGCAGCTGCAATAGTAAGTTGTGAAACAGAATTTGAAAACCCTATCGATGAGGTAGATGTCTACACCTCTGGTGAAGCAGATTTTTCAAACTACGTAGCCATAGGAAACTCATTAACATCAGGATATGCTGATGGTGCTCTCTACCTAGACGCTCAAACAAAATCTTTCCCAGCAATTATGGCTGGACAGATGGAACTCGCCGGTGGTGGTGAATTTATCCAACCATTAGTGAACGATAACGCTGGTGGTCTATTAGCTGCTGGTGTGCCTATTCCTGGTTTTGGTAACAGGTTTGTATTAGCTTCAGACGGAATGGGTAGCCCAGCTGGACCTGCTGTATATACTGGTGCAACACCTACTACGGATATAACTAATACAGTAACAGGAAAGTTAAATAACTACGGTGTTCCTGGTGCAAAGAGCTTTCATTTAGGAGCTCCTGGTTATGGTAACATAGCTGGTCTTCTATTAGGTCAAGCAAACCCTTACTACGTGCGCTTTGCATCCAGCGGAACATCCACAGTTATAGGTGATGCAGTAGCGGCAAACCCGAGTTTCTTTACTTTGTGGATAGGAAATAATGATATTCTATCTTTTGCAACTTCTGGTGGTTCAGGAGTAGATCAACTTGGAAATTTAGACCCAACAACTTACGGAAGTAATGACATCACAGATCCTAATGTTTTTGCTGGTGCGGTAAATGGTTATGTTACAGCTTTAACCTCAAACGGTGCAAAAGGAGCTTTAATTAATATTCCTAATGTGACCTCTATTCCTTTTTTCACAACGGTTCCTTCAAACGCCATACCGCTGGATGCAGCTACAGCTGGCCAAGTTATGTCTAACCCGGCAATACAGCAATACAACGGTGGATTGCAAGCCGCTGCTGGCGCAGGCGCAATTACTGCTGACGAAGCTGCTCTAAGAACTATAAACTTTACTGCTGGTCAGAATTTTATGCTTATGGTAGATGAAGACTTAACAGATCTTTCAGGCTTTGGTCTTCCTAATTTAAGACAAACTAATGATACTGATTTAATAACATTTACCAGCGCCTCTGTCATAGGTACACGGGCAGACCCTAATGATCCATTATCCGTAATAGGTGTAGCGGTGCCGCTTGGAGATGAAAATGTTTTAACATCAACTGAACAAACAGCTATAAGCGATGCGCAAAACGCCTACAATACAACGCTAGAAAACATAGCAGCTGCAAATGATCTAGTTTATGTAGATGCTAAAGCAGCACTAGCTGAAGTTGCTGCTGGCGGCGTATCTTTTAACGGTGGAGTTTTAAGCTCTACCTATGCGAGTGGTGGTGCTTTCTCTTTAGATGCAGTTCACCCAACGCCACGTGGCTATGCCTTTACAGCAAACGTAATCATAGATGCTATAAACGAAAAGTACGGTTCTACCATTCCTAAAGTAGAAATAGGTAATTACAGATCAGTACAGACTAGTGACTTAGTAAACTAGATCTTTTCACATATTTAATTAAGAATCCGTCTCGGTTACATCGAGGCGGATTTTTTATTAAAATTTCACCTTGTTACCTCATAAAAAAACATTCTATGAAATTTATCCTTAAACTATTAATAACAGCTGTTCTTGTAGTAATACTATCAAAAATACTACCTAACGTTACGGTTGATAATTATGTAAGCGCTGTTCTAGTGGCGTTATCACTTTCCCTACTTAACTTTATTGTAAGACCTATTCTAGTTATACTTACACTTCCAGTAACTGTTTTAACACTAGGAATATTTTTACTGGTTATTAATGCCATCATTATTTTACTGGCAGACTGGCTTGTTGATGGGTTTGAAGTAAACGGGTTTTTATGGGCGTTTATATTTGCCCTACTTCTAGCTATAGGAAGATCTATTTTATTTAAAATTTTAGAAAAGGATAACAATTAAGATTTGTACTCGAACTGAAACTCGAAAATGAAATTAAAGTATCAGTGAAAACAACCTTCATCTTATATCCATGAACGCAGCGTTATCTTGTTTTTTTTAATAGAATACCCATAAATAATGGTTAAAACGATAGGCACTGAGCACTTACCTATCATAAACTATTTGTTTACACGTAAATAAAGAGTAATTTTGCAACCCAATTTTAACAGCACTTAAAAGTCTTTAAATGAATATCAAGCGCACTGACATAGACGCACTTAATGCGACGCTTACTCTTAACATTGAGAAAGCAGATTATCAAGAAAAAGTAGATAAGTTACTTGCAGACTACCGCAAGACGGCAACCATTCCTGGTTTTAGAAAAGGACATGTACCGGCAAGCCTTATCCGTAAAAAATACCGTACTCCTCTATTAGTAGATGAGATCAATAAAATGATCCAGCAACAACTAAATGAGTACATTACTAAAGAAGAATTAGAACTTCTAGGAAATCCTTTACCTAAAGCACAGGACGATATAGACTGGGAAGGCGATGATTTTACCTTTGAATTTGAACTAGGTATCGCACCAGAGTTTGAAGTAGAAGTAAAAGGTAAAAAAGCCATTACTCATTATGAGATTAAAACTGATGACGATACTCTCAACCGTCAGATCGATCGCATACGTGAGCAATACGGGAAACTTATCGCAAAAGACAGTATTGCAGATGGTGACCAGATCACTGGAGTATTCCGTAATGATGATGAGGAGATCAATAGTGATGCTACTTTTAAAACCGATAAATTAAAAGGGAAAACTAACCTTAAGAAATTTATAGGCAGTAAAGTAGGCGACACTCTAGATTTAAAAACCAAAGGCCTTTTTGAAGACGATCACGATTTGATGAACTTCTTAAAAGTAGAGCACGATAAAGCTCACGGACTAGATATTAAAGTAACTTTTGAAATCACTGAAGTGAACGAGCGTGAGCTTGCAGAGATGAATCAAGAGTTCTTTGATAAACTATTCGGTCCTGGAGTTATTTCTAGTAAAGAAGAATTAATGGATCGTTTAAGAGAAGACGCTGGACGCCAGTTCTCTCAACAAACTGACCAAAAGCTACTTACTGACGTCACTGAAGGATTAATCGAGAACACTAAATTTGACCTTCCAGCAGACTTCTTGAAAAGGTGGATTGCAAACTCTGGAGAGAACCCTATGAGTGAAGAAGATGCCGCTGCAGAGTATGAGCGCTCTGAAAAAGGATTGCGCTATCAATTAATAGAAGCAAAAATCTTAAAAAACAATCCAGATCTTCAATTGAAATTTGAAGAACTACAAGACTACTCTCGCACACAAATAAAAGCGCAAATGGCTCAATATGGTCATATGGACGCTACAGATGAAGAGGTAGATGGAGTTGTAGCCCGTATCATGCAAAACCAAGATGAGGTAAAAAGAATGAGCGAGCAGTTACAAAATGAAAAAATGTTACAATTCTTTAAGGATAATTCTAAGCTCAAGAAAAAAGAGCTTACCTATGAAGAATTTATTAGAGAAGCCTATGAGTCATAAGCATTTCCTAAATCCTTTCCAGTGGAAAGGATTTGTTTAAAGCTTATTATGTATCAATAATTCAAAAGCTATTCTTAAAATTTATTAAAGATAAATTTTAAACTTTCTTCCCTTTGGGAAGGACTGAGGATGGTCTATCTTTAGGGCGTTAACTTTTATCATATGGTTAACGCCTTTTCTATCTTATATAAAGTAATATTACCACATGGATATATCTAAAGAATTTGAAAAATTTGCCGTAAAGGATCAAGGTGTGAACCCGATGTATTACGATAAAATAATGGGTAGCATGTACCCTACTAACCTTACTCCTAATATCATCGAGGAACGCCAGATGAACATTGCCATCTTTGATGTATTCTCACGTCTTATGATGGACCGCATTATTTTTATGGGTACTGGTGTTAATGATCAGGTGGCAAACATTATACAAGCACAATTACTTTTCTTAGAAAGTACTGATGCAAATAAAGACATACAAATCTATATTAACTCACCAGGTGGTAGCGTTTATGCAGGTCTAGGTATTTATGACACCATGCAGTTCATAAAACCAGACGTGGCGACCATTTGTACCGGTATGGCGGCTAGTATGGGAGCTGTATTATTATGTGCAGGAGCAGACGGGAAACGCAGCGCTCTACCGCACAGTCGTGTAATGATCCACCAGGTTTCTAGTGGCGCACAAGGTCAGGCCAGCGATATAGCAATCACCGCGCGCGAGGTCGTGAAGTTAAGAGAAGAACTTTATACGATCATCGCTAAGCATTCAAATCAGACCTATGAAAAGGTCTATGAAGACTCTGATCGTGATTACTGGATGAAAGCTGCAGAGGCTAAGGAATACGGTATGATTGATGAAGTATTAACTCGTGACTAGTAAAGGAGTTGTTTGTGTTATGCTTTCGCGAAAGCGTATACATGAATCCCGTTACTACAAACCATAAATTATGAGTAAAGAACAACTAGAATGCAGTTTTTGTGGCCGCAATAAAGCCGATACCAATTTGCTTATTGCAGGACTGGACGCACATATATGTGACCGTTGCATAGAACAAGCACATGGAATAGTACTGGAAGACGTTAAGAAAGAAGATGAAACTGGAGTCACTACTGCCGAGTTAAAGCTGCGCAAACCACAAGCGATTAAGGCATTTCTAGATGAATACATTATAGGACAGGAATTCACTAAAAAAGTGATGTCTGTTGCTGTTTATAATCACTATAAGAGATTATTACAAGTAGATAACGATGATGATGTTGAGATTCAAAAATCTAACATTCTCATGGTAGGACAAACGGGAACTGGTAAAACACTTATTGCCAAAACCGTAGCCCGCATGCTTAATGTACCACTCGCCATAGTAGATGCTACCGTACTTACAGAGGCTGGTTATGTAGGTGAAGATGTAGAAAGTATTTTAACACGTCTCCTACAGGCTGCCGATTATAACTTAGAAAAAGCACAAACCGGAATCGTATTCATAGATGAGATCGATAAAATTGCTCGCAAGAGTGATAATCCATCCATTACTAGAGATGTATCTGGTGAAGGTGTGCAACAAGGATTACTTAAATTACTAGAAGGAACTGTGGTAAACGTACCGCCTAAAGGTGGTCGCAAGCATCCAGATCAAAAATTCATTGAGGTAAATACAGAAAATATCTTGTTCATCGCTGGTGGAGCCTTTGATGGGATAGAAAAAGTGATCCGTAAGCGATTGAATATGCAAGCGGTAGGTTTTAGCGCTAGCATGTCTAATGATGATGTGAAGGATCAAGATAATATCTTAAAATATATTATTCCTAAAGATGTAAAAGACTTTGGGATGATTCCAGAAATCATAGGACGTTTACCTGTTTTAACGCACATGAACCCGCTAGATGCTGGAACTTTGCGCTCCATACTTACAGAGCCTAAGAATGCGATCATCAAGCAGTACACAAAGCTTTTTGGCATGGATGATATCACGTTTACCATTACTGATGGTGCGCTGGATTACATCGTTGAAAAAGCAATCGAATATAAATTAGGTGCTCGAGGATTGCGCTCTCTATGTGAAGCAATTTTTACAGATGCTATGTTTGACTTACCTAGCAGTGACGATAAGGAGTTTAAAGTCACAAAAACCTATGCAGAATCTAAACTGGATAAAAGCGGTATTAAAAAGCAATTGAAGGCTGTGGTATAACAATTAAAAAAATAATGATTACCCTAAAACCTCATCTACCGGTGAGGTTTTTTTTATTCCAAAAGGAATTATACCTCAATCTGCGATTGCAATCGCAGCAACTCTTCCATATAATCTCTAGAATTGCTTAATCTAGGGATCTTATGCTGTCCTCCTAGTTTGTCCTTTTCTTTGAGCCAGTTGTAAAAAAGATTAGGGCTAGCATCATGTATTTTAAGTTCAGTAAGCGTAATGTTGTTAGCTCGTTTTGCCTCATAATCTGAGTTCACTTGTTGCAACTCTTGATCTAGTACGTGAGCAAAACGTTGTAAATCGGCTGGTTTATTTTCAAACTCAATCATCCAT
>P_2C_Liq_1_UnCtyDRAFT_1000509_pt1 | contig 16722 bp, 13 predicted proteins | sample Pon2CUnioCityCA_2_FD_10234 | JGI IMG/M metagenome (IMG submission 10234) | reverse complement strand
CGGACTCGATGACCGCACAACGAGCCCCGTGTGCGGCGGCACGCCGGGCGGTGGCGATCCCGCCGCTGCCGCCGCCAATGCAAATCAGATCATAGTCGTCTTGCTCGCCGCTCATTCCCGGCTCCTGCTGTCGGTGAATGTCATCGCCATCATTCTGGCAGAGCCAGGGGCCACGGGCCTATCCGTCAGGCCCATGGCCCGTCGACTCCGGGTCAGGAGCCCGCCTTCGGATCGGACAGTGGTTCGGAATCCTGCTTCCGGCGGCCTCTCTCCTGAGCGCGTTCCGATGAACCCACCGGTGGATACTCGACCGTGCCATGCAGACGCTCGACCTGTTCCGGGGTGAGATAGGGGAAGGCAAGGGTGCCTTCCCTTCGCCATTCCGCCACGGCCTCCTCGGCCTGTGCCGTCCGCTCCTCATCCAGCCCGCCGTCCCGTGCCGTGTAGATCCGGCTCGATGGAACCGCAAAATCCGTTCCCGAGGCCTGGACGATACGCTTGATGTGGAAATTCACATCCTCACGGATCGCGTAGTAGTCGTTCCAGTCGCGGGTAAGCGCATAGATCCGAACGGTGATATCGAGTGACGAGACGCCATAGCCGACGAAGCGTACGCGGATCGTGGAATCCTCGATCCCGGGATGGGCATGCAGCATTTCGCGGATGCCGACGAGGACGTAGCGCAGCTGATCATCGGAGGTCTCATAGCGCAGGCCCAGCGCCGCCTCAATCAGCATGGTGTCACACCGTGCCCAGTTGACGATCTCCATGTCCACGAACTTGGCGTTGGGCACCGAGATCAGGGTCCGGTCGAGCGCACGGATCTGGGTCGAGCGGATCCCGACATCCTCAACCGTGCCACTCATGCTTCCGAATGTGCAGAAATCACCCACGCGCACGGGCTTGTCACTGAACAGGATCAACCCGCCGATCAGGTTTTCCAGGGTTGGCCGGGCAGCCAGCGCCACCGCAAGCCCCCCAACGCCCAGACCGGCCAGCAATGGAACGATATCAACACCCAGCCGTTCCAGACCGAAGGCAGCAACGCCGATGCTCGCGGCAATACCCAGGATGCCGGACAGAAGCCGCACCAGACTGGCGTCAAAACCTCGCCGCGACAGCGTCGGCGACGCCAGAATGGTGGTACCGAATGCCGTGGACAGCCGCCAGACCGCCCAGACGAGGAGGAGCAGCTCGGCCAGGCCGGCGATGAACAGAAGGTACTCCAGCGGCATGCCACTGAAGTTCAGGTCGTAGTCGACGAAGAGCGTTGCCCTGCGGGTCAGGAACGCGGCGATTAACGGAGCGGCAATCATGATCCACGCCGCCGGAATACCATCCGGATTGCGGCGTGCAGGCAGATCGAGAACCTTGAACACGAGCCAGCAGGCGAGGACCAGGGCGGCCAGCGTCAGACCGAATCCGCCCCACTGCCAGACGGTCTGCTCCATCAACATAAGCCCCGCCCAGCCGGGCAGATGCTCCACCACGTCCCCGATCACATGGGCCCCGGGGACCAGGTACCCCGGGCTGGAGATGTAGAAATCGTAAAACCCCGGCGTGATCCCGGCAGCGGGGAAATCCGCCAGAGCCAGCACCTCCGGATCCCGGTAGTCGAGATTGCGCAGCGACTCGTAGCTCTCCCGCAGAAGCTGGACCGTGTTCGCATCGAACAGAAAGCTCCCTGCATGGGGGCCTGACGGCATCCGCTCGATCTGGATACGGGTACCGGGCACGCGCCAGTGATAGTTCGCCCGGGGTGGCAGGTCCGCCAGATCGATTGCATCAGGGATCGTGTCGAGCCGTGGCAGGGGAATGCGGTCGAAGATTTCCTTCAGAAGCAGTGCCGCCTCGATTCCGGTGTCCCGTCGCAGGGCCTCCGGCACTTCCGACAGATCGAAGACCGAGACGGCCTGCTGGAGCTGATCGGTCGCGATCTCCTGCTGCCGTCGCGCCTCCTCCAGGGTGATCTGCGGTGGTTCGCTGTCGAGCATCCTCTCGGCCGACCGGGCGATCCGGTAGGCCCCTGTCATATTGCGAAGAAAGGCCTCCATCGTGTCGCGCGGGCTTGTGGTACGCACAACATGCAGGCGACTCGCGATTGTCTCCTGGGCCGGGGCGGTACTGTCCGAACCATCGATGTAGGCCTGATAGGCGTCCGCCTCACCATCGGGGCGGGGCACATCGCTGACCCGCTGATACAGATCATCCAGTTCCGCGATCGTGGCAGCATCGAACTTGAATTCATTCTGGTCGCGGCCGCTGGCAATGCGTCGCATGCGCAGTCGCGTGCCCGGCACGACCCAGCTGTCCAGACCTCTCTCCTGCACGGCAGCATGATCGGGCACCGTCGCCAGGGGCGGCATGGGGAGCCGCGCGATGACTTCACGGGCCATGAACAGACGTCGGATCTGCTCCTGCGTCGATGAGGCATAGGGCGTGGCTTCGAAATCGAAACTCTCGACCGCCGCGCGAAGGCGAGCCCGCTGTTCCGTCATTGGCGCCCCCGCCGCCCGGAGCGCGACAAGGGCATCAATGTTGCGCAGAAAACTGTCAAGCGAGGCACGCGGGCTGTAATTGTCCACCGCGAGCAGGGGGTCGGATGACGCGTCCTGCGCCCGGCCCGTATCGGGCAGCAGCGCTGCGAGGGGCAGCAGCAGGAGCCAGGCGAATACGATCCGCGCCGGCAGATGCGCCACGTTGGTCATGCGTTTTCCATCCGTCTGGCTGCTCCCTGCATCCCGAAAGCCTTACATTATTAACGCGGGGGGATGGGCCCGTCGAACTTCCGGCCAGCGATCCGGCTCGAATGACCGGGGGTTCATCGACTACCCTGATCACCACCCGACACGGGGAGCTTCCCCACCGACGCACGGAGCACAACGGCACCATCATGACCAATCCATTGCTCGCCGATTCCGGCCTGCCGCGCTTCTCGGAGATCCGTCCCGAGCACATCCAGCCGGCCGTGGAACAGGTACTCGCGGATAATCGCGCCGCCATCGCCGAAATCACCGCCGATGCCGCACCGCACACCTGGCAGAGCCTGGTCGCACCGCTCGAGCGGCTCGAAGACCGGCTCGAGAAAGTCTGGTCGCCGGTGTCGCACCTCAACGCCGTCATGAACACCGAGGCCCTGCGCGAGGCCTACAACGCCTGCCTGCCTCTGCTGTCGGCCTATCACACCGAGATGGGCCAGAACGCAGCACTCTACGGCGCCTTTCGCGAGCTGCGCGAGAGTGACGGCTACGAGCGCCTCGAACAGGACCAGCGCCAGACAGTGGACAATGCCCTGCGCGATTTCGAGCTGGCCGGCGTTGGCCTCGAGGACGAAGCCAAGCAGCGTTACGCGGGGATCGCCGCCCGCCTCGCCGAGCTGTCATCGACGTTCCAGGAACACCTGCTCGATGCCACCGATGCCTGGCATCACGACACCACCGATGTCGATGAANTGGCCGGCATCCCCGAGAGCGCGCTGGGCGTCATGAAGCAGAATGCCGAGCAGGCCGGTGCCGAGGGCTGGCGCATCAGTCTGGATATGCCGGTGGTGCAGGCGGTGCTCGCTCATGCCCATAATCGGGAACTGCGGCGCGAGGTCTATGAAGCGTTTACCACCCGGGCGTCGGATACCGGGCCGCAGGCGGGTCGCTGGGACAACCACCCGATCATGGCCGAAATCCTCGACCTCCGGCAGGAGCAGGCCGAGCTCCTGGGGTATCCGAATTACGCCGAGCTCTCGCTGGCTCCGAAGATGGCCGACTCCGCCGCGCAGGTCATCACCTTTCTCGAGGACCTCGCCGAACGCGCCAGGCCCGTAGCCGAGCAGGAGTATGTCGAGCTGCTCGCCTTTGCCCGAGAGCATGACGGCACTGAGGCGCTCGAGGCCTGGGATGTCGGCTATTACAGCGAGCGACTGCGCGAGGCCCGCTACCAGCTCTCGCCCGAGGATCTGCGCCCGTGGTTCCAGGCCGACCGCGTCATGGCGGGCCTGTTTGCCGTGGTCGAGCGGCTCTTCGGCATTCATATCGTCGAGCGCGACGACATCGAGACCTGGCATGAGGATGTGCGCTTCTACGAAATCCACGACGGCGGGGGGGATCTGCGGGGGCAGTTCTACACGGATCTCTACGCCCGTGCCCACAAACGTGGTGGCGCGTGGATGGCCACGGCCCGCGGTCGCATGGCCCACGACGGCCAGCCGCAGACGCCAGTGGCGTTCCTGACCTGCAATTTCACGCCGCCCGTGGGGGGCAAACCGGCGCTCATCACCCACAGCGAGGTCGAGACGCTGTTCCACGAGTTCGGCCATGGCCTGCACCACATGCTCACGCGGGTGAACGCCGCCAGCGTGGCCGGCATCAATGGCGTGGCCTGGGACGCGGTGGAACTGCCCAGCCAGTTCCTCGAGAACTGGTGCTGGGAGCGCGAGGCCCTGGATCTGTTCGCCCGTCACCACGAGACCGGCGAGCCGATTCCGGAGGATCTTTTCCAGCGCATGACCGCATCACGCAATTTCCAGGCCGCCATGCAGATGGTCCGCCAGCTCGAATTCTCGCTGTTTGACCTGCGGCTGCATGTCGAGCACGACCGGGCGGCCGGGGAGCGGATCTTCGCGCTGCTCGAGGAAGTCCGCGATCAGGTCGCGGTGGTCCGGCCACCGGCCTTCAACCGCTTCCCCAACAGCTTTGCGCANATCTTTGCCGGCGGATATGCGGCGGGCTACTACAGCTACAAATGGGCCGAGGTGCTCTCGGCGGATGCCTTCGCGCGGTTCACCGAGGAGGGCATCTTCAACCCCGTCACCGGCCGGGCCTTCCTCGAGCACATCCTCGAGAAGGGCGGATCGGAGGACGCCGCCAAGCTCTTCCGCGACTTCCGCGGCCGCGAGCCGAGCATCGAGCCGCTTCTGCGTGCCAGCGGACTGGCTGCCTGAGCGCGCCCGGCCATCCCCGGATCCGATTGGATCCCGGGGGGCCACGCTTGTTGGCGGTGGCCACAGCCATGTCGAGGTGTTGCGGCGGTTCGGCCGGCGCCCCGTATCAGGCGCCCGACTGACCCTGATTTCCCGGGATCGGCACACGCCCTACTCCGGCATGCTCCCGGGCTACGTGGCAGGCCACTATAACTGGGCGGACGTGCACATCGATCTGGTGCCGCTGGCGGCGTTTGCCGGCGCGCGCTTTATTCAGGACAGCGCCACCGGCCTGGACCTCGAGTCCCGGATCCTGCATTGCGAGAGCGGCCGGGACATTCACTGGGAGCGGCTGTCCATCAACACCGGCTCCACGCCGAGCATTGCGGCACCCGGCGCCGTCGAACACGCCATGGCGGTTAAACCGATCCACCGCTTCAACGATCGCTGGCTGGCTTTGCTGGCACGGGTTCGCACCGGCGCTGGGCGGCTTCGGATCGCCGTGGTCGGTGGCGGGGCCGGCGGCGTGGAGCTGCTGCTGGCGATGCAGCACCGTCTTCGCGGCGAATGCCGGGCGCTGGGACGGGATCCGGATACGCTCGTTTTCGCGCTCTTCACGCGTGGCCGNNATATCCTGCCCACCCACGCGGCCTCGGTGCAGCGGCGCTTCCTCCGTGTGCTGACCGAACGCGGCGTGGAGCTGCACTGCGGGCAGGCCGTGCGTGGCGTCAATGAGACCGGGCTGGAGACCATCAACGGACGCCATCATCGTGCCGACGAGGTCATCTGGGTCACCGGCGCCAGCGGACCTGAATGGCTGCGGGAAAGCGGTCTGGCGCTTGATCCACAGGGCTTCATTCAGGTCCGGGACAGTCTTCAGAGCATCACGGACCCCGCAGTCTTTGCAGCAGGCGATATCGCCAGCATGATCCATCATCCACGCGAAAAGGCCGGCGTGGTCGCTGTACGGCAAGGCCCACCGCTCGCCGACAACCTGCGTCGGTCGCTGACCCGGCGTCCGGTCCGACCCTGGCGCCCGCAACGCCGCTGGCTGGCACTGATCAGTACCGGCAATCAGTACGCGGTGGCCTCCCGGGGCGCATCCGGTGCCGAGGGTCGATGGCTCTGGCATTGCAAGGACTGGATCGACCGGCGATTCATGCGGCGCTATCGCATGGATCGCGATTGAACGACACCGTGGACGGCGCACGGAACCTGTCGCTGCAACAAGCGCCATCAGCCAGTACAATCGGCGGACTGATCATCAAGCCAGCCGGAGGGCGCTCGTGAAGCTCGCCTCGTGGAACGTCAACTCGCTCAACGTCCGTCTGCCGCAGGTCCTGGACTGGCTTGAAACCATGCAACCGGATGTCGTCGGGCTGCAGGAAACCAAGCTCATCGACGAAAAATTCCCGGTCGAGGCCGTTCGCGAAGCGGGCTATGAGGTGGCCTTTTCGGGTCAGAAGACCTACAACGGCGTGGCGGTGCTGGCCCGTGCGCCGCTCGAGGAGATCGTCCTCGACATTCCGGGATTCGAGGACCCCCAGCGACGAGTCCTCGCCGCCACCATCGACGGGCTGCGTTTCATCAACCTGTACGTCCCCAACGGCAAGGCGGTCGGTACCGACAAGTACGACTACAAACTGGCCTGGCTCGCGCATCTGCGCGACTGGCTGCGCGATGAGCTTGATGCCCATGAACGCGTTGCGGTGGTCGGTGATTTCAACATTGCGCCAGCCGACGCCGATGTCCACGACCCGGCCGAGTGGGAAGAGCAGATCCTCTGCTCCACCCCCGAGCGCGAGGCCCTCGCCACCATTCTGGGCCTTGGCTTCACGGACACCTTCCGTCGCTTCGAGCACCCGGCCGGCACCTTCTCGTGGTGGGATTACCGGATGAATAACTTCAAGCGCAATCGCGGCCTGCGCATTGATCTTATCCTGACCAGCCCGGCACTCACCGAAATGCTCGAGCACAGCCATGTGGATGCCTTGCCGCGGGGCTGGGAACGGCCGTCCGATCACGCCCCCGTCGTTGCCGAGTTCCGTAGCGCCTGAGCGGCGCCCGGACCCACCAGGAGCGCCCATGCAATACCGCGATCTGCGCGATTTCATTGACCAGCTGGAGTCCCGTGGCGAGCTGAAGCGAGTCACGGCCGAGGTCGATCCCAACCTCGAGATGACCGAGATCTGCGACCGCACACTCCGCCGCGGGGGTCCGGCCATTCTGTTCGAAAACCCCACGGGACACTCGATGCCGGTGCTGGGCAACCTGTTCGGGACACCCGAACGAGTGGCGCTCGGCATGGGGGCCGAGAACGTTGATGCCCTGCGGGAAATCGGGGAGCTGCTGGCCTTCCTGAAGTCGCCGGAACCACCCAAGGGCATGCGTGACGCCTGGCAGAATCTGCCCGTCTTCCGCAAGGTCCTGGACATGGCGCCCAAGGTCCGGCGCAGCGCGGCCTGCCAGAAAAACGTCATCGAGGGCGACGACGTCGATCTGGGCCGGCTGCCCATTCAGACCTGCTGGCCCGGCGATGCGGGACCGCTGATCACCTGGGCCCTCGTCATTACCCGGGGTCCCGGGCAGAAACGCCAGAACCTGGGCATCTACCGCCAGCAGGTCATCGGCCGGAACCGGGTCATCATGCGCTGGCTCTCCCATCGCGGCGGCGCGCTGGACTTTCGCGACTGGCAACAGGCCCATCCGGGTGAACCCTTCCCGATTACAGTCGCCCTGGGGGCCGATCCGGCCACACTGCTCGGCGCCGTCACTCCGGTGCCCGACAGCCTGTCGGAATATGCCTTTGCCGGTCTGCTGCGCGGCAGTCGCACGGAACTGGTCAACTGCATCGGCTCCGACCTGCAGGTGCCGGCATCCGCGGAGATCGTCCTCGAGGGCCACATCCATCCCGACGACATGGCACCGGAAGGCCCCTTCGGCGACCATACCGGCTACTACAACGAGGTGGACGACTTCCCGGTATTCACTGTCGACCGGATCACCCACCGCGACGATCCGATCTACCACAGCACCTACACCGGCCGGCCGCCGGACGAACCCGCGGTACTGGGCGTGGCACTGAACGAGGTGTTCGTCCCCATCCTCCAGCGCCAGTTCCCGGAGATCGTCGACTTCTATCTGCCGCCGGAGGGCTGCAGCTATCGCATGGCCGTGGTCACCATGCGCAAGCAGTACCCCGGGCATGCCAAGCGCGTCATGATGGGTGTCTGGTCCTTCCTTCGGCAGTTCATGTACACGAAATTCATCATTGTCACCGACGATGATGTGAACGCGAGGCGCTGGGAAGATGTCATCTGGGCGATGACCACGCGCATGGACCCCGCCCGGGATACCGTCATGGTGGAGAACACGCCGATCGACTACCTCGATTTCGCTTCTCCGGTCTCGGGACTGGGATCAAAGATGGGCATGGATGCCACCAGCAAGTGGCCGGGTGAGACCGACCGTGAATGGGGCCGGGCGATTCAAATGGACCCGGCGGTGAGCGCGCGCGTGGACCAACGCTGGCCCGATCTGGGCATTGACGGAGACAGCCGATGACGCACCGCGTACGGATCGCCGACAGCGATCATGCCTTCGACGTCGAAGAGGGGGAGAGCGTGATCGACGCCGCCCTGCGGGCAGGGCTCATGCTGCCCTACAGCTGCCGCAGCGGGACCTGCGGCACCTGCATGGGCGATGTCGTGGAGGGCAGCATCGCCTATCCGAACGGATTGCCCTCGGCCATCAACAGCGATCAGGACAGCGCCGGCAAGGCACTGTTCTGCCAGGCCCGCCCCGCCAGCGATCTGGTCATCCGCGTCGCTGAAGTCCGCGACGCCGGCGATATCCGGCCCCGGCGACTCCCGGCGCGGGTGGAGCGTATCGAGGAATGTGCACCCGACGTGCGCCGTCTGTTCCTCAAGCTGCCCCGGGACAAGCGGCTGCCCTTCCTGGCCGGGCAGTACATCGACTTCCTGTTGCGTGGCGGCCAGCGACGGAGCTTTTCGCTGGCCAACGCACCCCATGACGACGAACGCCTCGAACTGCATATCCGGCATCTGGCCGGCGGGGTCTTCTCCGGCCACGTATTCAACGACATGCGCGAGGGGGCACTGCTGCGTTTCGAGGGACCGCTGGGCAATTTCTTCCTGCGCGAGGACAGCGACCGGCCGATGATCCTGATGGGTGGCGGCACCGGATTCGCACCCATCAAGGGGATCGTCGAGCATGCCCTCGCCATCGGCGTGAATCGGCCAATGCATATCTACTGGGGCGCCCGTGCCCGACCGGACCTCTATCTCGACCCCCTGCCCCGGACGTGGGCGGAGCAGCATCCGCACATCACCTACACGCCGGTTCTCTCCGAACCGGCGGAGTCCGGTGGCTGGACGGGCGCTACGGGATTCGTGCACCAGCAGGTGGTCAACGACCACTCCGACCTCGGCGGTTTTGACGTGTACATGAGCGGACCACCGCCAATGATCAACGCGGCCCGGGAGGCATTCACCGATGCCGGTCTGCCGATGGATCAGCTGTATTATGATTCTTTCGAGGCGGCGCCGGAATGACCGCCATAACGGCGACCCGGGAGACGGAGCAATGCCCATGAACCTGTCCAGAACCATCGCCGTGCTGCTGCTTGCACTCCTGCTGGCGGGCTGTGCCAGCAGCGGCAATCAGGCCGCCAATGACCCCCTCGAGGGCTTCAACCGGGGGGTCTACGCGTTCAACGAGGAACTCGACACCTACGTTATCGGGCCGGCAAGCCAGGGCTGGACCCGGGTCACATCGCAGGATGTCCGGAACAGCGTCGGCAACTTCTTCAACAACCTCGAATCGCCCGGCTACATCCTCAATGACCTGCTGCAGGGCAAGCCGGGGGGCGCCGGCAAGGAAACGGTGCGTTTCGTGGTCAACAGTACGGTTGGCATTCTCGGCTTCTTCGACCCGGCCGAAGCCTGGCTCGGCATAGAGGGACGGCCGGAGGATTTCGGTCAGACTCTGGGCAAGTGGGGCGTCGACTCGGGCCCCTACCTCGTTCTGCCGCTTTTCGGGCCCTCCAGCCCGCGCGATGCAACCAGCTACCCGGTGGCCTACTACACCAACGTTCTCACCTACGTTGCGATCGATACATTGACGTTCGGCACGCTCACCGCCCTGAACATCGTCAACAGCCGGGCGGAACTGGAGGGCGCGGCACGCTTCCGCGACGATGCCGCGATCGACCCATATGTCTTCACGCGCTCGGCCTATCGCCAGTTTCGCCGTAACGCCGTGCACGATGGCAACCCCCCGATGGAGGATGATCCCTACTCGGATTTCCTCGAGGACATGGATGCCAATCCGGATATCTAGTGCGGATGCGCCGGCGGATCGTCGGCATCACTTGCGGCGAGCCGCTCCAGGCGTTGCCTGAGGGGACTGCGGCGGGGAAAATGCGCGCGCAGGAAGGCCATCTGGTCCGCCAGGATCCGTCGTCCCTGGAGATAGACATACTCGGCGTGGGTCGGCGCGAAAGGCACCGCGAGGAGTTGCATCCCGGCCTGCTCGGGGGTGCGGTTTCCCTTCAGGTTGTTGCAGCGCTTGCAGGCGGTCACGACATTGGTCCAGGTGTCGACCCCGCCGCGACTGATGGGTTTGATGTGGTCCCGCGACAACTCCCGGACGCGCCGGCTCTCCCCGCAGTACAGGCACATATGATCATCGCGCCGGAACAGCGTGGTGTTGTTCAGCGGCGGTCGGTAGCCGGGGTTGCCCTTGAGCGAAGCCTGCATGGCCCCGGCGGTGGCAATAATGGAGTTGACGTCGATCACGCTGCGGCGGCCGGTGCGAGCGCTGTAGCCACCGCGGATCCGGTACAGCCGCCGACCGCAGGTATACGACACCTGGCCAAGATGATAGAGCCGGACCGCGTCCTGGTAGGTAATCCACTCCAGTGGCATCCCCGATACATCGGTCCGCAGGATATGATGCTGCAGCGTTATCACGCCGTTAGCCCTCGTATCACGCGCCGGAATAGCGCACAGATCGATCAATTCGGATCATCCAGAGGTTCAGCCTGATGTGCAAGCATGACAGGATAATGACGGTGCCGAAGTGGATGACCCAACGCCGACAAGGGTGTTTAACTGTCGCTTTATTGTAGAATCACCGGTCCGCCGGTCTAGACAGACCGCCCAAGGACAGGAGAAAACCCGATGAGCATCACCATCGCCGTACCCAAGGAAACGGCCAACGGAGAGCGCCGGGTCGCTATCGTCCCCAGTGTGCTCAAGCAGCTAGACAAGCTGGGCGCCGACGTTCGTGTACAGCGGGGCGCAGGCGAATCCGCCGGATTCACCGACGATCTCTACGAGGGGGTCAGCTGGGCCGACGGCGCAGATGAACTCTACAAGGGCGCCGACATCGTCCTGCGCGTCCAGCCGCCAAGCGTGGACGAGGCCGGCAAGCTGCCGGAAGGCTCGCTACTGCTGGGTTTCATGACCCCGCACGAGGGCGACAGCCGCATTCGAAACCTCAACAAACGCAAGGTGACGAGCTTTGCGCTGGAACTGGTCCCGCGGATCACCCGCGCGCAGTCCATCGACGCGCTCTCCTCCCAGGCCAACATTGCCGGGTACAAGTGCTCGCTCATGGCCGCGCACCTCTCGCCCAAGCTCTTCCCCATGCTCACCACCGCGGCCGGTACGGTACGGCCCGCCCGCGTCGTGGTCATTGGCGCCGGTGTCGCCGGTCTGCAGGCAATCGCCACCGCCAAGCGTCTGGGTGCCATCGTGGAGGCCTATGACGTCCGTTCGGCCACCAAGGAACAGGTGGAGTCACTGGGCGGCAAGTTCATCGACACCGGCGTCAGCGCCGAGGGTGAAGGTGGATATGCCCGGGAGCTGACGGAGGAGGAGAAGGCGCAGCAGGCAGAGGTCCTCGCCCAGCACATCGCACAGGCGGATGCCGTGGTCACCACGGCATCGATTCCGGGGCGTCCGGCACCGAAAATCATCGACAGGGCAACGGTCGAGCGCATGAAGGCCGGCTCGGTGATCGTCGACATGGCCGCGGAGACCGGTGGCAACTGCGAGTTGACCGAGGCCGGTAAGGAAGTCAGCCATCAGGGCGTCACCATCGCCGGCCCCCGCAACATCCCAAGCATGGCCGCCACCCATGCCAGCGAGATGTACGCACGCAACCTCTGCAACCTGCTGGCACTCATCATCAAGGACGGCGAAATCCAACTCGACTGGGACGACCAGGTGGTCGCGGACAGCTGTCTGACCCATGACGGCGAGATCCGGCATGCGCCCACCCGCGAGCGCATGGAAGGAGACAAGTAATGGCGATCGAAGGCTTTGTCGCAATCTACATCTTCATGCTGGCGGGTTTCGCCGGCTTCGAGGTCATCAGTCGCGTGCCGGTCATCCTGCACACCCCGCTGATGTCGGGATCCAACTTCGTCCACGGCATCGTGGTTGTGGGCGCCATGGTGGTGCTCGGCCATGCCGAGACGGTCGCCGAACAGGTGGTCGGCTTCATCGCGGTCGTGCTTGCCGCTGGCAATGCAGTGGGTGGCTATGTGGTCACCGAACGCATGCTGGAGATGTTCAAGAGCAAGGATGAGCAGAAGAAGGGGGCCAAGGAATGAACTTCATTGTCCAGGTAAGTTATCTGCTCGCGGCCGTTCTGTTCATTCTCGGCCTGAAGGCCATGAGCTCGCCGAAAACGGCGCGCAAGGGCATTATCTGGGCGGGCGTCGGCATGGTCCTCGCTACCCTGGTCACCTTCCTGCACCCCGCCGTACACGGGGTGACCAACTATGTGCTGATCGTCATCGGCATCGTTGTGGCCGGCGGATTGGCCTGGTGGTCCGGCCGGCGGGTCGCGATGACCGAGATGCCGCAGATGGTGGCCCTCTACAACGGCATGGGCGGCGGCGCCGCCGCGGCGATCGCGGGCGTCGAGATGCTGCGGGCACTCCGCACCCTGCCGGGTGATCTGCAGAATCAGGCTCAGGCCCTGGCCACCGATGCAGGCATCAGCGTCAACGCGGCCACCGCCGCCCTGCGCGCGGATGGTGCGGGCAGTGCCGGCGTGGCCGGCGCCCTCGGCAGCGATGTCGCCATCCTCGCCATTCTTGGCGCGTTCATTGGTACCGTGGCGTTTTCCGGATCGTTGATTGCCTGGGCCAAGCTCGACGGCCGCATGAAACGCAATCGCCTGGTACCGGCGCAGCAGCTCGTCAACCTCGTGGTGTTCGCGCTGGCGGTGATCTTCGGGATCATGACCTTCTTCACCGACAGCCTGGCCGTCGTGGCGATCTTCTTTGCGCTGGGCCTGCTCTTCGGCGTGTTCGTGGCGGTGCCCATCGGCGGCGCCGACATGCCGGTGATCATCTCGCTGTTCAACGCGCTGACCGGCCTCGCGGTGGCCTTCGAGGGCTACGCCATCGGCAACCCGGCCATGATCATCGCCGGCACGGTGGTGGGTGCCGCGGGTACGCTCCTCACGCAGCTCATGGCCAAGGCCATGAACCGGCCGATCACCAACGTGATGTTCGCTGGCTGGGGTACTGACGAGGGCACCACCAGCGAGGGGCCGGAGGGCGAGATGAAGGACGTGTCGGCCGAGGACGCCGGCATCATGATGGCCTACGCCGAGCGGGTCATCATCGTCCCCGGCTACGGCATGGCCGTGGCCCAGGCCCAGCACAAGATCTGGGAGCTCGTCGAGCTCCTCCAGGACCGTGGTGTGGAGGTCAAGTTCGCCATCCACCCGGTGGCAGGCCGAATGCCCGGGCACATGAACGTGCTCCTGGCCGAGGCGGGCGTCCCCTACGACATGATTTTCGACATGGAGGATATCAACGAGGAGTTCGCCACGACGGATGTCGCCGTGGTCATCGGCGCCAACGACGTGGTCAACCCGGCTGCGCGGGACGATCCCTCCAGCCCGATCTACGGCATGCCCATCCTCAACGTGGACGAGGCCGAGAACGTACTGGTCATCAAACGTGGCCGGGGTACCGGATTCTCCGGCGTGGAGAACGCGCTGTTCTTCGGTGAGAACACGCGGATGGTCTTCGGCGACGGCCAGAAGGTTGCCGGTGGCATGGTTCAGGCCGTCAAGGGTCTGTAAGGACAGCGGGAGCAAACATGACGGACGCGGAAACCCAGGAAACCATGGAACAGCTCGCGGTGGATGCCGACGGGCTGTACCGGGAGGAAAATTTCACCGACCGTCGCGTCGGCAGCATCCAGCGGCTCACGCCGGTGACCCGCGATGGTCAACCGGATGACAGCCGGCCGGTGCTCTATCTCGGCAACACCCAGGTGATGACGCCGGTAGGCGGGCTGCCGCTCAACTTCGAGCTCGATGCCAGCAGTCTGGAGGAGGCCGTGGCGGCGTTCCCGGCAGCCGCGCAGGCTGCACTGGAGCAGGCCATGGAGCAGCTCAAGGAGATGCAGCGTGAACAGGCCTCCCGCATCATGACGCCGGACCAGATGGGCAGCGGCATGGGTGGTGGCGGCGCGCCCGGAGGCGGTGCGCCGGGCGGCGGCATCCAGCTGCGCTAGTGCGGCGACGGCGGCCCGGCGCCGTCGCCCGCCATTGCGTTGAGGAGAAGCTGCAGGGCTGCCTCCTCGTCATTACTCCAGACCTCGCAGAAGCGGGCCAGGTAAAGCCTGGCCACGCTGTCCATCCAGGACATCCGCCCGCCATCGGTGGAGGCCTCCGCTACCCGGGTCATGTCGTTCACAACGTCGGTGACAAGCAGTTGCTGTTGCAGCCGCTCGGTCTCGATCTCCTCGACGAGCAGTGTGCGCCGCACACCCTTTGCCGCCTCCTCGATGCCATTTGATGCGGCGCCGGGAAGCGCGCGCCGTGCCCCGCGCAAGGGCTCGATCACCCGCCGTTGCCAGTCCTCGGCCCTTCGCAAAACGCGCCCCATGGCGCGGGCATCCGCCACCGGGTAGCCCAGTACAGCCAGCGCCATCAGCGCAAGGAGGGCACTGACGCCAACACCGTGGCGATCCTGGAACCCGATGCAGGCGGCCGCCACGCCCTCACTCGAGTAGGTGGCGAGCGTCCGCGCCCACACCGCGGCGGCGATCTCTTCGCGCTCCGTCGACATGCACTCGATTCTAGCAGTCCCGATTCCCGGACTTGCACCGAACCGGCAGGCGACGAACAATCCATGCCATGACCAAGACCATCCGCGTCGCCGTGCCGGGCCCCTTCGCCGAGCCCCTTGATTACCTGGTTCCACCCCGAATCCCCCTGCCTCCGCGCGGCGCTCGGGTTCGTGTCCCGCTGGGCCGACGCGAACTGGTCGGCGTGGTGACCGCGGCGCCGGCCGGCAGCCATCTCGCGGCAGACCGATTACGCCCGGTCATCACGGTGCTCGACGACGAGCCGCTGCTCAACGAGGAGACATCGAGCCTGATCGAATGGGCGGCGCACTACTATCATCACCCGGTGGGTGACGCCTACGTGGCGGCGTTACCAGTCCGCCTGCGACGGGGCCAGGCAGCGGAACCCACCATCGAGACCGGCTGGACAATCACCGCCAAGGGCCGGGAGACAGCCCCGGAGACCCTGACACGCCGGGCCCCGCGGCAGGCGGATCTGCTGGAAACGCTGCAGACGGAGGGACACCTGGCGTCAGCCCGGCTTGCCGGTTTTGATGGCGATCCCCGCGGCGCCCTGCAGCGCCTCGTCGAACGCGGCCTGGCCGCGCTTACGCAGGTCTCCGACTACGGGTTGATCCTCGGCCGCGGCGAGCCATCGACCCTGGCGCTCAATGATGAACAGATCGCGGCGACTCAGGCCATTCAACCCGGTGAGGGTCACGAGGTCGTCCTGGTCGACGGTGTCACCGGCAGCGGCAAGACCGAGATCTACCTGGATGCCATTGCCCGATCTCTGGCACAGGGCCTTCAGGCTCTGGTTATCGTGCCCGAAATCGGACTCACGCCGCAGCTGGTCCGCCGCTTCCAGCGCCGGCTACCGGGCCGAATCGCCGTGTTGCATTCCGGCCTGGGCGACGGGGAACGTCTCAACGCCTGGCTCGCCGCCCGGGTCGGGGTAGCGGACGTCGTCATCGGCACCCGGTCGGCCGCCTTCGTACCGCTGCGGCGGCCGGGGCTGATCGTCATCGACGAGGAACACGACGCCTCGCTCAAGCAACAGGAAGGGTTTCGCTACTCGGCCCGGGACCTGGCCGTGCTGCGGGCCCACCGCCTGGATATCCCGGTGGTACTGGGCTCCGCCACGCCCTCGCTGGAGAGCCTCGAGAACGTCCGCCGGGGGCGCTATACCCGTTACCGGCTGCGCCAGCGAGCCGGCAACGCGCGTCCGCCGGTCATCCAGCTGCTGGACATGCGCGGCCAACCGACCCGGGACGGGCTCTCACAGCCGCTCATCAAGCAGATCCATCGACATCTGGAGGCCGGTGGGCAGGCGCTTCTGTTTCTCAACCGGCGCGGATTCTCGCCCACCCTGATCTGTCATGAATGCGGATGGCTCGCGGAATGCGACCGCTGTGATGCCCGATACACCTATCACCGCGAACGCAGACGGCTGCATTGCCACCACTGCGACCGGGAACGCCCCCTCCCTCATCATTGCCCGAGTTGCGGCAGCGTCGACCTGCGGCCACTGGGACTTGGCACCGAGCGCATTGAAACCGCCCTGCAGGCGGCCTTTCCCGAAACGCCGCCCGTGCGCATCGATCGGGACAGCACCCGCCGCCGTGGCAGCTTCGAGCGCCAGATGGAGGCGGCCAGACGCGGTGATACCCGGCTGCTTCTGGGAAC
>P_2C_Liq_1_UnCtyDRAFT_1000508_pt1 | contig 16725 bp, 15 predicted proteins | sample Pon2CUnioCityCA_2_FD_10234 | JGI IMG/M metagenome (IMG submission 10234) | reverse complement strand
GTAAAGAAAACAGTAGCAATGATAGCAACTTCTTTTTCTGCTTGGTATGAATTTAAAAATATTATCAATTTGACATATATAAATTAGACTAAAGCCAAAATAAATAAAAAATGTTAACCTTTCTGCTTTTAGAACATTAAAAGAAAACTGATTCTAAAGATGATACTAAAAACGAATTACAAAGCCCTTTTTACATTTCTTGTTTTATCAATTTATTTTACAAATAATACAAATGCGCAACTCTGGAAAAAATTAAAGAATAAACTAGAGAAAAAAGCACAACAAAAGCTAGAAGAAAAGATTGATAAGGAGACAGATAAACTTGTTGATAGTACTTTATATGGAAAAAAAGGAAATAAGAAAAAAGAGCCAATACAGAAAGGTTTAGAAAAGTCTTTTGGCAATGCATCTATAAACCATTCTGTGAAATACGGTAATGTTCAAGTGAAGCAATTAGGCCAAACGAAAGTTACAAAAGAAGGAAATAAATTTACGTTTTTAGGATATTGGGTTACTGCTACAATTGATGTTTTTGATGGTTACAATTTAGAAATTTTAAATGCAGAAAGTATCGATGTATTAAACCAAAAAAAGACATTTAAAATCCCTGAAGAAGCCACATTAAAATTAGGTTATGATCCTATACAACAAACCGAAAAAGAATCTTCTGGAGAAGGGCAAAACTATAGTTTAGAAAGTGGTTTTGTAACGGTTTCATTTCAAAAAGAGCAAAGCGTTTCCATTAGTTTTAATGGACAAGCAACCTTAACAAAAGCAGAAAAAAAACCAAATGCAATAGACGAGTACACGTACGTAAAAACGCCTGTTACACTTAGTGGAATGATAAATACGGAAACTCCAGAATATAAACTTACCAAAGCATTTAAGAATAAAGAAAAGCAAGCAAGAAATATAGATTTATCTGAAGCTGATAAAAACGATTTAAAAGATAAGCTTTCTCCAACAGTAAACATTCCCAGCTCTTTTTCTTTTGATAAAAGTATCGAGTTAGAATTTACAGATGATAGAGGAGAAAGTTACTCAATGGAGTTTTTGTTAGGAGATTATCCAGATATATGGGGAATGTCTGTGGCTTCAAAAGAAATGCAAGGTCAGGGAAAGGTAATTGCTGTAATGACGCCAAAATCTTCTACAACGTTTATGGATGTTGCAGGTATGAAAATGAAGAAATCTACTTCGTTAGAACAAATGGGCAGTCACTATAATATGACAGAAAAATTGCCAGAAAATGGTGACTTTGAACACAAAAAAACAGGAAATACAAAATCAATTTTGGGTTACACTTGCCACGAATATCGAGTAGATTATAGTTATACAAACTCAAAAGGAAGTTCTGTTTTTTGGGTTTCAGACAATTTTCCTGTCCAAAATAAAGAATTGCCAATGTTGGGCATGAAAATGAACAACCCTTATTTCTCTGGTTTTGTTTTAGAGCTTAATACAACACATCAAGGTAAAAATTATAGTATAAAAGTAACCAACGTTTCTGATAAAACCATCACAATAAATACATCAGAATATAAAAAAATGGGATTTTAAAACATACAAATTATGAAAAGATTATTACTAACAATTACAATCGTTTTATGTACACAAATTATTTCGGCTCAATGGTTACGAACTGGGAATGATATTGATGGAGCTGTAGCATTTGATTACTCAGGAGATACTAATAGTTTAGCAATTTCTGGAGATGGAAGCGTAATTGCAATTGGTGCTCCTGATAATGATGCAAACGGAAGTTCAAGTGGGCAGGTAAGAATTTATAAAAACATAAACAATGTTTGGACACAAATAGGAGGTGATATTGAAGGAGCAGGAAGAGATGATCGTTTAGGAATTGGAATTGATTTATCAAAAAATGGAAATATTATTGCAATAGGTGAATCAGGAAATAACAATATAAAAGTATTCGAAAACATAAATAATACTTGGATACAAAAAGGAAACAATACTAGCGATGTTAGTGCCGGTCAAGGAATTGGTTTTGATGTAGCTATTAACGCAGATGGCTCTCGTTTGGCAACTACTATAGCAAATACAATTATTTTGTATTATTTTATGAATAATCAGTGGACTATTGGGAAACTCATAGAGCTTTCAGGAACTAGAAACTCTTTAGCAAATGCTTCTGTAGCGTTTAATGATGCAGGTGATGTTTTGGTTATTGGAAACAGACAATACAATGGAAATAACGATGGAACTGAAGATGGTAGAGTGTTGGTTTATCAAGAAATAAATAATGTTTGGTCTCAAAAAGGAACATCAATAATAAGTAATAATAATAATAATAGTTATTTTGGGAGTTCTGTAGATATTTCTGGAGATGGAAATATAATAACATTAGGTTCACCTCACACAGAAGTTGATGGTTTTGAGCAAGGAGGGTTTGTTAGAACCTACAAATTTGAAAATAATGATTGGCAACAAATAGGTTCTGATATTAAGGGTTATGCAAATCAAATTAATTTTGGACGTTCAGTTAGCTTAAATAATGCTGGAACTATTCTAGCAATAGGTGCAGATGGAAGAGGAAATTCAGGAACAGGAAGAGGAATTGCTAGAATTTACGAATTTAAAAATAACGACTGGGTTCAAATAAATGCTACAATTGTAGGTGAAGCCAGTAAAGACGCATTTGGTTCTTCAATTACTTTAAGTGATAGTGGTTCTGTAGTTGCCATTGGTGGTTCAGATAATGATGGAAATGGATCTAATGCCGGACATGTAAGAGTTTTTAAAAATGATGGAATTGTAAATAATTACACCTCTATTCCAGATACAAACTTTGAACAACATTTAATCGATCAAAATATAGATTCTGAAAATACATTAGATGGTAAGGTTTTAACATCAGATATTGAAAATCTAAAAAGTTTAGATGTTAGTAATAAAAGCATCAGCAATTTACAAGGTATAGAAGGTTTTATAGCATTAACTTCATTAAAAGCCAATAACAATGCTATTTCTTTAATAGATATATCTAATAATATTCTTTTAGATAGTTTAATGATCCATCAAAATCAACTTACTACAATAGACGTTACTAAAAATGTAAATTTAAAAACCATTAACCTTGATGGTAATCAATTAACAACTTTAAATGTAGCACAAAATAAAGAATTGGTTTTGCTTTCTACACACTCAAATTCTTTACCATCTATTGATTTAAAAGAAAATACTAAACTAGAATACCTACTCTGCAGTGCTAATCAATTAACTACTTTAGATCTTAAAAACAATATTTTACTAAAAGAACTAAACTGTAGTTTAAATCAGCTTTCTGCTTTAGATGTATCTTTAAATTCCAATCTTATTTCTTTAAATTGTGAACGAAATTCAATTATATATTTAGATGTTTCTGCTAATAAAAATTTAACTAAAATTATTTGTAATGATAACGCATTAATTGGGCTAAACATGCAAAATGGAAATAATAATCAAGTTTTAAATGAAAATTTTTCAGCTTTCGCAAACCCTAATTTAGTTTGTGTTTTAGTAGATGATAAAAATTATAGTGATAATAATTGGAGTCAAATAGATATGCAAACTGAATTTAGCACTATGTGTACAGAATATATTACAATTCCAGATGCTAATTTTGAAGCCTATTTAGAATCTATTAATGTTGGAAATGGAATTGTTGGAGACAATTTAGCAAACAAAGATTTAATTGAAGTTTTAACATCCTTAAATATAGCTTCTAAAAATATAAATAATACTTCAGGAATTGAATATTTTACAAACCTTACTTTTTTAGATATTTCAGATAATGGATTAAATCAAATAGATCTTAGCAAGAATATTTTATTAGAGACATTTATATCAGATTTTAATCAATTTACCAATTTTAACTTTGCTCAAAACACAAAATTAAAAGCAATTGAAGCGAGAAATAATTTAATATCAACTTTAGAGGTAAGTAATTTAGTTGACTTAGAGATTTTAGAATTAGAATCTAATCAAATAGTAGCTTTAGATATAACTTTGAATACAAAAATATCAACACTAGATGTAAAAAATAATCAACTAGAAAATTTAGATGTAAGTAATCAGCCACAGCTTGTTGTTTTTGAGGCAAATAATAATTTATTACGATTTATAAATCTGAAAAACACGGCAAATCCAACAATTTCTACTTTAGAAACAACAAACAACCTTAACTTAACTTGTATAGAAGTTCTTAATTTAGATTATTTTGATACTATTTCTCCGTCAATAGATGCTCAAACAAAATTTTATGAAAATTGTCCATCAACAACTGCAATTCCTGATGCAAATTTCGAAGCCTATCTAGAGTCTATAAATTTAGGAAATGGAGTTGTTGATGATGGTTTAGTATTCACAGAAGCTATAGAAATTATTTCGGATTTAAATATTGAGGCTAAAAGTATTTCAGATATAACAGGAATTCAAGATTTTACGAGTTTGGTAGAATTAAATGCTAAAAATAACGCTATAAATCAAGTAGATTTAAGTAAAAACATCCTTTTAGAAATCATAAACTTAGAGAACAATAAATTAACAACTATTGATTTTTCAAACAACAGAAGCTTAAAAAACATCAATTTAGGAGATAACCAGCTTACAGATTTAGATGTTTATCTATTAGAAAATCTAGAAAGTTTACAATGTTATAAAAATCAGTTAACATCAATAAACCTTATTTCTAACAAAAAATTACAATTATTTGTAGCTAATGAAAATCAACTAAAACAAGTAGACATTAGAGTAAATGAAGCTTTAGTTTGGCTTGATGTAGATGATAATGCACTAGAGAGTTTAACCCTGAAGAATCGAAATAACACAAAAATAGCTCAATTTAGTGCAACAGGAAATCCAAATTTAACCTGTATAGAAGTAGATGATGTAAGTTTTAGTGAAACAAATTGGACAGCCAAAGACGCAACAGCAACTTTTTCTGGAGATTGTGCACCAGCAAACGACGATTGTTCTTTTGCGATACCATTAATTTTCGGGCAAGAAACACCAGGAGATATCAATAATGGAACTTTTACAAATGCAACAGATTGTGTTGCAGGTACTATTATTGCAGACGTTTGGTATTCGATAACTATTCCAGAAACAGGAGAGTTTAGTATACAAGGTGCTGGTTTAGGCGGACTTTTAAAATTTGTAGTTTATGAATCTTGTGCAAGCAGTTCTGCAGTAAGCTGTGGCGTAACTATTTCTTTAACAAACTTAAATCCAGGTGATGTGTATTACTTAAAAGTTTGGATGGAAGAATCGTCAACATCGAACAAAAGTTCTAATTTAGAAACAGGCACATTTACAATAACAGCAAATGAATCTAGTGTATTATCTGTTGATGATTTTACTAGAAAATATAGATTTGGTCGTGTTTCCAAATCCAGCAAAATCAAATATTTCTGTTTTATTATCTAATAGTGCAAACCTTCAAAAAATAGACATTTATAGTATTTTAGGTGATAAAATAATTTCTCAGAAAAACCTTAATCAAGTAAAAACAACTATAGATGTCTCTCATTTATCTTCAGGAATTTACTTTATTAGAGCAAAAGTTGATGATAAAATTATGACCAAAAAGTTAATAATTAGATAAACTAATTCTTAAAAAAGAAAAAGTAATTTATCAAACAGCATCAATTTTTTGATGCTGTTTTTTTATGAAAAATCATAAACCAATCTCATCAATAGTATCTTTTCTAGAGCTTATTTTTTGTTTTTTATGATACTTTAAATTATCAAAAAATAACAATATACAAAATGCGAATAACAGAAAAATAACACAAAATCTAATGGTTTAAAAGTCTATGGCTTTTATGTTCGGATTTTCTATTAAAGTATAGAATCCTGCACAGAGCAGTATTATAAACGATATTGAAAAAAGAAGATCTCCAACCCTTAAAACCTGATAAGTTATTGATTTGAATTCAACTATTTTCAACAGTTTTATAAAACCAAACAAAAAGCTAAACGAAGAAAATAAAGTGACATATATAGGTATTAAAAGATCTGGATCATCTTTTATTTTTGAAGTTAAATTGTAAATATGAAACTCCTCTATTATAATCTAAATTCCTAAAAAAATACAGTTCCAGAAAGTATTAACAAAAAGATTCTTTTCAATTTTTTTACCCGACAAAAATAAGACAAAGAAGCTAATGTTATTATGTTAAATATCTGAATATACGTTTTTTGGCACATTATTTGGATTAACAAAGTTTTAACAATTTAAAACTTTCTAATTATGAAAAACCTAAAAAAACTACCAACCAAACAATTAGAAAAGTTCTCAACCATTTTTACCCAGTTAGGACTTGTATTAGTGCTCTTTATTGTCTACCTAACATTAGAGTATAAAACAGAGATTAAATCAGTAGCTGTTCTAGAACCTGAACCTACAGATGTAGTTAGCGTCGCTTTTGATGAGCCTTTTGAGTTTGTTAGAGAACCAAAACCAAAACAACAAGTCCAAACTCCGCCAAGTACTCTTTTTATTCCTGATGAAGAGATAGAAAAAGTAGACAATAATGTTACAGAAACCGTTATTAATTTACCTGAGGATGAGGTTTTTGTTGAAATCGACATAGATGCTGTGGTTATTGTTGATGAGCCTAAAGGCCCAGAACCACCAGAAACTTTGCCATTTATTCTAATAGAAAACGCACCTGTTTTTAAAGGCTGTGAAGGTTTATCAAAAGAAGAAAATAAAAAATGCTTCGATACAAAGATGATGAAATTCGTACAACGTAATTTTGATTTAGGTTTAGCCAATACGCTTGGTTTAAACTCAGGAAAATATAGAATAAGCACACAATTTATTATAAATGATAAAGGAGATGTGGTTGATATACAAGTTAGAGCCCCACATAGTAAGCTGAAAAAAGAAACTCAAGAGTTAATAGAAAAACTACCAAAATTTACACCAGGGAAACAAAGAAATAAAGCTGTCAAAGTAAAATACGCTTTACCCATTGTTTTTAGAGTAGATTAGCTAAACTTCTTAAAAACAAATAATTCAGCTCAAATTAAACTTTGGGCTGTTTATTGTAAAATAGGTTTTTCTGCCTTAATTTTCGACTTTTAGATAAATAGGGTAATTCTATGTAATGCCAAGAAAAATAGGCAATAATAATGATGGTACCTAACGTTAATCCACTAGATAAAAAAGGGTTATAACTATCGTAAAAACCTAAATAGTAAAATAATTGTATAATTGGAAAATGGAAAATATAAATGCCATAAGTAATATCACCATATTTACCAAAATGATTTAGAAACTTAAAACTATAAGCGATATAGAAAATAATAATTCCTAACGAAAAAGGTTTTAAGATATGAGTATTTAAAATAAAATATTCGACAAAAAACAAGAAAACAGCCGGAATAATCATAAGATTCTTGTGTTTTAAAAAGAAAGAAAAATTATTAAAAAGTATAATTCCTGTTACAAATAAAGAGATGGCTCCTGGTAATTGTTTGCCAATCCTATACATATCAATAGCCAGAAAATAATTATAATATATTATGGAAATGACATAAGAAAGAATAGTTAAAAAATAAATATTTATTTTTTTAGAATTTACAAGCCAATAAAAAACAGGTAATAACAAATAGAAAGCTTCTTCTATCTTTATGGTCCATAAAGCACCATTTACAGCGCAAATTTTATTTATTTCGAAAACACCAGGCAAACAAGGTTGTACATAATTTTGAAATGATAAATTTGCAGCTAAATATTGCCAAAATTGCTTATCAAGAAAATAATTATCTATGGTATTTGTTGATATAAAACTAAAAAATAAGGCACAAAAACACACAACGAGCATATAAGCTGGAAATATTCTCTTAATACGTTTTATGATATAATTTTTTAATCCTTCACTATTCTGATAACTTTTTGCAATTAAAAAACCACTTATAATAAAAAAACCATCTATTGCTAACCTAGAATCAAAAAAAGGGCTGTAAGGTTTAAAAACTTCTATTTGACTTAAATCAATAAAATGAGCTATTGCAACCGTAAATGCAAAAAGAACTCTTAAAAAATCAAAATTATTTATGTTTATTTTGTCCAAATAAGTCGTAGTTTTACAGCGCAAATATATTTATTAAAATGCAAATCGCTTAAAAACGTAGCTAGAAATATATTTCTTTATGAAGTTGTCTCTAGAAGTATGAGCTATCAAAAAAATTACTGTTCATTATTCTTAAATCCCTATTAAGTAAATATTTATAGAAAATTTTTAATTTTGCCTTATAAATCGTTTGAAAAATAAAATAATAAAATTCAATATAAAAGTTATGGATTATTTTGCCCATGAAACAGCTGTCATAGATGCAAATTGTAAAATTGGTAAAGGCACTAAAATATGGCATTTTAGCCACATTATGTCTAACTGTAAAATTGGAGAACGTTGTAATCTTGGTCAAAATGTTGTAGTATCTCCAAATGTTGTTTTAGGAGAAAATGTAAAAGTTCAGAATAATGTTTCTATTTATTCGGGTGTTACTTGCGAGGATGATGTGTTTTTAGGACCTTCAATGGTTTTTACGAATGTAATCAATCCTAGAAGCGCCATCATCAGAAAAAATAGGTATTTAAAAACGATTGTAAAAAGAGGCGCAAGTATTGGTGCAAATGCTACTATTATCTGTGGGAATACTATAGGTGAATATGCCTTTATTGGCGCAGGTACCGTAGTTACGAAAGAGGTTTTACCTTTTGCTTTAGTTGTTGGTAATCCTTCTAAACAAATAGGTTGGGTAAGTGAATACGGTCATACTTTAGTGTTTAATGAAGATGGTTTTGCCAAATGTAAAGAGAGCAACAAATACTACAAATTGGTAAATGATAAGGTAGAAAAATTGTAGCAAGCTAACTTTATTAAAAATTAAAAAACCGTCTAAATCAATTGATTAAAAAACAATAAAGTTTTTCTTACAAATATTGATAATAAGAGGTATTTTAGAGCGATGTAATAAAACGAATTGTTTGTGTATTAAAGGCTTCAGGTTGTTCTACATTTACCACATGCCCACAATTATCTACCACAAAAAGTGATGAGGTAATGTGTTTAGAAACAATGTTTTTTATAGAAGGTAAAAACAAATGGTCTTGAGCACCCATTACATATAATGTAGGAATTTTGATGTCTTTTGCTCTAAAAAAACGCAATAAAGGATTAATTTCTGATGTTAACGTAAACCATCTTATAAATTCTTTTTGGTATAGTTTTTTAGCTTCGTTTACAAATAATAATCTCGATTTTTTATGATTTTTTCTCGGCATAATTATAAATGCAAAAAGCTTATACAACATCATATAAGGCACCACAGATTTAAAAATATTTCCTACTTTCATTAAAACTTGTGAGCGGAAATTTAATTTTATAATGGCACCACCCATAATCATACTTTTTACCAATTCTGGTCTTTTTTCAGCTAAATTTCGAATTAATATGGTGCCTAAAGAAATCCCTATAAAATGAGATTTTTCAATTTTTAAATGTTCAATAACTTCAACAATATCAGTTGTTATCGAATCGAAAGTATATTTAGGGTTAAAGGTGTCTTTTAATTTTGGTTGACTATTTCCATGCCCTCGCAAATCTAAAATTAACACATTAAAATGTTTTTTAAAATCGCGCACCTGTTTGTACCAAATAGAACTACTACCTCCTGCACCGTGTACAAAAGTTACCCATTCTTTAGAAATTTTATGAGGATATGAATAGTAATTTAACAAGTATTTTCTTTAAAATTATAAAACAAAAATAAGGCTTTTAATTTTAAACGTATTTAACAGAAGGTTAATTCAATTATTTTGTGATTTTATTTCTAATTTATAGCCCACATTATAAAGTTGCCTCAATGGTAAAGTAGCATCTTTATGCGAAGGTAAGTATTATTTTGCAGCTAAAATTATCTGTAAAAAGAATACAAAATGCTTAAAATGAATTGTAAAGAGACAGTTTTTAGAAGTGTGACATTAGTCACCTTTTGAAACAGTTTAGAAACTTACTTTTGTGTTAAAAACTTTAAAATTATGACGAATATTAAAATATTAGGNACNGGTTGTCAGAAATGTAAAACATTAACAGGTCTGGTTCAAGAAGTTGTATTTGAAAACAATATTAAGGCAACTATAGAAAAAGTAGAAGATATTCAAGAAATTATGAAATATAATGTTTTATCTACGCCTGCACTGGTTATTGATGATAGGGTTTCTATGAATGGTAGAATTCCATCAAAAGCAGAACTATTAGCGCTTTTTAACTAACAAAATTTAGGCAATTGAATCTAACAAGTTTCTTATGTATGTTTCTTACTAATCTAACGTTCTATGTTTGATTGGATACAAAATATTGCAGATTGGTTTGTATATTCTGTTTTACATTTAACAAAAGAACAACATCTAGCACAAGCATTAAACTTCTTTATTTATGACACCATAAAGATTCTTATTTTATTGTTTGTTGTTATTTTTTTTATGGGAATTGTAAACAGTTATTTTCCCATAGATAAAGTTAAAAATTACCTTTCTAGAAATAAATTATATGGTTTAGAATATTTGATGGCCAGCCTTTTTGGAGTTGTTACTCCATTTTGTTCTTGCTCTTCTGTACCGTTATTTATAGGTTTTGTAAGAGGAGGTATTCCTTTAGGTGTAACTTTTGCATTTTTAATTACATCTCCTTTGGTAAATGAAGTTGCTATTGGTCTTTTTATTGGTTTGTTTGGTATAAAAACAACGCTAATTTATGTAATTACTGGTATTTTACTAGGTACCATTTCTGGAATTATTCTTCAAAAACTCCAACTAGAACGTTATTTATCGCCTTGGGTAAAAGAGGTGTTGGCAAATGCGCAAAGAGAACAAGATCTTTTTAAAGCGGAACAAAAAAGTTTTACAGACCGTTTGCCTGTTATTTGGGCAGAAGTTAAAAACATTATTAAAGGAATTTTACCTTATGTGATTATCGGAATTGCTGTCGGCGGAATTATGCATGGTTATATTCCCGAAGGTTTTTTTGAAAAATACATGGACAAAGACAATCTTTTTGCTGTGCCAATTGCCACCATTTTAGCAGTACCTATGTACTCTAACGCATCTGGTATTTTACCTGTTGTGCAGGTTTTAGTGGCAAAAGGAATCCCTTTAGGTACTGCTATTGCTTTTATGATGGGTGTTGTAGGGCTCTCTTTACCAGAGGCAATGCTCTTAAAAAAAGTAATGTCTTTACAACTAATTGCTATCTTTTTTGGAGTGGTTACACTTTGTATTATTCTTTCTGGATACTTGTTTAATTTAATTTTGTAGTTTGATGATTACAAAAAAACGGTCTGTAAAAATGAGAACAAGGATTATAGTACACTTTTCTGCGCATTTTTCCATCAAATAAATTGGAGTTCAGTAGGTAGTTAGGTATACGAATTGATGATTTATCTGCTATTGTCAGGTTGAGCGCAGTCGAAATCGATCTTCACTTACCAATAGTTCTCTTTTGCACTCTAACAGAGAGTCCTTAATGTTTTAAAAATCATAATCATTTACTTAAAATTATTATAGTAAGTATTTAACGGGCTGCATTAAAAAACATATTTAACGGCAAACCTCGATAAACTAAAATAGTTTTTTATATTTACTCGTAAAATTTTTAAAATAATAGAACTATTTTAATGATTATTGAGCGTTTAACTTTATTCGATATTTTTAAAAGCATTTGTTTTTCAGAAAAAGAAATTGATCTTATACGTAGTAAGTTTACAAAAGTCTTGCTAAAAAGAGGGGATATTCTTTTAAGTCCAAATTGCCTAATTAACCATCAATATTATACAGCTAGTGGTTGTTTAAGGTCTTATTTTATTCAAAAGTCAGGCAAAGAGATTACGATACAATTTGCTGTTAAAGATTGGTGGATTAGCGATTATACTTCTTTTTTTACCAATTCAAAATCACTAATGACTGTTGAGTGTATTCAAGATGCCGTCGTTTATAAAATATCTAAAACAGATATTGATGATTTATATAAAGAAATACCAAAAATTGAGTCTTTTTTTAGGATAAAATTAGAAAGAGCCTTTGCAGGTTTTCAAAAAAGAATTTTAGAAAACCTCTCATTATCTGCAACAGAGAGATACTTAAAGTTTGTCAAGAACTATCCAGAAATCGAGCAGTGCATAAAAAATTATCATATTGCATCTTATTTAGGTATTACAACAGAAAGTTTGAGTAGAATTCGAAAATTAACTTTATAAGTAGCAATTTCTTATCATAGGTTAATTTTTAAACAAACTTTATACGCTATTTTTGTTTAACATTTTATTAAAATAACTAAACAATAGTCGTAAATATCCCCCTAATTAAGTAACACAAGTTGTTAAAAGAGAGCATAAGGTTTACTTATGCTCTTTTTAGTTGTATTGACGTTGTTATACGAATTTTTGCTAAAAACTTTTTAAAGTAAACCCAAAAGATAAAAATTTGTCTTGTTGTTTTTGACCCTCAATAACCAAACTTTCAAAAGTATGAAGGTAATTTATTTTAAAGTTTAGATATTTCCAAACAGGCAGTTCTAAACCAACATCTGCTTGCCATCTATAATTATTACTTTCGCTTAAAGAAGGCTGTACATAAGTTTCATGGGTAATTACTACTTTTTTCTTAAACAAATTGTATTTACCATTTAGCCAAATTGTACCGCGCATTGTATTAATGTTTTCTCGGCCATTATATTCATCAAGGTTAAAATTGGTTTTGGTAAAGTAGGTTTGCTCATATTCACTAGTAAGCGAAAGTTTAAGCCAGCTTTTTTCTGTTTGAATTACTTGGTAGGTAATACCGGCACCAAACAAATATCGGGCGTTAATTTCTCTTCTAAAATTAGTACTCATAAAACCCAACACTAATGGATACAATCTTTTTTCAGGATTCAAGTACAAAAAGTTTAAACTCAAAAAATCTTCATCTGCTTTATCACCTCCAAAAGCTTGATATACATAAGAATTTTGGGTTTTAAACACCCAGTTTTTCCAAGGTTTTACACTTAAATCACCTTTCGATCTAAAAATAAATGTTTCTACATTTCCTGCTTGCCAAAAACCAGTAATCGATAATTTTGCTTTTACTTTTAAGGTATCGCTTTCATTTATTTGTCCAAAAAATAGTGTTGGAATCAAAAAAAGGATATAAATAAACTTTTTCATTGTGTTGTATGTAAACAGCATAAAAAATTATTAAGCATTTTAATGGCAAAAGTAAGGTATTATGATTTTTTTCGCATCAAATTTAACACAACAAAAACCAAACAAGCTGGTAACACCCAACCTAAACTATATGCCGCTAAAGGAATAATACTTTTAATGCCTGTTAAGTTTTCTCTAGGGATAATAAAGCCTAAAAAATCTGGAATACTAAAAATAAACGTTACCAAAACAACACCTCTAAACACCAATTTTGATGCAAATATATCATCAACAATGTTTAATAAAATTAACACAATAGTTATTGGATATAAAAACATTAAGGCTGGCACTGCTAAGGTGATGATAAAATCTACTTGATAACTCCCAACAATAATTCCAATAAGAGAGGCAATTGCAGCAGTAATAAAATATGCTTTTTGAGAATCGTTGCAAATACCTTTAACATAATCTGCAGTTCCTGTAACAATACCAACAGCAGTTGTAAAGCACGCCAAAGCTACTAAAACACTTAAAAAAGTGGTTCCTAAATTGCCCAAAGTTTGTGTACTTAGACTAGATAACACCTCTGTTCTTGATACGTTTTCCGCAAATGTTGATGAAAATAAAGATCCGCTTAAAATTAAGCCCCCATAAATTAATAATAGACCTGTCCCGGCAATTAAACCTGCCTGTCTGATTAGTTTTTTTCTGGCATCAAAAGTTGTGTGACTGCTATAATTTAAAGAAATAATAATTACAGCACCTACCACAACACCTCCAATGGCATCAAAAGTTTGGTATCCCTCCAAAATACCATCAACAAAGGGCGTTGTAAATGCAGAGGGATTTATATTTCCTGGTGATGTAAAAATAGCAATTCCGATAATTATCATTAAAATTAGCACAATAATTGGCGTTAAAAACTTACCAATTAAACCGATAATTCGAGAACGATTTATGGCAAAAATAAATACGAGTACAAAATAAATAACACTTGTATACAAAGCAGTTGCCTCTGTAAATGGTTGCACCGTCATTTCATGGGTAACTGCTGCCGTTCTTGGAGATGGAATTGCAATGGCTATGCTATAAATTAGAAAACAGTAGATTGTGCTAAAAATTGGTGAAACTTTTTTACCAAAATCATACAAAGTACCTTGTAGTTTTGCATGGGCAAAAATGGCTAAAATAGGAATAGTTACCGCAGTTAAAACAAAACCCAATACAACAATCCACCAATCTAAACCAGATTTTAAACCCAAAGTTGGTGGTAAAATTAAATTTCCTGCGCCAAAAAAGAGCGAAAAAAGGGCAAAACCAGCAATCCAAATTTCTTTTGATTTGTTCATCTTTTGGTAGATTTAGATTCGGAAATATACATATTTTTGTGTGATGCAAAAATCAATCACTTTTAAAAATGCTAACATTTCTTTTTCTGATGTTGGAAAAGGAACAGCTGTTGTCTTAATTCACGGTTTTTTAGAGAATTCTACGATGTGGAATGCTATTGTGCCCGAACTTTCTAAAAAAAACAGAATCATTACCATTGATTTGTTAGGCCATGGTAATTCTGATTGTTTGGGATATGTACATGCTATGGAATTGTTTGCAGAAACAATAGCCGCTGTTTTAAAGCATTTAAAAATTCGAAAATATATTTTGGTTGGCCATTCTTTAGGAGGCTATGTTTCATTGGCTCTTGCCAAAATTAATCCTAGTAAAATCAAGGGTTTGTGCTTAATGAACTCAACATCTAACGAAGATGATGTAGAACGTAAAAAATTACGATTGCGCGCCAATACAATGATTCAAAAGAATTTTACAAATATGGTGCGTATGTCTTTTGCAAATTTATTTGAACCAAAAAGCAAAGAACTTTACGAAGAAGCGCTTAACTTGGCATTACAAGAAGCATTGAAAACACCAGTTCAAGGCTATATTGCAGCGAACGAAGGAATGCGAATTCGACCAAATAGAAACCATATTTTAGCAGATAACAATTTTAAAAAGTTATTAATAATTGGCAAAAACGATCCGGTTTTAGATTATGAAACCTCTTTAAAAGAGGCTGAAACAACACATTCAGAAAGAGTGGTTTTAAATGGTGGGCATATGAGTCATATTGAAAACACAAACGAATTGATAGTAGCTTTAAGAGTTTTTACCAAAGGTTGTTAACACTATATTTTAGTATATTTGATATTATGAGTTTTGAAGCAGTAATTCCTTTTTTAGCAGTTCTTATTGTTCTTTTATTTTTACTTTTTTCTGCTTTTTTACTCTCTGTAAAAACCAAGAAAAAACTATCTAATCAATTGTTAGCTTCTTTTTTAATGGTCACTGCAATAGATGTTAGTGCGTTTTTTTATCATCAACATATACAATTGCCCTTAGCTTTAGAAATGCTAAGAAATAGTATTTCTGCATTTAAAAATCCGCTATTATTTTTATACATTTTATCGGTAATTTATGCAGATTTTAAGTTAAAAAGAAAACATTTAGTACACCTTTTACCCTGGATAATTACAATTTTGGTGTTAACGCCTAACTTCTTTTTAGTAAATGAGGAAGCCAAAAAATTATTTTTTGAAAATTACAATTCGTTTTTAGAAATTCAATTTTTAGATTCTTTAGGTGATGCTTTGTCTTTTGCTTACTTACTTGCAGAAGTCTATTATATAGCCAGGTATAGAAAATTATTGCTTGAAAATTTTACAGAAAAAAAAAGCTTTTACAAACTATATTTGGTTAAAACAGTTAGCTATATTGCTCTTTATTGGTCAGGTATTAACTTGGATTAAAAATTATGCTCGTGTACATTTATCTGAAGAAAATACCAATAGTTTACGAACCATCATTTTAATATTTGGCGTGGGTTTAATTTGTTGGTTATTTTTAAAAGCGGTACATTCTCCTGAACTTTTTAAAGGAATTGAAGTTGATTTAGAAACATCTCAAGAAATACAGGGCAAAAAAAAGGTAGAAGCTGTAAATCATCAAATCGTTTTTTTAAAAAATTATATGACAGCTAAAAAACCCTATTTAAATCCATCATTAACCATCAGAAAACTAGCGGAAAAAATTAAAATGAACCCAAGAGATTTATCAGTTTTAATCAATCAACATTTAAACCAGCATTTTTTCGATTTTGTAAACGAATACAGAATAGAAGAAGCTAAAAAAATTCTTAAAAACCCTGAAAAAAAAGAGTTTACGGTATTAGAAATTTTATACGAAGTTGGGTTTAACTCAAAATCATCCTTTAATACTGCTTTTAAAAAACACACGGGTTTTACGCCAACACAGTTTCGTAATAAAATTTAAATCAGATACTTAACGTAAAGTCGAACGTTTGTAAAACAAAGTCGAACTGATTTCTAAGGTAGAAATTCGTTCGACTTTGTGTTTTCGGTCGCACAAACTTCTTTTCATTCGCACATTTGTATCATCAATAAAAAACAAACAAGATGAATACAATAATCAAAACTTTACAACTGCTTATTACTTTATTATTAATGGCTAATTTTTCTT
>P_2C_Liq_1_UnCtyDRAFT_1000506_pt1 | contig 16742 bp, 14 predicted proteins | sample Pon2CUnioCityCA_2_FD_10234 | JGI IMG/M metagenome (IMG submission 10234) | reverse complement strand
TAGCGTGCCAAAAGGTTCCCGTCGTCTCTAAGGTGAGGTCATCAATGCGCTGCAACAAGCCCCCAACGGACTCCGCTGGGGGTATTCCTTTGACTACTCCCCGCGAATCATGCGACGGGGATTCCCCGGAGGGAGTTTCAGCACTTCTGATCGGATCGACATGCGGTAGATCCCATAACCTCAGACGCTTAGGCGAAGTCAAAACGCCTCTTGCTGGGGTGCGTTGCATCCCAGTTACTTTTGCTTTGCCTTACCTTGTACCTCTCGCCGCCGGGCCACTTCGTTATCGACATTTTTGCGCCTGCAATTTTGCTACGCACGACTGCCCTCATCGGGATGTTAAGCCCTACCCATACGCGGGTCTTAGAGAAGGTAATGCAATGCCACTAACAACTGCGGCTTCAGCCGCCTTCAGGAATGGTGGGGGTCGTTGATGTAAGCCACGATCTTTGCGGTGTTGACCTTCCCAGTCGTGTCGAAGAAATACGAGCGAGTCCACAGGGAGGGTAGCTTGCACAGGTGCGGAAACTCCTGTCTGAGCAACCTGGAAGAACGACCTTTCATTGCCCTGGCTATTTGATGAATGGCAACCTGGGAGCCATGCTCTACCAGAATGTAAACGTGGTCGGGGGCTATTTCTAGAGCCTTGACTAGCCACCCATTCTCTAGGGCGACTTCATTGAGTATTGCGGCAAGTCTGAGCTTGACATCGCCAACTAAAACCTTCTTCCGCCGCTTCGGTATCCAGACTAGGTGAACATGGGCCAGCCCTACCGAGTGATTGCCGTGACGGTAATTAATAGACTCATCTCGCATTGTTGAAGGCTACCCATTTATCTACAACTCCAGTATAATTGTTTTATGGCTAAAACCTTTGCAGCACAAGTCAATCGGCTACCTGAAGACCGAGAGTTGTCAGCGGCATTGGAGTATCTGTGCCGAGAGTCCAATAAGCTCTACAACTGCACTCTGTACTTAGCTCGACAGCTTTACTTTAAGGCGGACAAATTCTCCAACGGGCGCTGGCTGTCCACTCAGATGAAGCGCAATCCTCACCTGAAAGCGCTTTATACCAGTGCAGCTCAGCAAACTTGCATCTCTGTGGGAGAGGCTTTTAAGAGTTTTAAGGAACTGCTAAAGCTATGGCGTAAAGGTGAATTGGCGGAAAAACCAAAACCTCCCAACTATCGAACCTCTGGAGGGCTTTTTCAGATCAGCTATCCAAAACGCTGGCTGAAACGGGTAGAAGGCATGGTTAGGGTTCCTATGGGTACAGCCTGCAAGGTCTGGTTCAACCTGCCAGAAATCTTTCTGCCATTCCCGAGCAATCTTGACTGGGGGAAGGTTAGAGAACTGCAAATCGTTCCCAGGGCTGGCTACTTCGATGCAGTCTGGATCTGTGAAGGGAGTCCCGTCGTTCGGGTTGATTTAGACCCGAATAAGGCTCTGTCCATCGATCCAGGCTTAGACAACTGGCTGACTTGTACCACAACTGAGGGCGCCAGCTTTATCGTTGATGGTAAACATCTGAAATCGTTGAACCAGTGGTACAACAAACGGGTAGCCAGCATCAAGGAAGATAAGCCCCAGGGTTTCTGGTGCAACCTGCTAGAGCGCATTACGGGCAAGCGAAATCGACAGATGAGGGATGCTGTTAACAAAGCCGCTCGAATCGTGATTGACCACTGCCTGGAACATGGAATTGGCACCATTGTCTTGGGTTGGAATAAAGGACAAAAGCAGCGGTCTGATCTGGGCCGTAAAACCAACCAAAAGTTTGTCTCCGTGCCTACTGCAAGGCTCAAGAAGCGCATTCAACAGCTTGCAGAGCAGTACGGCATTATCTTTATCGAACAGGAGGAAAGCTATACGTCAAAGGCTTCTGCGCTAGACCTGGATGAGATTCCCGTTTTCGGTGAGAAACCCGAGGGATGGAATCCATCTGGTAAGCGCGTCAAGCGTGGTCTATACCGTTCAGCCGATGGAACCGAAGTCAATGCTGATGCAAATGGCTCTTGGAATATCGGCAGAAAAGCCAACGTAACCGGGATGCAAGGCACCCCGGCAAGAGGCGTTTTGACTTCGCCTAAGCGTCTGAGGTTATGGGATCTACCCCATGTCGATCCGATCAGAAGTGCTGAAACTCCCTCCGGGGAATCCCCGTCGCGTGATTCGCGGGGAGTAGTCAAGAACCCCCAGTTGGTCTAACTCTGGGGAACTCGAACGGCAGACGGCAATCACCTCATCGCCCCGTTGTTTCAGTTGTCGGCAATATTCACGACCAATGCCGCCATTCGCCCCTGTAATGAGATAGGTTGCCATAATCGTCAGTTCAACTCCTGATTAAACGGTTTTCTAGATCTAGTGTAGGAAATAGCCACCAGACCCTACGATGTTGAAATAGGCCCTCACCTATTCCCTGTTCCCCATTCCCTGTTCCCCATTCACTATTCACTATTAACTATTAACTATTCCCCCCTCAATGCTCATCCTCACCCTACTCTCCCTGGCGATTTGGATTAGTTTACTGGCCCTGCGGGGTCAGTTTTGGCGATCGCACATTCGCCTCACTCCCGTTCCGGCTAACGTCGATCCCTTACCTACAGTCTGTGCCATTGTCCCGGCCCGCAACGAAGCCGAGTTACTGCCAAAAACCCTGCGATCGCTGCTACTGCAAGAGATGGTGACAAACTTTCGCGTCATTCTCGTGGACGATCGCAGTGACGATGGAACCGCCGAAATTGCCGAGGCGATCGCCGCCGAAGTCCAAAGCCTCGCCAACGAGTTAAACCTAAATCTGCCCCAACTCGACATTATCACCGCCGACCCCTTACCCCCCGGCTGGAGTGGCAAACTCTGGGCCATGGACCAAGGCATCCAGTATGCTCAACGCTACAGCCCCGTCTACTATCTCCTCACCGACGCCGATATCCAACATCATCCCCACAACCTACGACAATTACTATTTAAAGCCGAACGGGAAGGTCTCGATCTCGTGTCCCTAATGGTGAAATTGCGTTGCCAGAGTCTTTGGGAACGGCTACTGATTCCCCCATTTATCTATTTCTTCCAAAAACTCTATCCCTTCGATTGGGTAAACAACCCCCAAAAACGCACCGCCGCCGCCGCCGGAGGCTGCATTCTCATTCGTCGTCAAGCCCTCGATCGCATCGGCGGCTTAGGCAGCATCAAACACACCCTCATCGATGACTGTGCCTTAGCCCAAGCCGTCAAACAAGCCGATGGCAACGACTATCATAGTATCTGGTTAGGTCTAGGCGACAAAACCATCAGTTTACGGGCCTATCCCGGACTCTGGAGTATCTGGGGAATGGTAGCCCGAACCGCCTACACCCAACTCAACTACTCCCCCTTACTGTTGCTGCTAACCGTCATCGCCATGGGCCTCACCTATTGGGTTCCCCCCATTGCCCTCATTTGGGGTCTCGCCAACCACCAGTCCTTTATTGCCCTGCTGGGCCTGGCCAGCTGGTCCTTGATGGCCTTTTCCCTCTTGCCCACCCTTTCCCTCTACCGCCAACCGCCATTTTTGGGCCTAATCCTGCCCCTGATTGCCGTCCTCTATACCCTCATGACCCTCGATTCTGCCCTGCGACATCTCTTGGGGCGAGGAGGCGCTTGGAAAGGGCGAGTCTATCCTGGCGGCCATCGAGGCTAACCCCAGCGGCCACCCTATCCCCAACTGCCCAAACGGTATAAGATAATCTCTGCTGGCTAACCGCCAAACCACTGTTGTTATTGGAACCTTATGGACGCGGCTGAACTATTAAATCGCTATGGCACCGGCGTTCGCGATTTTAGTGGCGTTGATCTACGGCGCATTTCCCTGAGTCGGGCCGATCTCTATCAGATTTGCCTCAAAAATGCCATTCTCAGCGGCGCCTCCCTGACAGATGCAGATTTACGCGGGGCAGACTTGTCCAAAACGGAACTCGCTAACGCCCGCCTCAATGGGGCCTCGTTGGTGGGGGCGAGTCTTTATGGTGCCGATTTAACTCAAGTGGAAATGCGATCGGCGGACTTATATCGCGTTGATTTGCGCCAAGCTTGTCTCAAAGGGGCGGATTTATATGAGTCGGACTTTCGGGAAGTCAACCTGGAGGGGGCCAACCTCTGTGAAGCGAGTTTACGCGGGGCCAATTTCCGCCAGGTGAAGTTAGATCAGGTGAAACTCCATGATGCGGATTTGCGGGGGGCTGACTTACGTGGCGCGAGTTGGATGGGCGTAGAACTCATCCGCGCCTATTTTGAGGAAGCAAACCTCAGTTATGCCAACATGGACGGGGTATCCTTTGAGGGGGCCAATTTACAAAAGGCCAACGTGACTTGTTCGATTTTGACGGGGGCCAATCTCACGGAAGTGAATCTAATGGGAGCCTCGTTGAAAGGGACGAAATTGGATCAAGCCAATCTCTACGGCGCAAACCTCAGTAATGCCGATTTAACGCAAGCGGATTTAAAGATGGCCGATTTAACCAGTGCTGATTTGAGTTACGCCAATCTCACCGGGGCCGATGTCTGGGGCGCCCACATGACGGCCGCCAATCTCCACGGCGCGATTCTCCCCGACGGAACCCGTCACGATTAACCCCAGTTCCGAAGTTCCCCATTCCCCATTCACTATTCACTATTCACTGTTGCGAAGTTCCCTTCTTCTCCATGCCTACACCCTCCAACAGCCTAGAAACCCAACTCACCGACCTGCAAACGACGGCGATCGCCGAAATCACGGCCAGCGATCGCCTCGATCAGTTAGAATCGCTGCGGGTGAGCTATTTGGGTAAAAAAGGACAAGTCTCGAAAATTCTCGGCGGGATGGGTCAACTCGATAAGAGCGATCGCCCCCGCATCGGAAAGCTAGCCAATGAGGTCAAAACCGCCCTAGAAACCGCCCTCAGTCACAAAAAGGATGAATTACAACAAGCGGCTATTGAAGCCCGTCTCGCCTCAGAAACCCTCGATGTAACGATGCCGGCGGTGGTGGTTCCCCAAGGTCGTCGTCATCCCCTCAATAGCACCATCGATCGCATCCTAGATATCTTTGTCGGCCTCGGCTACACCGTGGCCACGGGACCGGAAATTGAGACGGATTATTACAACTTCGAGGCCCTGAATACGCCCGCTGATCACCCAGCCCGAGATATGCAGGATACCTTTTACTTGCCGGGCGATCGCCTCTTGCGAACCCACACCTCCTCGGTGCAAATTCGCTATATGGAACAGCAACAGCCCCCCATCCGCGTCGTGGCCCCTGGACGTGTCTATCGTCGCGATACAGTAGATGCCACTCATTCAGCGGTGTTCCATCAAATTGAACTGCTGGCCATTGATGAGGGACTGACATTCACCGACTTAAAGGGAACGATTCGCGAGTTTGTACGGCAAATCTTCGGGGATGTCGAGATTCGCTTTCGCCCTAGTTATTTCCCCTTCACTGAACCCAGTGCTGAGGTAGATGTGAAATGGAAGGGAGACTGGCTTGAAGTCCTCGGTTGTGGCACGGTCGACCCCAATGTGCTGAAAGCGGTGGGCTATGACAGTGAACGTTACACCGGTTTTGCGGCAGGCTTCGGGGTGGAACGCTTTGCCATGGTTCTCCACCAAATGGACGATATCCGCCGCCTCTATAACAGCGATTTGCGCTTCCTCAAGCAATTTAATTAGTCTACGCTAACCCCCCAAACTTTCAATTCCTCGGGCCACGGTATAGCCGGCAATGGCCAGTAATAATAGGCGAAATAAGATGTTGACGAGGGAATCGGGCAAGTTTGGGAGGCTGCGACTGCCTAATTGCGCTCCCATCATTCCTCCAAAGCCTAACAAGAGTCCCTCTAGCCAGAAGACATTGCCCTCAGTGCTATGTCCGATTAACCCCGATAGGGCGATAAACATAATCGCTCCTAAACTGTTGCGAATGGCGGGTTTGATGGCCATGCCGATGAACAGCATCTGAAGTGGAACCATCACCGCACCGCCGCCAATGCCGAATAGGCCCGCGAGAAATCCGGCCAGAAGTCCGATGCTGATTAGGATAGCCATGGCCCGCCATCGGGGAACCGAGTCGATGTCTGGGGTTTGAATGTCTTGGGGGGGCGCGTTTTGGGCCAGTCGCCGACGCAGTCCCATGAAATAGATGGTCAGCAGTTGCAAGGCGGCGAAACTGAAGGCTAAGGCCCAGGCGGGAATCTCTGTGGCGACTGCGGCCCCGAGTTGTGCGGTACTGATGCCGCCGATGGCTAAGCCTACGGACCCCTGAGGCTGTGAGTCTCCGCTTCGCCAGTTACGAATAGTTCCTGAGAGGGCGTTGATGAAGACGGCGACTAGACTGGTGGCGCTGGCCTGTTGGATGGGTAGGCCCCAAGCGAGTAGGCCCGGAACCATCAAAATTCCACCGCCGATGCCGAGGACTCCTGAGGCGATACCGGTGAGCAGCCCTAGGAAAACCAGTAGTAGTTGTCCAATCTCCATGATTAAGATTTGGGGCGCGGTTGTCGGGCCAGGCGGAACACCTCGGCGGCGAAGTCGGGATTCTCGGACAGGCGGCGAAACAGGGGCGGTAGGTCCTGGGCGTGCTGTTTGAGAAAACTCTCGTAGCGGCGAGGGGTGCGCCCCGCTAGAAACACCAGTTCTTCGGCGTTGAGGTTGAGACATTGGGCAATGGCCCGAATCACCTCTTCTTTAGCGGCGTAGTCGGCGCGATCGTTCTCGAGTTTGGAGAGGTAGGTGAAGTCTAATTCTAGTTGCTGGGCTAGGCCTCGCTGGGAGAGGCCTAATTCTTTGCGGGCGCTGCGAATGACTTGTCCAAAGCTTTCTTCCACGATCTGATCCTCGGGGCTAGGGCGCAACGGTCCTCTGGGGCGATCGCCCTCGACCGGCACTTGGCCTCTTTAGTTTAGCCAGCCCTTGACAAAAAAATCAACAGTCGCTACAGTAGAGATATGTTGATTTAAAAGTCAACACCGCTAGCGAGAGCGACGCAGCAGACCCCGTTGGATTGGGCTAAGGCTCAGGCCAAAGCTCAATCCGACCTTCCTCGCCAGCGATGGATTAGACTAACCATACAGGTGAGCCAGCAACGACTTCCAGGAGGATTTTGTCGTGAGTCATGACCAGCAGAACGATAAAACAGTTCGATTTGAGCAATTTCAGGGGATTTTAGCCCGACAGCAACAGCAGGCCTATCGAGTGAGGACGCGAGAAGAAGAAGTCCAACAGCATCAGGATCAGCAGTTAGTGTCTCGGGTTGCCGGTTATACGCCTGATGCTATTGTACGGGGCTTAGCGGACTTGCAACTGGAGGTGGATACGACTGTAACCCAGTTGAGCGATCGCCTGCGAGGGGAGTTTGAGAAGCAAGATCACCTGCAACGGGCGATCGCCATTGCTCGGCGACAGCAGCAACAACTGTATGATATTGGCATTGTGGCCGATCAGCTACATCTGTTGCGGGGAGAACACGCCGAAAAACGACGACAATTGCGCGATCGCATCGCCCAAGAAGACGAAGCCCTCGACAAACGCCGCCAGCAAACCCGTAAACGCTGGCAACAAGACCAACAGCAGCATCAGGAGGCTTGGGAGGCCAAGCGGCAACAGCGGCAACAACAGCGGCAACAGGAAGAGGCTGATGCGGCCTATCATCGGCAACAGCAGCGGCAACGGGATGCGGATGACTATGCCCGAGCAGTCCGAGAACAGGAGATTGAGTTAGCTCAACAGGGTCAAATGAAGCAGAAAGACTGGAACTCCCGAGAAGCGGTGTTAGCGGCTCATCAGTCCGAGATTGAGCGCGATCGCGCCTCGGTAGCGGGCTTTGAGGAAGAGTTAACGCGGGCCTTTGAAACGGCGAAAACTGAGGCCATCCAAGAGGTGCATCGGCAGTCACGTAGCCGTCGGGAGTTACTAGAGAAAACCTGGCAGGGACGCGAACAAGGCGATCAGGTTAAACTGGAGTCTTTGGAGGCGGTGTTGACACAGCAAGATAACCAACTCGCTGAGATTAACGCTCAATTGCAAGAGGCGCGGCAACAGGCGCGCGCCTTGTCGGTGCAGGCTTTTAGTTAAGTGAATAGTGAATAGTGAATAGTGAATAGTGAATGGGGAATGGGGATAACCCATCCTGTCCTCTCGGCACCGCTCCCTAGTGGGGAAAGAGGTGGGGGCAGATTCTTGTGGTATTGGAAACAAGAATTGCTGAAAGTTTGACAAAAGTTTGACAACTTTTGGCTATCACGAAACAACATTTTGGAGAATTTTGGAGAGTTTTATTATGGCTAAACGCATTAATAATCGCAACACTAAGGCTGAAATTTTAGAGGCTTATGAGGCTCTTTTGGATGAGAAAAAACACTTGCAATCTCAAGTGAAACAGGCACAGCGATCGCCGGACCCCAAACCTGCCGCTAGTCCCAAGTCCTCAACTCCTCATCCCTCAACAGATTCACGTTCATCTGAGTCGTCAAACCAGCCAGAGCAAACCACCGTTGAAGGTCACGATACCCTCGCTCAATTGCAACAAATTCAATTAGGATTTGGGGGATTTGTCAGTCAGCTTTCGGAGGTTTTGACCCGAGATGCGAGCCAGTTTGCAGAGGTTTTGAGTGCTATTGAAACCGAACAGGAGCGGTTGCAAAATCTCTATGAAATTGAGTCGTTTGATGAGACAACCTTCACAACCTTGGTTGAGAGTTATCGTAATGAATCCAAACAATTTGCCGAGGAATTTGAAGCAGAACAGGAGCAATTAGAACAGGAGTTGCACGCTCAGCTAGAGGCTTGGTGCAAGGAACAAGCCGATTGGCAACATTCCTTTGACGAAGAACAGCAACGACTCGAAACCATCTGGAAACGGGAGAACGAGGAGTATTATTATCAACGAGCCATTGCCCAAGAAATCGACGAGGAACGCTATCAGCAACAGTTACAGGAGCAATACCGTCAACTTGACGAATCTCGCCAAGAACAGGAACAGGCCTGGGAGGCGCGAGAAACGGCGATCGCCGAACGAGAAGCCGAGTGGACNGAGTTACAGGCTAAGGTGGCGGCCTTCCCAGGCCAGCGAGACGAGAAGATTCACAACGGGAAACGCCAAGGAGAGGCGATCGCCACCCATCAAGTCAATAGCGCTCTGGAACTGCGTCAGCAAGAGATTGAGGGACAACAACGCCGCTATGAGTTGCAAATTGAAGGTTTAGAGCGTACCATCGGCGATCGCCGCCAACAAATCCAGTCCCTGAGTCAACAGCTTGAGGCCACCTTGCAGCAAGTTCAAGAGTTAGCCGTCAAAGCCATTGAAGGCCATGCCAACGGTGAATCGTTGCAGGCCGTCAAAGAGATTGCCCTAGAACAAGCCAAAACAGCGGGACGAACCAAGTGAGCAACGGCATCCGTTAAGATGGACGAGGATGGCAACAAAACCGAGGCAGTCATCCACCATCCACGGTTATGGGGGAATCGTCCAAATCATGCTTATTGAAGATGAAGAACTCCGGGGAATCTTTCAAGAAGCCAGTGAAGATGGCTTACAAAAAATCAAAGCAGGATTGGCCGTGTTACGCGAGAATCCTGACGATACGGAAACCCTAGAGGACTTACTTCGAGAAAGCCATTCCCTCAAAGGTAACGCCGGGATGTTGGGGTTAAAAGATATCGCTACCTTAACCCAACAGTGGGAACATCTACTGAGCCAGGTCAAGGCCGGCCAGGTTAACTTTGATGACGAGATTCAGCAACGGCTAGACGAGGGCTTAACGGCCCTCGATGGTCTAGTCCGAGAAGCGATCACCGGGGACCCCTCGGGGGTTCAAACCTTCTATGTTTTAGCGAAATTGATGGGATCTCAGGAGTCGGGAGTATCCTCGGATGACCATGAGGCTCAATCGCCAACGCCGACTCAAGCTCAGACAGACGCGAGTCAACCGCTTTCAATGGCCCGTCCTCGTTCTCAGCCTCAAGAGACGGCTTCAGAGATGGCTTCAGACACCGCTTCAGACACCGTTGAGGTCGATGATATTCTCGCCGAGCTTGAAGCCCAACTGTTAGCCCTAGAAGACCATGATTGGGATCAAGCCGATGGTCAGACGGAGGGGACAATCCAGCAGAGCGATCGCATTGAGTCCCTATTTCAAAATCTCGACAGGTTAGAGCAGTTAACAGGAGATAATGGCCAGTTACAGACCTTAACCCAGAACTGGAAACAGGACTTAGTAACCCTCATCGAGAGTGGTGGTAGTTTTGAAGCCGAAGCCGATCATCTCTACGATGGACTCGATGCCATTCGCGCCCATTTCCACCCGCGCCTGTCCCCGCCGCCGCTGAGTGAGACCGCTCCCCCCAGTTCCTCGCCAGCGCCCCAAGGAACAGTCAGCCAGGAGACGGCTAATTATATTGAAGATGATGAATTGCGCCATACCTTTCAACAGGCCAGTCAGGATCATCTGCAAAAACTCTATGATGGCTTACTGCATTTAGAACAATTCCCCGAGGATCGAGCCAAACTCGAAGAATTACTACGGGAGATTCATAGCCTCAAAGGAGATGCAGGGATGTTGGGGGTGACGGCGGTGGCCCAGTTGGCTCATGACTGGGAACAGGAGTTGGCGCCGGTGAAGTCGGGCCAGGTGAGTCTTAATAATGAACACTGCGATCGCCTGCTGATGGGACTCGATCGCATCCGGGCCTTAATTCATCAAGCGATTACCCCTCCAGACGACCTGTCTAATAGCGAGCCGGAAGAGGAGAACAGCTCGGCGCCGGTGGCCGAAAGTCGCTATATCGAGGATGAGGAGTTACGACAAGCCTTTCAGGTGGCGAGTGAGGATCATTTGCAAAAACTCGATGCGGGATTGTTGTATTTGGAAGAGCATCCCCAGGATCAGCCGAAACTCGATGAGGTGTTACGGGAAATCCATAGCATTAAAGGGGATGCCGCCATGTTGGGAATGAGTGATATGGCCCAACTCGCTCATGAGTGGGAACAACAATTGTTGCCCGTGAAACAAGGACAACAAGCATTTGATAGTGGCCTGTGCGATCGCCTTGGAGATGGAATTAAGGACTTACGACAACTGGTTGACGAGGCCATCAGCAACAGTTCGGCGCACTTGTCGTTAATGGAGAGTCTAGCTCGACTTCGGGGTGAGGAGGGACAAGCCGCCCCCACCCCAACCCATAGCCAACCAGCAGCGAGGCGTACTGAGTCATCGGGAGCCGATAATCGTGATGGGAATTATCGCATTGATACCATTCGGGTTGATACGCAACATCTTGATGCGCTGATGACGACGGCGGGAGAGTTGACTGTCACGAAAATTCGCATCGCTCATCGACTCTCGGAAATTGAAGAAGTGGTGGCGTTCTCCGAAGAGTGGGCGCGAGAAGCGAGTAATACACCCTTAAAACTGAATCAGCCGTTCCAGAATGAGCTACAAAAAACTGTTCAGCAGCATGGCGGAGGGAGAACCGGGACGAATAGGAATGGCCCTGTTCGTCAGATGACTGGGGCGATGACTCGAGCGTTTCAGGCTCCAGTATCCGAGACGGCGATGCTGAATCTATATCGCTTGCAAGAACAGAATGAAGCTCGTCTTGAAACCTTGGGTAAATTGGTGAATCGGCTTCAAGCGGGGATTGCTGAGGATACAGCTCGTTTAGAAACCCTCGCCGATGACATTGAAGAAGGGGTGCGAACATTGCGGTTGCTGCCCTTATCGACGATTTTTAATCTATATCCTCGCTTGGTGCGGGATTTGGCGCGATCGCAGGGAAAAGAGGTGCGTCTGCAGATTATCGGCGGCGACACTCGGGCCGATAAACGGATTTTGGAGGATATGAAAGATCCCCTGACGCATATTATCCGCAATGCGATCGACCACGGGATTGAATCTCCCGAAGAACGCCAACGTCAGGGAAAACCGAGTACGGCGACGATTACCCTGCGGGGCTACCAAACCGCAAGTACCATTGCGATCGAAGTCAGCGATGATGGACGAGGCTTAGATCTCAAGAAAATCAAAAAAACGGCTATTAAAAATGAGGTCGCCTCAGCCATGGAACTCGACACCATGACACCGAATCAGATCCAAAACTTGATTTTTATGCCCGGTTTCTCGACCCGCAATTTTGTTACCGAAGTGTCAGGCCGGGGTGTGGGATTAGATGTGGTGCGGGCTAATGTTGAACGGTTGAAAGGGTCGGTTCAGGTCAAGTCCAATCCGGGCCAGGGCTGTTCGATTCATCTTCAGTTGGGAACGACCCTGGCGACGGCTCATGTGTTACTCCTAGAAGTGCGTCATATTTACCATGAGGCAACGAAGACGATTCTACCGCGACAGGCCTATGCCCTGCCGGTGGAGTTTGTGCAAACAGCGTTGATGATTGCCCCAGATGATATCTTTTCTCTCGAAGGCCGAGAGACGATTCTCCATAATAATCAACCCATTTCGGTAGTGCGCTTGGCCGATATTTTAGAGTTACCGATTCGGGTGCAAATGGAGGATAAGCCATCATCGTTTGCCTGTATTTTATTAAAAGTGGGTGAAGATTGGTTAGGATTATTAGTCGATCGCCTCATTGATGAACAAGATGCCATTCTCAAGCCCCAAAGTAAGCTCCTGAAGCGAGTTCGCAATGTGTCGGGGGCAACGATTCTTGGCACTGGGGAGGTCTGTATGGTCCTCAATCCCGTCGATATCATCAAATCGGTGCGTGGTGTCCATCGTCGGGCCAATGTTAGCCCTGAGATGGTTGAGCCAGCACCGCTTCAGGCTGAGAGTCCTGACAAACAAATGCTCTTGTTAGTGGAGGATTCAATTACCACTCGTACTCAGGAGAAACGAATCTTGGAAGCCGCCGGATATGGGGTGGTGACGGCCGTCGATGGACTCGATGGCTACAATAAACTACGCAGTGGCCGGTTTGATGCGGTGGTTTCAGATATTCAAATGCCCAATCTCGATGGGTTGGAGTTAACGACTCGGATTCGCTGTCACCAAGAGTATAGTGAATTGCCGATTGTGTTGGTGACCTCTCTGGCCACCGATGAGGATCGTCGTCGCGGTGCAGATGCAGGCGCGAATGCTTATATCACAAAAAGTAGTTTTAATCAAGATGTTTTAGTCGAAACCCTCCAGCGGTTAATCTGAAGGGAGGCTCTTTAAGATTGACTGAGAGATTAACTGAGAGATTAACTGAGAGCTTTACCGATTCTGACGACGACCAAATATGCCCATTCGTGTTCTCATTGCTGAAGATTCTCCCGTTGTGCAGGTCATTCTGCGGCGGATGTTAGCCACGTATCCCGATATTGAGTTGGTGGGCATGGCCCGCACGGGGAAGGAAGCCTTGGCCATGATGTCTCAGGCCCGGCCGGATGTGGTTTGCACGGATTTTCATATGCCGGAGATGAATGGCCTGGAATTGACTCAGGAGATTATGGCCACGATGCCCCGGCCGATTTTGGTCTTGAGTGCGTCGGTGCAGGCAGAGGATACTCAGAATGTGTTTCGGGTCTTGAATGCGGGGGCGGTGGATGTGTTGCCCAAACCGATTGATGGGGGGGTTAACAATTGGAATGATTTGCAGCAGGAGTTGATTACGAAAATTCGGGTGTTGTCGGGGGTGGCGGTGTTTACTCATCGTCGTCAGTTGATGGGCCAATCTCGCAGTCGTCCTCGGGAGATTGCCCCGTCGGCGTTGCCGTCTGTGTCACCCATCGCGCCGGAGGTGCGGCAGCGACATTATGAGTTGGTGGCGATTGGGGCCTCAACGGGAGGACCCCAGGCGTTACAGGGGATTTTACGGCAAATTCCCGGAAATTTTCCGGTGCCGGTGGTCTGTGTGCAACATATTAGTCGCGGCTTTTTGACGGGGTTGGTGAATTGGCTCGATGCTGAATGTGCTGTGTCGGTTCGGATTGCTCAGGTGGGAATGCGGGCCGAGGCGGGGGTGGTCTATTTTCCGCCCGAGGATCAGCATTTAACCTTTAGTCGTCGCGGTGTGTTTGCTTCGGCCCCCTTGCCCCCGTTTTCGGGCCATCGTCCGTCGGTGACGGTGACGTTTGAGTCGGTCGCGGCGGTGTATGGACGGCATTGTGTGGGTGTTTTGTTGACGGGAATGGGGAAGGATGGGGCTGTGGGGATGCAGGCCATCGCCCAAGCGGGAGGGGTCACGATCGCTCAGGATGAGGCCACGTCGGTGGTGTTTGGGATGCCGAAGGAGGCGATCGCCCTCGGGGCGGCTCAGTATATTCTGCCCTTAGGTGAGATTGCTCCGGTTTTGTTAAAACGCTTGTTCACTGTGCCAAGCCTGAGTTAGCAGACCTCGGTTAGNTTAAGAATTGCGGGCTAGGGCTTTTCTTTCTCTCCTGGATGGGGAATAATTGGAAGCGGCTAATTCCGAATTCTGTTATCGTTCCATGACTGCTTCTAAAGGACTGCCTCTGTCGAGTCGTAAGCGACATTCGCTTAAGTTGTCTAAATCTAAGACCTCGGCGATGGCTGGGGTGACTGGGGTTGAGCGGATTGAGCCGTCACCGCTGTTGTTGCAACGATTGACCCGGGGGGTGTTTTGTCAACATGGGTTGCGATCGCTGCGGTTATGGGTCTGGCTCGGTTTGCTCTATGGTCGTCAGTCTGGGTCCCTCTGGGAGGAGGCGACGCCGGGTTCCCCTCGTCTGTTTAGTTATGCTCAATGGCGCGATCGCTTTTTTACCGCTGGACATCCGAAGGGGGAGGAGGTTCCACCGCTTCACGATCGCCGCTGTCCCTGTAGTCGCACAGCTTATGATTGGGTGCTGTCGGTGGTGGGTTCGGCGGGGATGGAGGCCTGGATTGAGCAGGTTTGTCTGGAGTTGGGGGTGGAGTTGTCGGAGTGGCAGGAACGCTTACAACAGCGGCTGTTTGGGGTGACGCGGCGATCGCTGGCCGATGATTTGCGCTTGTTGGTGGAGTTGGGGTTGTTGCAGCGGCGAGGCCATAAGTTTGAGCTGTTGGAGAGGTTGCCAACCTGGGTAACTGAACCTGTGGCCAAAACGTTGCCGAGAGACCGTTCTCAGGGTCCGTTGAGTGAGACCCGGGCCTCGGGAGAGGTGCTATTTGCAAATTTGGATTTTGCCAGTTTGGCCCAACGCTATGTTCAGCCGGTGGCAGGGGTACAGCGTTTTTTTGTCCATCTCGACTATGTGGTACGAGATTGGCAAATTGACCAGGTCGAGGATAGCATCGAGGCGTTGTATCAACTCTGGCAACAGCCTCAAGTCCCGCCGGTGCGCTTGCTCTATCGCAGTTCTCGGCTGCGGGCCTCGCGCTCCTGTGTGGTGTATCCGGTCTGTTGTTATTATATGCGGCGATCGATTTATCTCTGCGGCTTTGGCCAAACGCCCACAGGGCAAGGGCAATGGTACAACTTCCGCTTAGATCATATTCAGGCCTTAGAAGCCTTGAATTGGGACTGTGAGGCGTTGCCCTTTTTCTTGCATCAGCGTTATCAGGAGCAACGATTACCGGTTCCCGATGAGATTCGCGCCCAGATGGAGTCTGTGTGGGGGTTTGATTTTTATTTACCGGCTCGTCGGTTGATTTTGCGGTTTGAACGGCAGTTTCATGAAGGCTATATTGCCCAAACGTTTCGCCATGAGACGTTTAAGCAGATTTCCTATCAGCAGGTTGAACATCAGATTCGCGAGTCGGCTGAGCCGGATGAACGGGAACGGTTGTTGTCGGTGTGGCGATCGCGCTCCCCGGAAGATGCCTATTATCAGGCATTCTACCGTCACGGGGATATTAATGTACAAATGCGTCTGCGGGCCTGGCGACCTTTTGGTGAGGTGTTATGTCCGGCGGTGTTACGGGATGAGATGGCTTTGGAGGTGAAACAGGAACATGGTTGGTATTGGGGATGACGAGACACCCAGTTGGGAGCGTTGCGAGGATGGGGAGTCGGATTCGAGGGAAAATAGGGGGGCGATGAGGGCGAAGAGGATACCGCCGAAAACGAGAATTTCGCTGACGGTGAGGAGACGGGAGCGAGGAACAGACATAGGGCAATTGGTTAGGGTTTCCAAATGGACTGGATTTGTGGCCACCACTGGCCAGGGGTATCGCGATCGCGGGTTTGCCAGGTTAACATCGATCGCACTAAACTAACCCCTCCCACCCAGAAGCCGATAACCAGGTGAAATACCAGGGCCAGGGCCATCAAGACCCAAGCCCCTAGATGTAGGGTATACCAAGTGTGAGTTAACTCCCCTTCAGGTAGCCAGGCTTCTTGCATCATACGTCCGGTAATCAGAGCAAACGTTGCAGCCAAGAGCATGACGGTATTAACCAGGCGATGGAGGGCATAACGTCCAGCGGGGCGAGGAAGTTCTTTTAGCCGGTTGAGGGTATTGGAGCCGATTAAGCGGTTTTGCCCCAAATGGAAGCTATACAGAGCAAACAGAGGTAGTAGGAGGAGAAGTCCCACGCCAAACGTTCCATGAATGCCGATAATATCAGGAATTTGGGGAACGGAGAGTTGAATTAACCGTTTATCGTAACTGAGATAGACCCAGGCCGAACTCAGCAAGGCCAGCAAAATCACCAAGGCGGTGAGTCCGTGGAGGAGACGCAGCAGTGAGGGCTGGTAGGGAGTTGAGCGAGACATACGATGAAATCACGGGGTTCTATCCCCTGATGGAAAACGACCGAAAAAAATACGGGAACATGTGACGTTCTCCCCCATTA
>P_2C_Liq_1_UnCtyDRAFT_1000501_pt1 | contig 16825 bp, 14 predicted proteins | sample Pon2CUnioCityCA_2_FD_10234 | JGI IMG/M metagenome (IMG submission 10234) | reverse complement strand
CTCGGCAGACTTGGCTGGCTGGCCGGTGCTTGCGGATGTTTCGGTTGTTTGACCCGGTTCTGGGGCTTTGATCGTGACTGAGTCACCCATTTGCACACGTACATTGGTGGGGTAGTCGTAAGTGGCACCTGAACCATGGTCGATTACAGCACCGATAATGCCCACGACCGGTATTAACAAGGCCAAACCGACATTGCCAGCAACGCTGGCGCCAGCGCTTGAAACTACATTAGCCATGCCTGGTTCGTGTTTGTCATTGCGACAGATCACCACAAGATCTTCGGCTGACCGGTCAATGGCGATAGTGCCCGGGGTGGTCACAAACCACTTACCTTTGTCGTTTTCTACTTCACACAGCACACCCTGGACTTGCTCTTGCTGTGAGAAAGTTTGCACACTCAGGGTTTGGTCGGTTGAACCGGTAATTGATGCGCATCCGACAAGGGATGCACTACAGAGTATGGCAACAATAGGTTTAAGCATGAGGATAGTCCTAAGAAACGCGCTGTAAGCGCACTAAAAAAGCCGATTGAGTGGTGCTTGAATCGCCCAACACCTGCCCCGTGGTTTTAGGGTCGGGTGAATTTGTTTAAAGACCGGCTTACGTATTAATGAGTCAATTTATCGGCTCGCTATCTCATGAGGTGAGACATTGACTAATTTGTGGGACCTATCTAAGGCGCATGCGGCCTGCACGGCAATGCAGCAGCAATGACGTTGATCACCCGCTGTGCGCTAGCGACGGCTTAGCCATTTCGTCGTTATGCCCTGGTGTTTGATCTGGTGATTCTGCGTCTGTTGTGGCTGCAGCTGCCCTTAAAAGCCGACTTAAGCCATACAGACTTAAAGCAATCTCATACAATTACCACTAATCAGCATTAATTGGCGCGGTGATGGTCTCTGGTACCTTCCGTTCAGTCACTGCTTATCGGCCGCTTGCCCTCCCACCTATCAGAAGTTGTAAACAAAATGTCAAAGAATGATTGCTCGTCAATCACGTCTGGTTCCCCCGAGTCGCCTAAAGCCTTGGTCCTTTTCTCAGGCGGCCAAGATTCGGCTACATGCCTGGCGTGGGCACTGGATCAATATAGCCACGTTGAGACCATTGGGTTTGACTACGGACAACGCCATGCGGTCGAGTTAGGCTGTCGCCAGGCGGTGTTGCAGTCCTTGCGGGCGCAATTTCCAAACTGGGCCAGTAAGCTGGGCCAAGACCACTTACTCGATCTGGGTCTGCTTGGCCAAATCAGCGATACGGCCATGACCCGTGAGCAGGAGATCGTGTTTGAGCAATCGGGTCTGCCTTCCACGTTCGTGCCTGGCAGAAACTTGATGTTCTTTATGTTTGCCGCTGCCATCGCTTATCGCCGCGGGATGTCAGTGCTCGTGGGCGGCATGTGCGAGACGGATTACTCTGGTTATCCGGACTGTCGTGACAACACCTTGAAAGCCTTACAAGTGGCAGTCAGCCTCGGGCTTGATGCGCCGATGGTGGTTCAAACACCCTTAATGTGGTTGACCAAAGCCCAAACCTGGCAATTGGCCCAGGACCTCGGTAGCACTGAGCTAGTTGAGATGATTCGTACCCAAACCCACACCTGCTATCTAGGAGACCGTTCAACGTTACATGATTGGGGCTATGGCTGCGGCACATGCCCAGCGTGTGAGTTGCGTGCCAGTGGGTATGTTGAATATGAGCGTTCGAGACCAGGTGCGTTGAAATGACACAGGATGCCTCGACTCGCTATGTGGCGAGCACCCGCTTTGAAGCCGCTAGGCAACTGAGTGAGTTGCCTGACGGCGACAAATTCTCGCGTCTGCATGGTCACGGATTTTTGGTGTCGGTGCACGCGGCTGACGCAGGCGCGCAAGCTGATGCGGTAGAGACCATCGCGGTCACAGAACCCATGATCTGGCCACCGTATCGTGGTGGCGAGGTGCCGGCATTGCTAGCTGAGCTGCAAGGCCAAGCGCAGCGCCTGGATTACCAGTCGCTAAATGAGGTGTTGGCTGAGCCCTCGGACCGCAATTTAGCGGAATGGTTTGAACAAGCATTACAGGTGCCAGGGCAATGTGCTGTTTCACTGCAAAGCACCCCGGAGCAAGGGGTGGTTGTGGGCGCGCTTGTGCCAAAGAACCATACGTTAGTCTGGCGACGCTATCGGTTTCAAGCAGCGCATCGACTACCTAATGTGGCGCCTGGCCACAAGTGTGGCCGCATGCATGGCCATGGATTTGAGGTGGTGTTGCATGCCTTCACAGTCGATGGGGCGGTGGGATACGACACCCTTGACCGTGCTTGGGCAACCGTCTCAGACGAGTTGAGCCATCGCTGCCTGAATGAGGTGCCTGGCCTTGAAAACCCGACCAGTGAGTTGTTGTCATCTTGGTTGTGGCAGCGACTACGATCCGTGCTGCCGACGTTGTCAGCAGTCACCGTTTATGAAACGGCGTCCTGCGGTGCAACTTATGATGGGCAGCACTATCGCATCTGGAAAGACTTCACCATAGACAGTGCGGTGCGCTACCAACATGCGGTAACTGATACCGGTTTGGCAGATCCGCGTAGCCGATTGCATGGCTATACCTATACCTTGCGTTTAAATCTTTGTGCGCCGCTTGATCAAGTGATGGGGTGGACCGTGGATTTTGGGGATGTCAAAGAAGTGTTTACGCCGGTGTTCAAGTCACTAGACCATCATCCTTTGCACGAGAATCCTCAGTTGAGTTTAGTNAGCGATGGTGATACGGGTTCCATGGCGAGGTGGTTGTTTAATCAAACGCAGGACTTGCTGCCATCGCTTGTACGTGTTGACCTGTATGAGAACGAGGGTTGTGGGTCGTCGGTTGGTACCGATCTCAGTGGTCCGATCTTGCCTTTAATACGGGTGCCGTGATGGCAACCCTGTGCACGCTAGCGAGTTCAAGACGATGACTTATGCTGTTAAAGAGATTTTTTACACCTTGCAGGGCGAGGGACTGCAGGCAGGCATGCCGGCGGTGTTTTGTCGGTTTGCAGGCTGCAATCTGTGGTCGGGGCGCGAAGTCGACAGATCATCGGCCGTGTGCCAGTTCTGTGACACCGAGTTTGTGGGGACAGATGGCGTGGGGGGCGGTAAGTTTGCCACTGCGCAGGCGCTTGCCTTAGCCATTGCATCGCAGTGGCCGGTGGCGGATCACGCGCATCGCTTGGTGGTGCTCACCGGAGGTGAGCCTCTGTTACAGGTCGATGACCCACTAATCGATGCCCTTCACAAAGAAGGGTTTCGCATTGCTGTGGAGACCAATGGCACGATTGCCGCACCAGCCGGTATTGACTGGGTGTGTGTTAGCCCCAAAGCGGGCGCGCCACTAGCCCAGTTCACTGGCCAGGAACTAAAACTGGTATTTCCGCAGCTGTTGTTAATGCCCAAGGATTTGCCGTGGGCGCAACTGGCGTTTGATCACTATTTGCTGCAACCGATGGATGGCCCGCAAGTTCAAAGAAACACCAAAGCGGCAATTGCCTTTTGCCAGGCGAACCCGCGTTGGCGTTTATCGGTGCAAACCCACAAGGTCGTGGGGATTGCGTGACGCAGCAGGGGTTGCTACCCCGCAAAAAATCGATTAAGTGGGGCTGGTCGATTGCGACTGCTTAAGTGTGACTGGCTGTTAGGCTCATCACATCGTCAATAAGCTGGTGTGCGAGTTCTCGCAGTTCATTAATAGACGATTGCTCAATCTCCAAAAACCCCTCATATTCCGCCAAATTGCGTTTGCGGTGTGCATGGTCAACGACACGCCATTGCGCCGGTGGCCATTGCAGTGTGTGCTGTAACGACTGAAATACCAGATAGCGGTTTTCGCTGCGATAACCGTGCCAACGAAGTGCTGCCAAGGCAGCCGAATGAATCGCGTTGTACACGCTGGTAAACCGTCCTTCGACAGAGAGATCTGGATAAGAGGAGTCTATTAATCGCTGACGCGCTAAATTAAGCATGCGCTCAATCTCAAGCCTATTAGGTTTTTCGGCTTTTAACTGCCCGATCTTTTTTAGGTTCGCGAGCGCCTCTGGTGGCATTAAGATCTCCGTACAAAGTAAGTGTTGGTTGTGTGAGTACTCGCTGGACAAATGAGTCTGGTGTCTGATGTCGTTTTTTAAACTCTGCTGTCGTGTAGCAGTTTGGATTGATTTGACGACCGAGTTGATTTTCTGCTTCGAGGCAACACTCTAGAACATCACCGAGACCAACCGTGTCACTGACAATCAAGAGATCGATGTCGCTGCTGCTGCTGTCCGTTCCCTTTGCTACTGAACCATAGATTAGTGCCAACTGGATCTGATCTGATAACGGGCGCAGCGCTTCTTTTAAAAGTGGCTCAGCGCCCATTGTTTTGCGGGTCAGTTGAAACAGTTCCTCAAAAACCAGGCTTTGTCGGTTGGCTGAAATGCGGCGTTGATTACCAACCATTTCCGACACCACGAGTCCAGCTTCCGTTAGCCGCTTGATTTCACGTTGTAGCGATGCGCTAGCCAGCCCAGTTAGTTTAACTAGCTCATTCAAATAAAAGCTGCGCTCGGGCTGACCAAATACCCAAGCATAGACTTTGGATTGACTGTTGGAGAAAATGGCATCTTTGATAGACATGCTTAATTTTAGCATGATCGTACTAAAAATTAGCTGAAAATTAGCATGCAAAACGTGATATCAACGAATCGCATTGCCTCGCTGTTGGCCAGGTGGGCGCAACTGGCGTTTGATCACTATTTGCTGCAACCGATGGATGGCCCGCAAGTTCAAAGAAACACCAAAGCGGCAATCGCCTTTTGCCAGGCGAACCCACGCTGGCGCTTGTCGGTGCAAACTCACAAGGTGGTGGGCATTGCGTGAGGGTATGCCAGTTTAACGTTGGGTGTGCGTCGAGTTAGTCAAGACCTCAAGTCCGTTCGATGGCAGTCAGAGACATTTGCCTGGTGTAAGGGTCTGCACATCAAACGCCACGATTTCGCGTTTTTCACTAGAAAACTCGACCCCGATCAGGTGTATGGGTTTGCCGCGGGCGAGGTATTTGTCGGCATAGCCTTTCGAGATGATTTGCTCGAGCGCTTTGCCGTCGGACATTTGTTCTACCACTTTGAATTCGAACAAGTAGATGTGGTCATCAAAGACCACCGTCATGTCGACGCGGCCGTGATTGCTGGCATCTTCCACCGTGATGTCTAGCGCTAATGCAGCAAAGTGGCTGTAAAAAACGCTGGCGTAGTGACCTTCGTACTGTGCAATGGGATTGTTGCGATACCAGTCGTGTGCAAGCCCAGCATAAAGCGCTTCAAAATGAGCTTGTAGTCCGGCAACGTCATGATGTCTTAATATCTCTAAGAGCTTGATCTGAAACTGCTGCGCACGGCTACTGTTGAGGCCTNAAGCTGGTAGCAACGCATCATTTAAGCTGCTTTCGACTTCAAGGTTAGGGAAGCCGAGTGTGAAAACCTGATAGCCCGGCTTAGGCTCTTGTACGTCCTTGATTGTTAGATAGCCTGTTTGAAACAGCAAAGCTTCGATGCTGATGTCGTCTACGTCAAATTGACCAAGAAGTTGCGGTTTAGCGTTTAAATGATCCAGTGAGGGTGTGAACACGCCACGCTCCTTGAGTATTTCGATCAAAAACGTGGGTGTCGCGGTTTCAAACCAATACGCACCAAATTGTCGCTCCTGCAACAGTAGCAGCACATCAAATGGGTTGTATACCGACGTGACTTCCTGTCCGCCCCAGCGGTAACCGTTGTACCAATCACGAATGGTGGGTCGGTCAAGGGCCCCAAGTTCAGGCTTAAAGACTTCATCGATATCGGTCTCGGTGTAGCCGCAGATCGCGGCGTATTGCGCAACGAGCGTTATGTCCCGCAGATTATTCAGTCCGGAAAAAAGGCTTACTTTGCTGAACTTGGATACGCCGGTCAACAACACCATCCGTAGGTACGGGTCAGCGTCTTTGAGTGCGCTGTAGAGGTTCTTTAGCCCTTCTCGTAACTCTTGAGCCTTAAGGGAGTCACGAATATTGTCCAAAATCGGTTTGTCATATTCATCGATCAGTACCACGACCGCTTGCCCATGGTGCTCGCGCGCATCGCGAATCAGCGCTAGGAATTCGCCGGCAATGTCTGAGTTAAGCCCAGATGGTAAATCAAGGTCATCTCGGATAATTCGTAGTTGGTCGCGAATTCTGACATCAAGCTCCTCTCGATTGCGCATGACACCGCTGCCAAAACTCAGGCGAATGACTGGATGTTTGATTTGCCAGTTCCAACGCGTATGGATGTACAGACCTTCAAACAAATCTTGACGGCCCTCAAACAAACAACGCAGGGTGTCGAGCAGAAGACTCTTGCCGAACCGTCTTGGACGTGAGAGGAAGTAATATTTGTTTTGTGTGGCTAGCTGTTGGATATCGGGTGTTTTGTCGACATATTAATACCCCCCTTCCCTGATTTCAGAGAAGGTTTGAATACCAATAGGTAAACGCAGGCGTTGCGCGTCAGATGGGATACCTGACAGGTTAGGAATTGGCCGAGAGTCGCTTGTCATGGTGTATTAGTGAACCTGCTCTGTGCAAGAAAGACTGCCAATGTTTCTGTTTCGATTATCGCATGAGCTATCACGATAGGTGACTTTAGTTCTTAACGTGATTGCCATGTTTGAACAAATGTACAGCCATCGGGCTGAGCTGTTGAACCAAATCCATCGAGCAAGTAAGCTGGGTGGCAATCCTACGGATTGTCAATCGTCGGTTTGAGCGTGAAAACGTGCTTCACGAACTTTGAGTCCGGCGTCCAATTGATCATATGTTGACGGTTCTGCATCGGGTTGTTACCTGTACAGTGCACTAACCGACAGTTCGGAGTTCGGCTAGTCATAACTGTAAAAATAAGGAGAAGTTTTGCAAACAGCATCCACTAAAGATGGCGTAACGCTTTGTTATGAAGTCACAGGCCACGGCGCCCCCATTGTTTTTGTGCACGAGTTTGCCGGCGACATGCGCAGCTGGGAGCCACAGGTGCAACGGTTTTCAGCTCACTACCGCACGGTGACTTTTAACGCGCGTGGTTACCCGCCATCGGCTGTGCCTGAGCATGTATCGGCTTACTCCCAAGACCAAGCCGTGGCAGATATTGTCGCGGTCATGGATGACGCGGGTATTGATCAGGCGCACATTGTGGGGTTGTCCATGGGTGGGTTCGCCACACTGCATTTTGGGCTGCAACATCCAGATCGTGCGTTGTCACTATGCGTGGCCGGTTGTGGCTACGGCGCCGAACCCGATGAGCAAGGTAAGTTCAAGGCTGAGGCTGAGGTTATTGCGCAACGGCTGCTGACAGACGGTATGCCGACTTTTGCCGAACAGTATGCTTATGGACCAACGAGAGTGCAATTTGAACGAGCGAACCCCAAAGGGTTTGCCGTTTTCAAGCAGCAGCTCGCCGAACATTCGGCACTGGGTTCAGCCAATACGCAACTCGGCGTGCAGCGGGCACGTCCGTCTCTGTACGATTTAAAAGCATCACTGGCTAAGCTAACCGTGCCCACGTTGATTATTAACGGCGATGAAGATTGGGCCTGCCTGCAGCCTGGCTTGATGCTCAAAGAAACCATTCCAAGTGCGGCGCTCGCTGTGATTCCGAATTGTGGCCACACCATGAATCTCGAGGCCAGCGATGCATTTAACGCGCTTTTGGCTAAATTCTTTCACGAAGTGCAAACAGGTCGGTGGCCGTTGCGTGACCCGCGAGCAGTGTCTAATACCATCACGGGTATTGAAACGGGTCATTGAAGCTGAATATTCGGCTTGGTATGAACCTCGTTTGGGTGCACGTTAAAGCACCAGGCGGTGCATCTTAAAGTAGCTCATTGTTGGCTCTGCTGTCTCATGTGTTGAGACACTTGGCACCTACGATTTAAAGCCCGGCTTGGCCGCTTGAAGCCTGATTCAATCTGGAACTGTTAATGCCAGTTGTGGTTGACCGTGGTACTTGCGGTAACTGCTCACAGTCAGTGTCTACCTGAGTAGATGCAAGCATTGAATCGACATTTGGTTCTCTGTTGCTGCCTATACTGATCTAATACGATCTTATTCGATAAAGCGTCGATCACAAGGAATCCGTCATGCACGACATTACCTGCCCCCATTGCCATAAGGCTTTCAAAGTTGATGAGGCCGGCTATGCCGACATCCTAAAGCAAGTCCACGACCACGAGTTCGAACGACAGTTACAAGAGCGTCTGGATCTGGCCGAGCGCGATAAACAAAACGCAGTCGCACTGGCTCGTGCTCAAGTTGAACGTGAGCAAGAAAAAGCGGCCGCTCAAAAGCAAGCTGAGATTCAGGACTTACAGGCTCAGCTGCAGGCCAGCGAAGTGGCTCGCCAACACGCCATCACCGAGGCGTTGGTCAGTGTAGAAAAAGAACGTGACAAGTTAGCCAACGACATTGCTCGCCTGCAAGCAGAAAAGCAATCGGCCGAACAACTGGCGAAAGTGCAGCTAGAGAATCAGTTGCAACAGGCCACTGCTACGAAAGCCTCGGAGATTTTGCAGCTCAGAAGTGAGCTGCAACAAGTGCAGCTGTCATCCAAACTAGAGACGCAATCGCTTAAAGAGCGCTACGAGATGCAGGTCAAGGATCGTGACGACATGATTGATCGGCTCAAAGACATGAAAGCCCGATTGTCGACCAAGATGGTGGGCGAGACGCTTGAGCAGCACTGCGAAACAGAGTTCAACCTGATCCGCTCAACGGCCTTTAGTCGAGCGTATTTTGAGAAGGACAATGATGCCAGTGCTGGTAGCAAGGGGGATTACATCTTTAAAGACATGGATGAGGCCGGCATCGAGATTGTGTCAATTATGTTCGAGATGAAAAATGAGTCAGATACCACCGCCACAAAAAAGAAGAATGAGGATTTCTTTAAAGAGCTCGATCGTGATCGTAACGAAAAAGGTTGTGAATACGCGGTCTTGGTATCGCTACTTGAAGCAGACAGTGAGTTATATAACGCCGGCATCATAGATGTGTCTCATCGCTATCCCAAAATGTACGTGGTGCGCCCGCAGTTCTTCATACCGATCATCACTTTGCTGCGCAACGCGGGTATGAATGCCATGCGCTATAAGACTGAGCTTGCCCATGTGCGTTCACAGAATATCGACATCACTCGATTCGAAGAGCAACTCGATACCTTCAAGACTGCATTTGGACGTAACTACGAATTGGCTTCGCGGCAATTCCAAAACGCCATGGATGAAATCGATAAATCGATTGATCACCTGCAAAAGACCAAGAAAGCACTAGAGAGCTCGGTGCGCAATCTACGCTTGGCCAATGACAAGGCACAGGATGTGACTATTAAGCGGCTCACGCGCGAGAATCCCACCATGCAGGCGAAATTTGAGGCGCTTAAAGAGGGTGAGCATCGTGGGGGCGAGAACAGCAGCGACAGCTGATCGACTATGTCACTCAGTTAGTTAATTAGTCAGGCAGAGTTGTGTTGCTGCACGAACTTTGTCATGCGGATGGCGCTGACCGTGGCGGATGTGGCAGATGCTGCGACGCCAACCCACAGCGCGATCTCTATGCCGTCATTGCCAAATGCCGACAAGCAAAAGGCCACGGCAGCGGCCCCCAAAGACTGACCAAACAAACGCGAGGTGGCCAGGATGCCCCCGGCACTGCCACTACGGTCTTTGGGTGCACTATTCATGAGCGCGACCATGTTCGGCGATTGAAACAAACCGAAACCGACACCACAGATCGCTAGACGCCAACCAATATCCCAGGCTGAAGGTGAGGCTGACAAGGTGGCGACCAGAGACAGGCCCACAGCAACCGTACCCATGCCAATGGCACCGAGCACACCAGGTTTGATGTGTTCACTTAACCGGCCCGATATACCGTTCATGATGACCAGTGCCGCAGGCCATGGTGTGATCAATAGGCCCGCTTGAACCTCACTAAACCCCAAGTTGATGGTGAACAACAGCGGTAGCACGACAAACACCAGCGCCTGCACAACGAATGCGGTGATCGATGTCAGCGAAGACAAGGCAAACAGTCGAATTCGAAACAAATCAAGCGCCAAGACAGGCGCGGCCTTGCCTCTTTCTCGTTGGGCTAGCGCGTACCCAAACAATAAGGTGGCCGCCGCACCCACGGTCATCGGTATCAGTCTTAAGTGACTGGCGTTTGAGATGGCTGTCAATAATGCCACGAACATCAGCGCGCATAAAACAGCGGCAATCGGGTCAAAGGCGCGCGCCGCTTGGGGCGTGTTGGGCACTCCTTTGAGCGCTAGAAACAGCGCGAGCAGTATCAAGGGCAGTGTGCCTAAGTACAGCCATGGCCAACTAGCGACTGACAACACAGCGGAAACCATGGTGGGGCCAGCTGTGAATGCCACGCCGACCACCATGGCATATAGGCCCAAGCCTCGACCAATCTTCTCAGGGGGGTAAAGGGTTTTGATGAGCGCGGGGGTGGTCGCTGAAATGGCAGCCGCGCCTATACCTTGAAACCCGCGCGAGGCCATCAGGGCCACGAGCGCATCAGATAGACCGCTCGCTAACGCACCGATGGCAAACACGACCATACCCATCAGAAAGACGCGTCTGTGACCCACGATTTCACCTAGCGCACCGAGTGGCAATAAAGATGCCACAACCGTCAGGTAATAAATGTTGATCACCCAAATAGTGCTTGCCGGACTTTCGTTTAAGCTCGCAGCGATAGCCGGTAGGGCAGTGCTCGTCAGTGATATGTCAATCGTGACCATGGCCACACTGAGCATCAGTGCGACGAGTGCTGGGGTATTTAACGTGGACGCTTGGTTTGTTCTCAAGGGATTCGGGTCAGCAGGCTGGACAAACGAACATTCTTTCTATGAAGCTATGGTTAAGGTACACCAGAGGCGAGCTCGATCACTCTTGGCGTTAAGATACTAGTTTTACGTGACCCGTCAATCGGGAGATTCTAGTGAGCCTGTACAGCACTATCGAACTGACTGGCGTGCCGATTAAGGCACAGATTGGTATTTTTAAAGCAGACGAACCTGACCTCTATGAACACACGCTTGATCTGACGTTAAAGATTAGCCCGAGCCTTGTATTCATTCAAACCGATGGCATGGCACAGGTGTTTGACTATGATCCATTGCTTGAACATATCCATCGTGTGTCACAAGATACGCATTACGAGACGCAAGAAATGCTGGCAAGCCGGATTGTCCAATGCTGTGCGAGGTTTGAAGAGATCGTAGGTGTAGAGGTGTGCTTAAAAAAATCCCGCTCCAATGGCGTGGGTGGCACGGTGTGCGGCACCATCGGTGTGCGATTGAGTGTCACAGGAGATGATCTGGCCAGTGCTCGAGACTTGCCCCTGGGTTGATGGCCGTTTCTCTGACCAGCATCAATTTTGACGTCTCTACTCACGTACCGCTGAACGATTGAAGGCCTAACTGGTGTTGTTAAAACCGCACGCTTTGATCTCGTCTATGGCGAGCGTGTGGTTTTTTATTAAAAAAAATATTGGTTTTGCTTTGGTTAAGTATTGCGCTCCACAAAACGTTTTAATGCTTTTTTTAAGTGGTATCACTGGTCAAAAAGCACTTTGGTATTGCACATGGCTTTCCACGTTTACCCGTAAAACCCGGCTCACGAACCACTGCCGCTGAGAAGCGATAGTGGGTATCAAGAACACCCGGCGGCGCTGTCGTGTCCGTCTATTCCTGGATGATTATGTTGAATAACGAACTGATTTTGTTCGTTTCTTCCGTTTCTCTCTTGCCGCAAGGCGTGGGTAACGTAGAGTCACTTCAGTCAAGTCCTTGTGTAAATTAACTGACTATTTTGGTTAGTAAGTTATGCCCGTGAGTTATTTTGAAAGTCATTATTACGACGTGTCTTTGGTCAATCAGTATGCGGTGGTGCGCTCGATGCGCATGCATCATGATGTAAACCCTTAGCACGTTCACGTTATTAATCTGTTGCGTATGCACCATGTCGAGGCGTACAGTGTGGGTGTTCTGGTCAGATAACACTAGACGCCAAGTCCACGCCAGCATGTTTGGGTAGTCGATGGGGAACACCGACTTGGCTAACTTAAATGACCTGCCCCCTTAGGCTGCGCATTTGGCAGCGTTCGACTTGGGCCTTGGAACGTCGACGTTTAACTTTTTTACGGAGATCGTTCAAATGGACTTAACTTTTGGTCAGTATGAATTGATATACAACGCCTTCTCGTTCGGGACGGCAACCTTCCTTGCTGCAACTTTGTTCTTTTGGTTGGGACTATCTCAGGTATCCCAAAAATATAGAACTGCTGTAATTATTACGGGTCTGGTGACTTTCATTGCCGGGTATCACTATTTGCGCATTTTCGCTAGTTGGGGAGAGGCGTATACGGTAATCGATGGTGTTGTGACAGCCACAGGTGTTCCGTTTAATGTCGCCTATCGTTATGTCGATTGGCTGCTGACGGTACCACTGCTGCTGATCGAGTTGATTCTGGTCATGGGTTTAAGCCGTGAAGAAACGGTCAAAAAGAGTATCGCACTCGGCGGCGCAGCTGCGCTGATGATCATTCTCGGATATCCCGGTGAAGTCTCTGGCGGCATCGATTCGACCCGTTTCATCTGGGGCGCGCTCTCGATGATTCCTTTCCTCTACATCGTGGTTAGCTTGTTCTCTGGCTTGTCAGAGTCAATTGCCAAGCAACCAGAAGATGTACGTGGTTTGGTGAGCATGGCTCGCTGGGTGGTCATCCTGTCATGGTCGTTCTACCCTGTTGTGTACTTTGCGCCTTTCGTGATGTCACTGGACGGTGGCACGGCAACTGCAGTTATTGAAGTCGGCTACACCATTGCTGACGTCGTAGCTAAAGCGGCCTTCGGTGTCATGATCTTCATGATCGCGGTGCGGAAGTCACAGGGCGCGTCTGTTTAAGCTCTAGTAAGACGTAGACGTTCTATCTCTGGCAGAATCCAATCCCCGGTCGCAAGATGTGGCCGGGGATTGGTGTTTGAGGGATGTGCTTATGAGCGCTCGCAAGAAGCAGTCACCGTTGTGGCTTGAGTCACGGTTGCGTACCACCGAGATCCTGATGCACGACAGCGTGTTACCTACGGGTGCCACGCGGCTAGACGACTTAATCACCTATCACTTTGAAAGTGGTGGTTCGCGTACCCGCGCCAAGTTAGCGCTTTCAAGCGCGCAGGCCCTCGGGCTGCCTGATCGTAGTTGCGTGGCGTTGGCCGCATGTTGTGAATTGATACACAACGCATCATTGCTGCACGACGACATTCAAGATCAGGACAGCCAACGTCGCTCGCGCGCCTCGGCTTGGCATCGGTTTGATGTCAACACAGCGATGTGTGCTGGCACCTTGCTTTTGTCGGGTGCTTATCGGGCACTCGCTGGCGTGGCCTCTGGTAGTGCTGAACTGACCAAGCACGCACATCAACGCACCACCGATTTGATTGCCGGGCAGGTGCTAGATTTGATGTCCCATCAGGATCCGCCGGACTTGGATCACTATTTGCATATTGCAACAGGAAAATCCGGTAGTTTGTTGGCATTGCCCCTAGAGTTGTCACTGATTGCTGCGCGCGAGCAAGCCAGCTTGCCGATGGCAACAAATGCGGGCCATGCACTGGCTCGAGCCTATCAGATCATCGATGACATGGGTGATGTTGATATCGACCTCTCTCAAGGACACAACAACGTGGTGGGTGTGTTGATGCGAGGCGGCGTTGGTCGTGAGGCAGCGATGGCGCGCGCCTCGGCGTTGGCCAACGAACACTTGTCGCAAGCGACAACCCATGCTCGCTGGTTGCCCGCGAGCAGCGGTCACGCACTGGTACAAGTGTGTGAGCAGCTACAGGCCTCAATGTCTGCATCGCATGCCTTGGATGGACGGGCGGCATGAGTCACGTGGTGGTTGTTGGTGGTGGGTTTGGTGGCATGGCTGCCGCGTTGCGTGCGCGTGCGAAAGGTCACGCGGTGACGGTGGTTGATCGCTGCCCGCGCCTAGGCGGACGAGCGCAGGTTTTTGAGCGTGCGGGTTTTAAGCACGATGCCGGTCCTACGGTATTGACTGCACCCTTTCTGTTTGAAGAGTTATTTGCCCTATTTGGTGAATCGTTGCATGATCGGGTCAAGCTTGTACCTCTAAAGCCTTGGTATCGATTTGAGTTCGCCGACGGCAATCATTTTGATTATGGTGGCACGCTCGATGACACCTTGGCCGAAATCAGGCGTATCCATCCACCCGATGTCGATGGGTATCACCGACTGCTTGAGCAGTCACGCAAGCTCTATGACATTGGCTTCACCAAGCTGTCTGACCGTCCGTTTCACAGCATGGCTTTCATGTTTGCGCAAGTCCCGCATCTGGCAAGACTCGGTGCTTGGCGCACGGTGTGGCAGATGGTTTGCCGTTATTTGGAAAGCGACTATTTGCGTCAGGCGTTTTCTATTCAGCCGTTACTTGTCGGTGGTAACCCGTTTGACACCACTAGCATTTACGGGCTGATCCATTTCTTGGAGCAAGCCCATGGTGTGCACTTTGCGATGGGTGGTACCGGGGCGTTGGTTGACGCCATCGAGGCGCTGATGCGCGAGCAGGGCATTGAGGTTCGTCTGAACACCACCGTGACAGCCATGTCACTGAGTGATGGGCGTATTTCCCGCGTCGAGACCGAGGATGTGCAGGGGCATTGTGAGACCTTAAAAGCCGATTGGGTGGTATCTAACGCCGATCCCGCGCATTTATATAAAGACCTGTTGCCCGAACAGGACGTCAATTGGATGGCTAAATTTAAGGCCCGCCGTTGGCGTAAATCTATGGGTCTGTTCGTGTTGTTCTTTGGAACCAAACGCCAATACCCAGATGTGGCGCACCACACCATCTGGATGGGGCCGCGTTATGAAGCGCTCTTAGACGACATCTTTAACCGCAAAATCTTGGCGGACGACTTCTCTATTTATCTGCACCGGCCGACCGCCACGGATGACAGTTTCGCCCCGCCTGGCGGCGACAGCTTCTATGCACTGGTGCCTGTACCGAATTTGCAGGCAGATATTGATTGGTCCGTGAAGGGTCCCGAGTTGGCTAAGCGTGTCATCGATGCGCTGGGCCAACGCACCCTGCCAGACTTAAGTGAACAAATCGTCGATTCTTTCTTTATGACACCAGAGGATTTTAAGGATCGGTATTTGTCACCCGATGGTGCAGGTTTTTCTGTATCACCGATCTTCACGCAGTCGGCCTGGTTTCGGTTTCACAATCGAGGTGAAGGCCCGGGTAATTTATTTTTGGTGGGAGCGGGTACGCACCCAGGAGCTGGTTTACCTGGCGTCGTGTCTTCAGCCAAAGTATTTGAACGTTTGTTGCCTGTAGCGAGTTAGGGGATGACCATGACGATGACAGACAATCAAGCCATGTCCGTGTTGCAGNCTAACGGNCGCAGNTTTTACTTTGCCAGTCGGTTGCTCGCGCCTGTACATCGGTCGCGTGCGGCTAGGCTGTATGCATTTTGTCGGTACGTAGACGACATTGCCGATGAGGTGCCTGACCGAAGGCTCGCCACAACCGAGCTTGCGCGGGTGAAAGCCGATGTGCTGTCAGGACAGTCTAGCGAGCCACGTATCGCAAACATGCTCGATCTGATGCGTGAAGCATCGATACCGCAAGAGCCGGTCATCGCCTTGATAGACGGGGTGCGGTCGGATGTGTATTTACATGCGTTGGCTTCTGAGGCTCAGTTGATTCGTTACGCCTATCAGGTCGCCGGTACAGTCGGGCTCATGATGAGCATGGTGCTCGATGTTCATGAGCGAGAAGCTTGGCCCTTTGCGATCGACTTAGGCATTGCCATGCAGCTAACCAATATTGCCCGGGATGTGGGTGAAGATGCCCAAAAAGGCCGCCTCTATTTACCCAAGACCTGGGTCGGTGAGCTTGACCCAAGCCACGTGGTTGAACCAAGCGAGGCTGCGGCAGTACAGTTGCGCCACGGCACGCAACAGGTGCTGGCACTGGCGCAACGATACTACGACAGTGGGTTGGCAGGCGTGAGCTATTTGCCAAACTCCGCGCGCTACGGCATTGTGGTGGCAGCCATGGTGTATCGTGAAATTGGGCAAGTCATCGAGCAGGTAAATTATCAAACCTGGGATCGCCGGGCGATAGTGCCACATTCACGTAAATTGTTGTGTGCATCCAAAGCGTTGACGAGCCACGCCATTGATAACCTGTCTGGTGTAGGAGGCTCTTCGCACGATGGGCGTTTGCATGAACACTTGCAAGATTGTTTCGGGACGCACAACACAGTCTTGGTTTGAGTCACATGATGGTGGTTGACCTTGCCGTTGTGGGTGGCGGTTGCGCCGGTCTGTCTTTGGCACGCGCGTTGGCCCAAGACGGCATCAAACAATCAGTAATAGTCATTGAGCCACGCACGCACTATGGCAATGACCGAAGTTGGTGTTTTTGGGCGCCAGACACTCAAGACGCACCCAAGGATTTACCCCTTATCCCCTTACCCGCACAAATATGGCGTACCGTTCATCACCGTTGGCCAAGTTGGGCATTTGGACAAATGAATCAGCCAGTGGCGACCAAACAATCGCCGGGTCTAAGTTATCAGTATCTACGCGCTTCTGATTTTTATCAGGTGTGTCGCCAGACCATTGAGGCGAGCGCAACCGTGGATCTGCATCTTGGTCAGACCGTACAAATGATCACGCCTGTTGCGGCTGGATGGGAGATCACAACCGACAAGCAAGTTGTTCAGGCT
>P_2C_Liq_1_UnCtyDRAFT_1000499_pt1 | contig 16854 bp, 13 predicted proteins | sample Pon2CUnioCityCA_2_FD_10234 | JGI IMG/M metagenome (IMG submission 10234) | reverse complement strand
AGCCCGAGGGTGCGCAGGGTGAGCGGGACGGCGAGCCGCCACTGCTGGCGGCCCCCGCCACGGGCCCGCCAGGCCTGCCGGAGTTGCTGGCCCATGCCGAGGAGCACCGGGACGAAGCGGAGGAGGAGGGCGAGGGCAAAGGCGAGGCGCTCCGGCCGCAGCCCGAACCAGCGGAGGGGAGCGAGCACCGGACGGAGCGCCTCGAGCATGGCCTCGAGCGGGGTTGTCAGGGTGATGAGGTGAGCGAGGAGGAGGAGGGCGGCCATCCGCTCGAGGAGGACGAGGGCGGCGGGCAGGCCGGCGGCCCATCCCTGAAACGCGAAAAGGAGCGCGAAGAGCGGTAGCAGCGGGCGCAGGAACCGGAGCTGGGCCAGCCCGCGTAGCCCGAGGGAAGCGTAGGCGGCCAGGACGAGGCCGAGGACGATCCCGAGCGGGAGCGGACGGTCGAGCCAGGGGAGGGCGGTTCCGAGGCCGGCGAGCACGAGCAGCTTCAGGCCGGCGGGGCAGCGGTGCAACCAGCTCGGGCCGGGCAGGTAGAGGGTCAGCATGGCGATTCCTCCGCCCCCTCGCGGCAGAAGTCCCGGAAAGCCGGCAGGACCCGCTCCGGTGGGCCGTCCTCCCGCAGGCGGCCGCCGTCCAGCCAGAGAACGCGCTCGACGGCGCCCAAAGTGTCGAGGTCGTGGCTGACGAGGACCACTTGCTGGGAGAGCTCCCCCAGCCGGGCGAGGAGAGCCCAGCGGGCGCGCGGGTCGAGGCTGGCGAAGGGCTCGTCCAGCAGGAGGACGCGCGGCTCCATGGCGAGCACCGCGAGGATGCACAACCAGTGGCGCTGGCCCTCCGAGAGGGTGTGCACGGGCCGGTCCGCCCACGACTCCCGTCCGTGCTCCCGCAGGATTTCTTGGGCGCGCTCCCGGGCCTGCGCGCGGGTCCGGCCAAGGTTGCGCAGGCCGAAGGTGATTTCCTCGAGGACGGTGGGAAAGAGGATCTGGTGGTCGGGGTTCTGGAAGATCATCCCCGCGAGGGAGGCCATCCGGGCCGGGCCCTCCGCCGGGTCCGCCCCGGCCACCCGGACCGTCCCGCGGGTGGCCGGGAGCAACCCGTTCAGCACCCGCAGCAAGGAACTCTTGCCGGAGCCGTTCACCCCGACCACCCCGATGCGGTCTTCCCGGAGGTCGAGATCGAGCCCGCGCAGCACCGCAACCCCCTCCCGGTCGAGGTCCACCCCGCGCAGCTCGATGCCTCCGGAGGGGGCACGAAGGGGCCGGGGCCCGGGGGCACGAGGTGGGGAGGGCCGAGGCATGGGTCGAGAGCCAAGGGAGATACGGTTGGAATGTACATCGAAAAGTGGGGAAGGTTGACAATCGGCCCGCGATGGGCAGGGCGGTGAACCCGTTCCTCCCTTAGCCCTCGGCGGAAAACCGGTCGGTCACCAGGAGGGTGACCTCGCCCGCCGTGTGGAAGGAAGGTTCCCTGCCCGCGGGGACAAGAGCGGTATCCCCCGCGGTCAGTTCCTTGCCGCGGCTCTCGAGCAGTCTGCCCGCGAGCAGGTGGAGCAGCCGGGGTTCGCCGGGTCCGCGAAGGATCCAGGGTTCCCCGGCGGGGAGGCGGACCCGGCGGATCCGGAAGACCGCCTCCTCCACGAGGACCTCCTCGCCGGGACCGGCGGGGGCGGGCAACAGGGGCGGGCTCTCGTCGTCGAGGCAAACGGAGGCGAGGGCTTCCTCGAGGTGGAGATCCCGCGGTTGTCCGTCCAGGCCGGTCCGCCCCCAGTCGTAGACGCGGTAGGTGGTGTCGGAGTTCTGCTGGATCTCGAGGAGGATGCAGCCGGCGTCGATCGCGTGGAGGCGTCCGCTGGGGAGGAAGAGGGATTCGCCCGCGCGGACCGGGGAGCGGGGCACGCAGTCCTCCGCGCGCCCGTCCGCCACCGCCGCGCGCAGGCCCTCCCGATCGATCCCCGGGCGAACCCCGGCGAAGACCCCGGCCCCGGGGTCGGTCTCCGCGAAGTACCAGAACTCGTCCTTGGGCTCCCCGCCGAGGGTGGGGGCGACGGAAGCGGGGGGATGGACCTGCAGGCTGAGCCGTTCCCGGCAGTAGAGCCATTTCACGAGGAGGGGAAAGCGCGGGGTGGGGGAGGGGGGCTCCCCGCCGAGGAGACTCCGCGGGTCGAGCTCGCAGAGCTCGCGGAGGCTCATGCCCGCACAGGGCCCGCCGCGCACCACCGACTGGGCCTCCTCCCGGTCGACCAGATCCCAGCTCTCCCCGATCGCCGCGCCGTTGTCCGGCAAGCGCCGGCGCGCCCCGTCGGGAGCGGCGCGCATGCCCCACACCCTTTCCCGGTAGACGGGTTCGAACAAAAATAGGGTTTCCGTGGCGGCAGGATTCATCTTCCGTGAAGGGTCGATGGCTCCGAAACGTCCCAGCAAGAAAAAGGCGGTGCAAGCCACCTTTCAGCCCCGCACCTCCCCCGTCCGGCCGGTCCGGGGGGCGCTGCTGGTGGGCGTGGGCCTCCTCCTCCTCGTGGCGCTGGCCGACTACCGGCCGACCCAGGAGGGCTTCCTCCGCGCGTGGGCGACCTCCACCGCGGTGGACCCGGATCCCAACCTCGTCGGCCGCTTCGGGCGGGACGCCTCCTTCCTCCTGCTCTCCGCCTTCGGGCTCGGGGCCTGGTTCCCGCTCTTCGCGCTCCTCTGGGTGGGCCTTCTCCAGTTCCTGAAACGCGCCCACCTGGTCACCCTTCCGCGGGTCCTCGTGCTGGTGCTGGCCACGCTCGGGGCGAGCGGTCTCGCCAACACGGCCTCCCTCCTCTGGTTTCCCGGCCTCGAGGGCCTCTTTCCTCCGGATTTCTTCCCCCGCGGCACCGGGGGCGCGGTCGGTTTCCTCGTGAATGAGTCCTTCCTCTACGAGGTCCTCGGAACCTTCGGGAGTGTCCTCGTGCAGGGGGTGCTGCTCCTGCTCGGCTTTGCCGCCCTCTTCAGCGATCCCTCCCGCAACCTCTTCGAGCGGGCCTTCCAGCGCTGGAGCTCCGGGGCGAAGGAGCGTCGGGAGGCCCGGCGGGAGAAACGGGCGGCGAAGGCCGCCGGTCGCGAGGACCGGGCCACCCGGCGCGAGCGCAGGGAGGCGGCCCGGGCGGAGCGTCGGCAGCGGCGGGAAGCCCGGACCACCCGGCGGGCGGAGCGCCGGCAGCGGCGCGCGGAGAAGCGGGCGGAACGCGAGCGGCGCCGGAAGGAGCGGACTGGGGGCGGGGTGGTGGGAGCGGACACCCCGGAGGAAGCCCCCGCCGCGCCCCGGCGGCGAAAGAAGGCCGGACGGAACGGGACGGCTCTGCCGGAGGAGGAGGAGGCCGTGGACAGCGCCCTTCTCAGTGGCCACATTCCCCGGTGGCGGGCGGAGTCGCGTACCCCGGAGGCTCCCGCGACACCGGCTCCGGAGGAGGAGCCGGCGGCCCCGCCCGTCCGGAAGCGGGCCTCGCGGAAGGAGCCCGCCCCTTCCGCCGGGCCCGCGGAAGGGGAAAGGGAGGAGGCTCCGGCCTTGCGGATCGTGGCGGGGGAAAAGGTCGAGAAGGCCCGGCCGAAGACCCCAGCCCGGCGGGGCAACTATCACTTTCCCTCGATCGACCGCCTCGAGGAGCCGGCCCCCTTCGACGAAACCTCAGCCGAGGACCACGCCGAGACCGCCCGGTCCCTCCAGCGGACCCTCGCGGATTTCGGTCTGAAGGTGGACCTGGGGGAGGTCCACACCGGTCCGGTGATCACCCGCTACGAGGTCTACCCGGCCCCCGGGGTGAAAGTGGAGCGGATCGCGAACCTCGCCAACAACCTGGGGATGAGCCTGAAGGCGCAGGCCGTGCGGATCCTCGCGCCGGTCCCGGGGAAGGGGTGCGTGGGGATCGAGGTACCCAACCGGCGGCCCTCCCCGGTGCATCTGCGCGAGATCATCGAGTCGAAGGCCTGGGTGGAGGCGGAGGCGGACATCCCGCTCATCCTCGGCAAGGAGGTGAGCGGGAAGCCACTGGTGACCGATCTCGCCCGCATGCCCCACCTGCTCATCGCCGGGGCGACCGGCTCCGGGAAGACCGTCTGCCTGAACAGCGTGATCGCCTCGTTGCTCTACCGGATGAGCCCGGAGGACCTCCGCTTCCTCATGATCGACCCGAAGATCGTGGAGATGCAGATGTACAACCGGCTTCCCCATATGCTCGTGCCGGTGGTCACCGATCCCAAGAAGGTACCGGGCGCCCTCAAGTGGCTCATCGGGGAAATGGAGCGGCGCTACCGCATCTTTGCCCGGGCCAACGTCCGCAACATCGCCGGCTTCAACGGGAAGATCCTCCGCAACCGGGAGGAGCGGAAGCGGGCCGAGGAAATGGACGCCTCCATGTCCGCGGAGGAGCGGGCCGCCCTTCTCGAGGCCCGGGAGGGCGGCAAGAACGACGACGACTTTGAGATGCCCACCGAGAAGATACCCTACATCGTCTGCGTCGTCGACGAGTTGGCCGACCTCATGATGGTGGCCCCGGCGGACATCGAGACGGGCATCGCCCGCCTCGCCCAGCTGGCCCGGGCCGCCGGCATCCACCTCGTCCTCGCCACCCAGCGCCCCTCCGTGAACGTGGTCACCGGGGTCATTAAGGCGAACCTGCCCAGCCGCATCGCCTTCAAGACCGCCTCGAAGGTGGACAGCCGGACCATCCTCGACGAGAACGGCGCGGATGCCCTCATCGGGCGGGGGGACATGCTCTTCCTGCCGCCCGGGGCCCACTCCCTCGTGCGGGCCCAGGGGGCCCTCGTCTCCGATGACGAGATCAACGGGATCGTCGAGGAGCTCGCCGCGAACGGTCCCCCGGACATCGACGAGAACGCCGTCGCCGCCATCGAATCCGGCGACGGGGAAGAGGGGGGCGACATCGAGGGGGACTTCGAGGACGACCTCGTGCCGAAGGCCCTCGAGGTGATCCGCTCCTCCCGGCGGGCCTCCACCTCCATGCTGCAGCGGCGCCTGAAGATCGGCTACAACCGGGCCGCCCGGATCATGGAGATCCTCGAGGACGAGGGCTACGTCGGCCCGGAGAACGGGGCCCAGCCCCGCGAGATCCTCACGGACTCGGAGTAGGGCGAGGGGCCGGCCGGGCCTCAGCCGGCGAAGGACGGCGGGGTCAGGGTGGGCTCGGGACGGGCGGCCAGCTCGTTGTCGAGGAGGAGGAGGCCGGCCGGCTGCGCACCGGCGAGCTTGATCTTGTCGAGGATGTCGCGGGCGTTCTGCTCTTCCTCGACCTGCTCGTTGATGAACCAGTGCAGGCGGGTCTCCGTCATCGGGTCGACCTCCTCCCGGGCGATGCGGTAGATCTCGTTGATGCTCGCGCTGATCTTCTGCTCGTGGGCGAGGGCGGCTGAGAAGACCCCGTTCAGGTCGTCGAACTCCGCCTCCGGCTTCCCGATCGCCTCGAGGACCACGGGCACATCCCGCTGGAGGAGGTAGCCGTGGAAGAGGCTGGCGTGGAAGAGCTCCTCCTTGACCTGGATCTGCATCCAGTGGGCACTGCCGGGATAGCCCTCCGCATCGCACCAGGAGGCCATGGAAAGGTAGAGATAGGCGGAGAAGAGTTCCTTGTTGATCTGCTCGTTGAGGGCGCGGGCGACGGATTCGTGCATCATGGGGAGGGCTTTCGCAAGGGGGAGGAGAAGAGGGGGGATTGCGGTGGATAGGAGAGGAGGGAGAGCCCGTGGGGGCAAGGTTTTCCTCCGTCGGACGGGGGAGTTGGGTCAGCGTTTCCGGAGGAAGAGGAAGCGCGGGCGGCCCTGGAGGTCCGCCGCGCACTCCGGTTCCCCGTAAGCTCCGGTAGTGTCGGCGAGGCGGGCGAGTGCCGCGTGCTGCGCGATCCCCGTCTCGAGGGCGAGGAGGCCGCCGGGGGCGAGGTGGGGCGGGGCCGCGCGGAGGAGGAGGGCGAGGGCGGCGGTTCCGCCCTCCGCCGCGACGAGGGCCCCGCGCGGTTCCCACTCGCGGACCTCCGGCTCGGCACTACCCCACTCCTCCTCAGTGAGGTAGGGGGGGTTGGCCACGATGAGGTCGAACGGGCCCTCGACGGGAGCCAGCCAGTCGCCCTCGTGGAAGTGGAGGGGGAAACCGAGCTCCGCGGCGTTGGCCCGTGCCCGGTCGAGGGCCTCCGCGGAGGCATCCACGGCGTGGACGGCGGCCTGCGGGTAGGCCTGTTGCAGCCCGAGGGCCAGGGCGCCGCTTCCGGTCCCGAGGTCGAGGATACGGGCGGGGGCGGTGGGCGCCCGGAGGAGCACCTTCTCGAGCAGCTCCTCGGTCTCCGGCCGGGGAATGAGGACGCCGGGACCGACCCGCAGGGTGAGCCCGGCGAAGGGGTGGGTCCCAAGGAGGTAGGACAGCGGCTCCCGTCGGCCGCGCCGGGCGAGGAGGTCGCGGACGGGGGCGAGCTCCTCCTCGCGGAGGGGACGGTCGTGCTGCAGGTAGAGATCCATCCGCTGGAGGCCGAGAGCGTGGGCGAGGAGATGCTCGGCATCGAGCCGGGGCTCGGGCACCCCGCGCTTCCGGAGGTAGTCGGCGGAGCGCTCGAGGATTTCCAGGACGGTCTTCACGAGGCGGCGCCCGGGGAATCGGCGGTGCCGGTCTCGGCGGCGACGGCGGCCTCGGCGCGCTCCCGCAGGTCCGCCCGGAGAAGGGCGTCGATGAGCTCGTCGAGGTCGCCCTCCATGACGGCGGGAAGGTCGTGGGTGGTCCGGTTGATGCGGTGGTCGGTCAGCCGGGTCTGCGGGAAATTGTAGGTGCGGATGCGCTCGCTGCGGTCCCCGGAGCCGACCTGGCTGCGCCGGTGGGCGGCGTACTTCTCGCGCTCNTCCTCCTCCTTCCGCTGGAGGAGGCGNGAGCGGAGGACGGTCATCGCCTTCGTCCGGTTCTTCAGCTGGGAGCGCTCGTCCGCGCAGTGCACGATCATCCCGGTGGGCTTGTGGAGGATCTGCACCGCGGAGTCGGTCGTGTTCACGCTCTGGCCCCCCGGGCCACTCGCCCGCGAGACGGTGATCTCGAGCTCCTCCGGCCGGAGCTCCACGTCGACCTCCTCGGCCTCGGGCAGGACGGCCACGGTGGCCGTGGAGGTGTGGATGCGGCCGCCGGCCTCGGTGACCGGGACCCGCTGGACCCGGTGCACCCCGCTCTCGTACTTCAGGCGCCGGTAGGCGTCCTCGCCGGCGATGGAGAAGATGACTTCCTTGAACCCGCCGCCCTCGGAGGGGCTCGCGCTGATCGGCTCGCACCGCCAACCTTGCCGCTCGGCGTAGCGGGTGTACATACGATGGAGGTCAGCGGCGAAGAGGGCGGCCTCGTCGCCCCCGGTCCCCGCCCGGATTTCCATGATGGTGTCGCGCGAGTCGGAGGGATCGGCGGGGACGAGGAGGAGGAGGGCCTCCTCGCGGAGGGTGGCGAGGCGCTCTTCCAGCCCGGGGAGCTCGGCCTCGGCCATGGCCCGGATCTCCTCGTCCTCGGCGCTGTCCTCGGCGAGCTGGCGCGCATCCCGGGCCTGCTCCTCGAGGGAGGCGACTTCCTCGAGGTGGGCGAGGAGCCTCGAGAGCCGCTGGTGCTCGCGGGCCGCCGCGGCCGCCTTCCGGCTGTCCCCGAAGATCGTGGGGTCGGCCAGGCGTTCGTCCGCCTCGGCGAGGCGGGCGCGGATCGATGCGGCGCTGGGCAGGAGGTCCATGGGACCAAGGGAACCCCGGCGGGAGGGGGAGACAAGCTCCCTCCGCACGGGGCCGGGCCGCCGGCTCAGTCCGCGAGGATCTTGCTGAGGTAGGGGATGAGTTGCTTCTTCCGGCTGACGATCCCCTTGAGGTCAAAGATGCGGCGGCCCTCCACGGCCGGATAGGAAACCGCCTCGCGGAAGCGCTCCTCGCCCTCCACCACGAGGAGGGAGTCCTGCTTGTTGATGTCGGTGACGAGGAGGGCGCTGAAGCCGAGCTGGTTCTCCTCCCGGTAGGCCTCGAGCGCCTCGCAGACGTTTTCCTTGTGGGCCCAGAAATTGGCAAAGCCGAGTTCCTCGATCTGGGAGACGGAGTAGGAAGTCTCCTCGGTCTGGTAGATCTTGCAGTCCAGCTCGACGACCTCCTCCGGGGGGGAGCTCACCAGGACCGAGCCGGAGCTGAAGATGCTGTCGGCGAGTTCCTGCGGATCCTCCCCGGCAATCCCGGCGAGACGGGCGAGGATCGCGCGGTCGGTCTCCGTGGTGGTGGGCCCGGTGAGGTGGAGGGTGTCCGAGATGATTCCGGCCATGAGGATGCCGGCGGTGGCCGGGTCCGGCTCGAGGCCGTCCTGGAAGAAGAGGTCGGCCACGATGGTGCTCGTCGAACCGAGGGGGCGGTTGATGAAGAGGATGGGTTGGTCGGTGGGGGCGTTGCCGAGGCGGTGGTGGTCGACGACCTCGAGGATCTCGACCTGGGCGGCCCCGTCCACGGCCTGGGAGAGCTCGTTGTGGTCGACGAGGCAGATGCGGGCGCGGGGAGGGTTGTAGATGTCGGCCTTCGAGAAGACGCCCTCGAGGACGCCGCCGGCCCCCACCACGAAGTAGAGGGGGGCGTACTTGCGGTTCACCTTGCGGAGGGCATCCCGGACGGTCTCCTCGCGGTGGAAGGTGAGGTAGTCCCTCTCGTAGAGATGGTCGAGGAAGGAAGCCGACCGGATGATCCAGGAGGTCGTTGCGGAGTCGTAGGGTGAGCGGATCAGGCTGACCCCGCGCTCCCGGGCCCCCTCGACGATGTCCTCGTCGACCGGGAGGTTGCCGGTGATCACGAGGAGGCGCACCCCCAGCTGCAGGCACTTCTCCTGGATGACCCGGCGGTCGCCCACCACGATGACGCTCTCCTCGGCGGAGACCTCCCTCGCCGCGAAATCGCCGAAGGAGGAGCTGTCCATGGCACCCACCCGCACGAAGAGCTTCTCCATGCGGTCCGGTTCGTGCAGGTGGAGGGGCTCGGCCTCGAGGGATCGGGTGATCGCGGTGATGGTGGAGCGGACCTCCCGCATGCGGAGGGGATCGCTGACCCGGGGGGTGAAGTACTGGCCGAGGTCAAAGATGGTGACGAGGCCGAGGGCCTTCCCCTCCGCATCGACGACGGGCAGGGAGCGGATGTCGTACTCGTCGAGGATGCGAAGCGCCTCCGCGCAGGTGGTCTCCGGGGCGACGTGCAGGAAGTCCTGCTGCATGGCCTGGTCGAGCCGGGGGGTGACATCCCCGATGAAGGTGGGCAGGGGAGTCCGGAAGCGCTCGAGGATGGCGTCGATGCGGGCGTTCGAATTGCCGCAGCGGGCGGGGACGTACTCGTCCCTCCCGTGGGCTCTCTTGTAGGCGGCGTAGCCGATGGCCGAGCAGATCGCATCGGCGTCGGGGTGCTTGTGGCCGAGGATGTAGATGGGGTCGGTGCTGTCTCTCATGGGGTTGGGGAGGAGCGTACCACAACGGTACCGCCCCGTAAACTCGAAGCCCGCCTCCGTCCCCCTTCGGGTCAGGGTGCTACCACCCCGCCCCCGGCGGCGCGGACCACCGCGGCGACATCGGTCGCGCTCCCGCCGGTGTCCGGATTGGTGAGCTGGTCCTCGGTGTCCTCGTAAAAGGTGACGTGGCCGTCGAGGAAGGCGATGTGGCCGCCCGCTCCTCCCCAGGGGGAATCGTCCGCCCAGCGGCCGTCCGCCTGCAGCCCCTTCGTCCAGGCGAGCGGGGTGAGGGAGGCCGGCGCGCCCGGGGGCAGCCCGACGGCGGCCTCGTAACTGAGGTTCGCGGTGTTCCGGCTCCAGGCGGCCGTCGGGCGGTCCTCCCCGTCGAGGATCACCGGGGGGATCGCCGCCATGGAGGCGACCTCCGGGGCCGAGGGCACGAAGTAGAGGGTGCCGTTGTTCAGGCCGGCGAATTCGGCGAGGACCTGGGCCCAGCCCCCGGTGGTCCCGGCGGTGGTCGCGCCGGCGCTCCAGGTGCCCTCGCCAATGGAGCGGACGCGGCTGCCCCCGAGGGCGAAGGTGTTGTAGGCGAGGGCGATACTGCGCAGATTGCTCTGGGCGGCAGCCTGCCGGGCCTTGGTCTGCACGTTTCCGATGGCCGGGAGGAGGATGCTGGCGAGAATGCCGAGGACCGCGAGGACGACGAGGAGCTCAAAGAGCGTGAAGGCGCGGGGAACGCGCCCGGGGGGAGGGGGCGGGTGCATGTTGCCAGCCTTGTCGCGATCCCCGGGGAGCGGGGCGGCCGGTCGCTGGGCCGCCGTCCGCCCGCCCGGCGGGGATCCGGATTACTTGGCCCAGTATTTCTGCTGCAGTTCCTCTACGATGGAGGGGTCGGCGAGGGTGGTGACATTGCCGAGCTCCTTGCCTTCGGCAATGTCGCGGAGGAGGCGCCGCATGATCTTGCCGGAGCGGGTTTTCGGCAGGTCGGAGGAGAAGAGGATGCGCTCGGGGAGGGCGAACTTCCCGATGTCGCTGGCCACCATCTCGCGCAATTCCCGGTTGAGCTCGTCGGTCGCCTCGACTCCCTCCTTAAGGGTGACGAAGGCGACGAGGCCCTGCCCCTTGATCTCGTGGGGCACCCCGATCACGGCGGATTCGGCGACCTTGGTGTTCTCGATGAAGACGCTTTCCAGCTCGGCGGTGCCGATGCGGTGGCCGGACACATTGACCACATCGTCCACCCGGCCGAGGATCCAGACGTAGCTGTCCTCGTCGATGCGGGCCCCGTCTCCCGGGAAGTAGTAGGCCCCGCCCCACTTGCACCAGTAGGTGTCCTTGAAGCGCTGGGGATCGCCGTAAATGCCGCGGAGGATGCCCGGCCAGGGCTTGCGGATGGCGAGGATGCCAGCCCGTTCCTCGCCGCCTTCCTCGTTGAGGATGGCCGCGTCCACCCCGAAAAAGGGCCGGGTAGCGCTTCCCGGCTTGGTCGGGGTGGCCCCGGGCAGGGGGCTGATGAGGACGCCGCCAGTCTCGGTCTGCCACCAGGTGTCCACGATGGGGCAGCGGCTCTTCCCGATGACCTCGTGGTACCACATCCAGGCTTCCGGGTTGATGGGCTCACCCACCGTGCCGAGCAGCCGGAGGGTGGAGAGGTCGTAACCGTTCGGCCAGTGGTCGCCCCACTTCATGAAGGCGCGGATGGCGGTGGGAGCGGTGTAGAAGATGCTGACCCCGTACTTCTGGACGATGTCCCAGAAGCGCCCGTTGTCGGGGGCGTTCGGGGCGCCCTCGTACATCACCGCGGTGGCCCCGTTGAGGAGGGGGCCGTAGAGGATGTAGGTATGCCCGGTGATCCATCCAATGTCGGCGGTGCACCAGTAGACGTCCTCGGGCTGCAGGTCGAAGATGTACTTGGTGGTCTGGTAGGCGTAGACCATGTACCCGGCCTGGGTGTGGATGATGCCCTTGGGCTTGCCGGTGGTGCCGCTGGTGTAGAGGAGGAAGAGCATGTCCTCGGCGTCGAGGCGCTCCGGCTCGCAGTGGATCGGCTGGCCCCGCACGATCTCGTGGTACCAGTGGTCCCGGCCCTCCCGCATCGTGCAGGGAAAGGGCTCCGGCCGGCCGCGCTGCACCACGACGACCTCGGAGACGCTCTCCACCCCGTCGAGGGCCTCGTCCACAATGTCCTTGAGCCCGAGGACCTGGCCGCGCCGCCAGCCCCCGTCCGAGGTGATCACGCAGCGGGCCTCGCAGTCGAGGACGCGGTCGCGGATGGAATTGGCGGAGAACCCGGCGAAGATGACCGTGTGAATCGCCCCGATGCGGGCGCAGGCGAGGGTGGCGATCGCCAGCTCCGGGATCATGGGCAGGTAGAGAGCCACCCGGTCGCCCTTGCCGATGCCGAGCTGGCGGAGGGCGTTCGCGCAGCGGTTCACCTCGCGGTAGAGGTCGAAGTAAGTGAGCACGCGGTCGTCGCCGGGNTNCCCCTCCCAGAGGAGGGCCGCCTTGTTGCGGTTGCCGTTCTCGAGGTTCCGGTCGAGGCAGTTGGCGGCGAGGTTGGTTTGGGCGCCCTCGAACCACTTGAAGAAGGGTTTTTCCTCCTCGTTGAGGACGCGGTCCCACCGGCGGTACCACTTCAGGTTCTCCGCGACTTCCGCCCAGTAGGNCTCCGGATCGGCGAGGCTGCGCCGGTACTCGGCCTCGTAGGCCTCCATCGAAGCGATGCGGGCGTGCTCGGCGAAGGTGGCGTCGGGGGGGAAGGTCCGGTTCTCGTGGGAAACGGACTCGAAGACTTCGGGGCTGTCGTCGCTCATGGTGGGGTCAGGTTCTCGGGGTTTCGTTTGACACTCGGGGTAGGAGTGAACCTAGGTGGAGAGGGTAGACGGGCGGTTTTCCGTCTTTCAAACCCAAAGAACCATCCACCTCGAGAAACCCGATCCCTCCGAATCCAGACATCATGCGCATTCCCCTTCTCTTCATTGCTGCCTCCGTGCTCGGGGCCGGAGCCCTCTCCGCCGAGACCCAGGAGTTCAAGGCGGACAAGGCCCACTCCAGCGTCACCTTCAAGATCCGCCACTTCTTCACGAAGGTGCCCGGTTCCTTCGCCGAGATGGACGCCACCATCAAGTACAACGAGGCCGACCCGTCGAAGTCCTCCGCCACCGCCCAGATCGACGTGGCCAGTGTGGACACCAACAACAGCGACCGGGATGAGCACCTCGCCAGCGACGACTTCTTTTCCGCCTCCAGTCATCCGACGATGACCTTCGAGTCCACCGAGTGGAAGGTGGACGGTGACAACCAGTTCTCCGTGACCGGGAACCTCTCCATGAATGGGGAGACAAAGCCAGTCACCCTGGACGTGACCCTCCTCGGCATGCAGCCGAACCGGGACGGGGCGATGGTGTCCGGGTGGGAAATCTCCGGTAAGCTGGACCGCCGCGACTGGGGGATTACCTACGGCCAGGGCATCGTTGGCAACGAGGTCGAGTTCGAGGCCCTCCTTCAGGCCCCGCAGGCCTGACGCGCCGCGGAACGCCTTTCCTTCTCGAGGAGCTCCGCCCGCGTCGCCGGGCGGGGCTCCTTTTTTTTGCCCCCGGCAGGGGTGGCCGCGGGAAGGCGGCCGTCCCTCCGGAGCACGATTGCCACCCCCTTCCCTTCCCTCCAACCTATTCGACCCGTGAAAAATCCAGCTGCGAAGTACCGACCCTACGAGGCGATCGACTTGCCCGGGCGCACCTGGCCCGAGGCCCGCATCACCGAGGCGCCCCTGTGGTGCTCGGTGGACCTGCGCGACGGCAACCAGGCCCTCGCCATTCCCATGAGCGTCGAGGAGAAGCTCCGCATGTTCGAGATGCTCGTGGCCCTGGGCTTCCGCGAGATCGAGGTCGGTTTCCCGGCGGCCTCCCAGATCGAGTACGATTTCCTGCGCCGCCTCATCGAGGAGGAGCGCGTCCCCGAGGGGGTCCGCCTGCAGGTGCTCGTCCAGGCGCGGCCCCACCTCATCGAGAAGACCTTCGAGGCCCTCCGCGGGGTTTCCGCGGCCATCCTCCACTTCTACAACTCGGTCTCCCCGGCCCAGCGCCGGATCACCTTCAACCTCTCCCGGGAGGAGGTGAAGCAGATCGCCGTGGACGGGGCCCGGATCGTGCGCGACCACCTCGGGCATTCGGGAGAGTCGGATATCCGTGTCCAGTACTCACCGGAAAGTTTCTCCAGCACGGAAATGCCCTACGCCCTCGAGGTGTGCGAGGCGGTCTGCGATGTCCTCCAGCCCACCGCGGAGGAGCGCATGATCCTCAATCTCCCCGCGACCGTGGAGGTGGCCCCTCCCAATGTGCACGCCGACCAGATCGAGTGGTTCTGCCGGAACTTTTCCCGCCGGGAGGCGGTCTGGATCAGCCTGCACACCCACAACGACCGGGGCACGGGGGTGGCGGCCACCGAGCTGGGGCTCATGGCCGGGGCGGACCGGGTGGAGGGGACGCTCTTCGGCAACGGGGAGCGCACCGGGAACCTCGACATCATGACGGTGGCCCTGAACCTCTACTCCCAGGGAGTGGACCCCGGTCTCGATTTCTCCGACCTGCCGAGGATTCGCGAGATTTACGAGGAAAACACCCGCATGGAGGTGCACCCCCGCCATCCCTATGCCGGGGAGCTGGTCTTCACCGCCTTCTCCGGTTCCCACCAGGACGCCATCAAGAAGGGCTTTGACCGGCTCGAGGAGCGGGAGGAAGCCGGGGAGGGGAATCCGGTCTGGGAGGTCCCCTACCTCGCGATCGACCCCCGGGACATCGGCCGGACCTACGAGGCCATCATCCGGATCAACAGCCAGAGCGGGAAGGGCGGGGTGGCCCACGTGCTCGGGCGCGACTTCGGCTACAAGATCCCCAAGGCCTTCCAGCCGGACATTGGCGCGGTCATCAACGAGGTGGCCGACGCGCGGGGGGAAGAGCTCACCGCGGACCAGATCCACGCGCTCTTCCGCGAGCGCTTCGTCAACCTGACCGCCCCCCTGGCCCTCTACGAGCACGAGGTGCGGCGGCGGGAAACGGACGATGCGGACCAGCGCTTCCTCTTCAGGGGTCGCCTCGCCGAGGGCGGCACCGTGCACGAGGTGGAGGGCCGGGGCAACGGCCCCATCAACGCCCTCGTGCGCGCCCTCGAGGCCGAGGGCTGGAAGAACTGGCGCCTCCAGGACTACGAGCAGCACGCCATCGGTCACGGCTCGGGCACCGAGTCGGCCGCCTACATCCGCATCGAGCGGGAGGATGGGCGGTCCTTCTACGGCTGCGGGGTCGACACGAGCATTGAGGAGGCCGGTTTGCTGGCCCTGCTCAGCGCGGTCAACCGGGCGCGGGCCGCCGGTGAATGAGGGTGCCATCCGCCGGAAGCCGGCAAGAACCGCCAAATTCGGTTGCATCGGGAAGGGCCCGTGCTAGCATGGAAAACGTGGCGGACATGCGCCTTGAGATTGGCTGGCAAGGGCCGAAGGCCGCGAGCCGGCAGCGGAAACAACCCCCCGCGGGCTTGGACCGGAAGGGAAAGTGCCATGAGTGAGGATCCCCCGGAGTACTTCGACGACCCGGAGTGGGAGGACGCTCCCGATCCGGTCTGGAAGGAGTTTGACTGGCAGCGGTACTTGCACGAGTCGGCGGGTGAGATCGAGCGTTTCCTCACCCTCTACAGCGCCCACCAGGCCGCCCCGGACCGCCTCGACCGCGTGGCCCGAATCCTCGGCTGGGACAGTGGAGACTGGTCCGTGGAGGATTTTCCCCAGCCGGGAGAATCCGGGGAGGGCGAGGTGCCGGCGGCGGAGCGGCGGCTGCCCGCCGAGTACGACCCCTTTACGGTTCACCAGCACCCGGTCTTCGTGGCCACCCGCGGGCTCTACCTCTTCATCCGCCGGCACTGGGAGACGCTCCTCATGAGCCGCCACGCCCCGGCCGAGCCGCAGCTTTCCTGGATGCTCGCCCGGGCCCTGCACGAGGGCGAGATGGCCGGGGTGCTCGCCACCCAGGCGGTCGAGCTCGGCGATGTCGAACTGGCGGTCTGCCACTTCAAGCAGATGCTCGGCGAGATCAACCGCGCCCTGACCCAGTTGCCCGAGCAGGAGGCGAGCTTGCCCCGGAAGATCCGCGTCACGGACCGTCTCCTCCGGGCGGCCCTCTTCGACCTGCGGGAGATTGCTCTGCGGGTCATCCACGAATGCCGGGACGAGGCCCGCCGCCGTCCCTCCGACCGGGATTGAGCGGGTCCCCCGCGATCCGCTTCTGGCGCGAGGCCGGGGAGGTCGGTTTCGACACCGTCTACGCCCTCGATTTCGAGGGGAGCCGAGAGAGCGGAGTGGTCGAGTTCGGCATCGTCGGGATCGGTAGGGACGGAATCCGGGAGGCCCACACGGGCTGCTGTGCCCCACTCGGCCAGCTCGACTGGCGGGAGCGGATCACCCACGGGCTCTCCGAGGAACGGCTGGCCGACTTCCCACCTTTTGCCGTGGAGTGGGAGCGCTTCCGCGCCGCCCGCGCCGCCGGCCCCTTCCTCGCCCACGCGGCCGCCGTGGAGGACCGCTTCCTCCGGCGCCAATGGCCCACCCCGGGCATGCTGCCGGACTGGTCCGGAGCGGGCACCCGGGTGGCCGAGTGGGGGCCGTGGCTGGATACCTGCGCGCTCTTCCGCGGTCTCGCTCCCGGCCGGGAATCGGCAGCCCTCGCCCCGCTGATCGAGGCGGAGAATCTCGGGGAGGCCCTCGGCGGGCAGGCGGCCCGCTTCTGCCCGCCGGAGCGGGCTCGCTGGCACGCGGCCCTCTACGACGCCCTCGCCTGTGCCCTCCTCTTCCTCCGGGCCCTCGAGGCGCGGCCGGACTGGACGCTCTGGCGCTGGTTCCGGCAGAGCCGGCCGGGCAGCGGTCCGGAGGCACCTGCCGCCCAGCTGGGCCTCTTCTGAGGTCGGGTTCCAGCCTACAGGGTGCCCCGGGAGGATCTGGGGGAAGGGGGAGGTGCCGGGAGCCTTTTCCGCGATGCCTTCCGGGGTTGGATGCGGATCCCCAGGGCTCACCCCGGGGGTCACGGAGGATCTGGGGGGAGGAGAGAAGAAAAAAGGGAGGGATGGCGCCGGGAGCCGTTTCCCCCGATCGCCCGGTGTCCCGCGTGCCCTCCGGGATTTTCCGGTATCCCCGGCGGTCCCTGTCTTCCGCACCGCAAGGGAGCGCCCTCGCGCCCGCCTCGCAGGGCAACGGCAACGGGAGAGGACACGCCCTGGCAGGTTCCTACCATTTGGATTGAATCCGGCTTGGGCTCCCGCGCAACGTACGGCTATGCCGCCGGAGTCCCGCGAATTCGACCGCCAGGAGGCGGAAGCCCTCATCCGTGAGGGCCGGGGACCGGAGGTACACGACTACCTCGAGCAGTT
>P_2C_Liq_1_UnCtyDRAFT_1000498_pt1 | contig 16874 bp, 17 predicted proteins | sample Pon2CUnioCityCA_2_FD_10234 | JGI IMG/M metagenome (IMG submission 10234) | reverse complement strand
GGCTTTGTCGCCGACCGCGACACGAACGCAGCGATAAACATCCTTAAATTGGGACTGAGTAGGGTGGGGCGCACCCGAATTCACGCATCGGGAGAGACTCCCTCTTAAAAGGACCGCCTACCTCAACTGGGGGCAGATCGCGATATTTTTGAGCGTCTCTATGCCGTGCGACTCGAACGCCTGCGCAACTCTGAAGAATGTCGTACCCTCCTAGAACCCCTAGACTCACAGGGACTCCTAGACTCAGAGAATGATGCGAATTTCCCCCTAGACGACGACCTCGACGACGAGGAGATTGACGCGGCACTCCTGGCGTCCCTCGGGGTCGATGCTACCTCCGACACTGATGTCACTAAGCTGACCCATGTGCGATCGCGCAGCGTTGCCCCAGGCAAATCGCGCCAGGAAATTAAAGCCGCTGAAGAAATTGCCCAGCGGACTCCCTGCGAAGACTTCCCTGAGGCCGAGAATCGCTCGACTATTCACAAAATTGGGGTGACAACCGGCGATGTCAAAACGCGAGTCGCCAATGCCAAGAAAGACCCCACTTATCTGCTCGCTGATGTCGAGATTGTCTGCACCTTCAAACTCGAAGCGATCGCCCCGAAGCGACTGGAGGCACTGCTGCACAAGTTTTTTGCTGCCGCCCGATTGGAGCTGAATTTGCCCGATCGCTTTAATATCCCCGTGCAGCCCAGGGAGTGGTTTCTTGTCCCACTAGAGGTCATTGAAAAGGCGATTGAGAAAATCCAGGACGGAACCTTGGAGCAATTTCAATACGAGCCGGAGACCGCCAGTTTGCGTCAGGTGTAACAGGTTCGGCCCGGAACTGTTCCCCCGTTTTCGTGCCATGGTTTCAGCCATGGCACGCCTTCAATGTGCAGCCGAGGCAACTCAGTCCTTAAGGTAGTTGTTGGTTCATAGTCCAGGATTTTAGGGCTTTATCATAAGCACCGCTGATGAGAGATTGACCGTCAGGGCTAAAGTCAAAACTCACCCAGCCTTGATGGGATTTGATTTGATTGAGGCTGCCGCTTTCGGTGTGCATCAGGATGATGTCGCCGTGAACATCGCCACTGGCGAGTAGATATTCTGACCCCAGAGTCGAGGAAACGGGGAAAGGACTAAAGGCCAGGGAAACGACGGCATTGCGATGCAGGCTATTTTCACGCAGTCGGCGACCACTGCGAAGACTGAACAAGTGTACCGTTCCATCTTTGCTGCCGGTGGCGAGGGTTTCGCCGTCGGGGCTAACGGCCACTGACCAGATTTCTGAGGAACTCGACACGAGGCCTCGCAGGTATTGACCGGTTTTCCAATCCCACAGGTGAACTTTGCCATCGGCCCCGGCGGTAATGAGAAAGCGCTGGTTAGGACTGAAGGCTAAGCTGTGAACTTCGCCGTTGTGGGCGTTGAGGCTATGGCGGGGGGTGGAGTTGCGATCGCGTAATGGGGAGTTGAACCGATCAATAACATCCCAAAGTTTGACGCTACCATCGCGGCTGGCACTGGCCAAGATATCGCCGTTCGGGCTAAATTCTAAGTGATGCACGTCATCGTAATGTCCATGCCAGGTGGCGAGGAGGTTGCCTCGCTGCATATCCCAGATTTTGATGGCCTTGTCGTTGCCGGTGGTGGCCAGAATCGTACCATCGGGGCTGATAGCGACGCTGAAAACCGCTTCAGGATGCGCTTGGAACTCAATAGGGGTGCTCCCATTGCTGGGACGAATTTCGATGCTCCCATCTCCTCGTCCACTGACGATAGAGCCATCTCGACTCACGGCCAGAGTCCAGATGGCATGGGTTCCTTGACTGAGGGTTTCCATCCGAGGGCCGCTGCTGCCTTTGCGGGGCAGTGTTTTGTCTCGGGAGGGAGTCGGGGCGCTATTAAAGCTCGGACTGGCAGATTCACGATTGAGGCGCAGTTGCGGCGCTTGTTGTCCCCAAAATTGTAGAAGAGTTAGGGCGAATGAGGCGGCTAGGAGTCCCGAGAGGGGACGCAGGACGAGAAGAGCGTCCCAGTTGATGGGTAAGTCAAAGCGGTTGAGGTCGGCCAGGGCAGCGTCGGCGCTCTGGTAGCGTTGGTTGAGGTCTGGGTGCAGTAGACGGGTTAAGACCCGAGTCAGTTGGGGGGTGATCGAGACGCGGCCGCGATCGCGCCAGTGCCAGGTTCCCTGACGGTCGTCATAGAGGTCAAAGGGAGATTGACCGGTGAGTAGATGGATGCAGGTCACGCCGAGGCTATAGAGGTCGCTACTGGGTCCGGGATGACCGTCAATTTGTTCGGGGGCGGCGTATTCAGCCGAACCGCTGAGGGCTTCGGCGTCGGGGCCGCTGGGAGTGGCGGTGCAATGGAGGGCGCTGAGATCGACTAAAATCCATTGTCCGTCCCGCTGAATTAGGTTTTGCGGTTTGATGTCCCGGTGCAGGAGTTGGCGATCGTGGAGATCTCGCAGCGTTGGTAAAATCTGATTGAGCAGTTGCCGAATTTGCTCCTCGGTCCAGGCCCCTTGCAGTTGCAGGTACTCTTCGGCGGTTTTGCCGTGGATGTATTCATCGACGAGGTATTGGCTGCTCTCGTCGTCAAAGGCGGCGAGTAAGCTCGGTAGATGAGGATGGTCGGCCAGTTGTTCCCACCGCATTAGCGCCGGATAGGGGAGGGGAAATTCCCCTCGGCGGCGATCGCGCGATCGCACCACACAAAAGGTCTGGGATGGGGTGTCTTCGTCTAAGGCCAGAACCGTTCGTCCATCATGGCTCAGTGATTTTAAAACTCGGTAGCGTCCTTTAATGGGCAAACTTGGAACCGCCGCGTCAGGATAGGAGGCTGGGGTAGACTGGGGGCGTGGGGAAAAGTTTTCGCTCATGGTTATGAAGGGGCTAACGGTGTGAGGAAGAAAAATCCTCTTTTCAGGTTAACGCTTTCTTCCCCATTCACTCCGATTTTTCGTGGCCCTCCTCCATCTCTGGAGGCTTCAAGGCACGATTTTAGGATGTTGTGAGTTTTATCTGAGCTGTGGGCATGACCGATTAATGTTACGAAATGTTGCCGTTTTTCCCGAGCTAATTCGGGGGTTTTCTANGTAAAAATACTGATATCACTGGGGTTTCTCCCTCACTATCTCCGTCTCTGGTTCTTGTACAGTATTGCTTGAGATAACGAATTGTTGACTTCTGTAACATTAGCCACAATTTAGGTAGACGGGATCGGCGGGGGCTTTTAACCTGAGAGGGGTTAGCCCAGAGACATTCAACCCGGTTCACTGGATTCTGACGATCTCCGATCGCTCGGGTTATCCCAGAACAAGACCAGTGGCTCCGGGATGTAAAACCCGATCGTTTTGTAGAGTTTTGTAAAGTTTGCTGAGGTCATCTTCGTGACAGAGGAAGCCCGTTGTCAGACCCCTCTTTGGCGGTGGTGATAGCGGTTTCCCTTGCAGATCAAATCTGTGGGATTCCCCTTCAATCAAGGCTCATGGGCATGGAGGCGATCGCCGCCTCAGAGGTCAGACCGAGAATCACTCGGGCGAAGAGTCACAAGTTTGTCTCATCGGGCAGCTTAAAATCTTTACAAAACGTAACTCACAAATGCTCTGTGGCAGTGTATAAATTTATCGGAAGGGCATGAGTCATTCGACGGAAGTTGAGTTTCAGCGATTTTCGCGCTCTCTCATCTAAGACATAAACGTTCTCAGTTTTGTCAGCCGTCGCTTGCTCACCCGAGGCTACCGTCTAGGAGCCAAACCGTTAAAATACCTTGTTTGAACTAGACCAGCCCATCTCAAGTTAAGTAGGAGATTAATTCATGTTCGACGCATTCACTAAAGTCGTCTCTCAAGCTGACGCTCGTGGCGAGTACCTCTCTGCCTCCCAGCTCGATGCACTGCAACAAATGGTTGCAGACAGCAACAAGCGCATGGACTCAGTTAACCGCATCACCAGCAACGCGTCCACCATCGTTGCCAACGCAGCTCGCGCTCTGTTCGCTGAGCAGCCCCAACTGATCACTCCCGGTGGAAACGCGTACACCAGCCGCCGCATGGCTGCTTGCTTGCGTGACATGGAAATCATCCTTCGTTATGTCACCTACGCCATCTTCTCTGGCGATGCTAGCGTCCTCGACGATCGCTGCTTGAACGGTCTACGTGAAACCTACGTGGCTCTGGGAACCCCCGGTGCTTCCGTTGCCGTCGGCGTTCAAAAAATGAAAGAAGCGGCTCTGCAAATCGCAGGCGATCCTTCTGGAATCACCCCCGGAGATTGCAGCAGCCTGATGTCTGAAATCGGCACCTACTTCGATCGCGCTGCCGCTGCTGTTGCGTAATTCGCAACCCTTGCAGTCTGGTCATCAGACGTCATCGATACACCATATCGATTCCAACTTTCAAAATTGATTTGAAATTGTAACACAGGAGATTATTCAACAATGAAAACCCCGTTAACCGAAGCCGTCGCCGCAGCTGATTCTCAAGGTCGTTTCCTGAGCAGCACCGAAATCCAAACCGCGTTTGGTCGTTTCCGTCAGGCTAACGCCAGCCTGCAAGCTGCTCGCCAACTGACCGACAAAGCTCAGTCTCTCGTGGATGGCGCTGCTCAAGCGGTCTACAACAAGTTCCCCTACACCACCCAAATGCAGGGACCGAACTACGCTTCGACCGCTGAAGGTAAAGCCAAATGCGCGCGTGACATCGGTTACTATCTCCGCATGGTCACCTACTGCCTGATTGCTGGTGGAACGGGTCCGATGGACGAGTACCTCGTTGCCGGTATCGACGAAATCAACCGTACCTTTGAGCTGTCCCCCAGCTGGTACGTTGAAGCTCTGAAATACATCAAAGCGAATCATGGTCTCTCCGGCGACTCCGCTGTTGAAGCCAACTCCTACCTCGACTACGCGATTAACGCTCTAAGCTAGATCGCCTTTCTAGCCCGGAACGGTAAGCAGCTACAGAGCATCCATGCTTGAAGTTGTTTTCTGTTCCGGGCTGTTTTTATATCCGTCGTTAAAAAATTAGGAGGATAGACTTTGGCTATTACTACCGCTGCAACCCGTCTCGGCACCTCGGCCTACGATGACACGAACCGAGTTGAACTGCGCCCCAACTGGACGGAAGACGAAGCTCAGATTGCCATCCGCGCCGTCTACCGTCAGCTTCTGGGGAACGACTACGTCATGGCATCGGAACGCCTGACGAGTGCTGAATCGCTGTTATGCGATGGCAGCATCACCCTGCGCGAGTTCGTTCGCTGCGTGGCTAAGTCTGAATTGTATAAGACAAAGTTCTTTTACACCAACTTTCAGACTCGCTTTACCGAGTTGAACTACAAACATCTGCTCGGACGCGCACCCTACGACGAGAGCGAAGTAATCTTCCACTTGGACTTGTACCAAAACGAAGGCTACGACGCCGACATCGACTCCTATGTCGATTCCGTCGAGTATATCGAGAACTTCGGCGACAACATTGTCCCCTACTATCGTGGGTTTAACACCCAACGGGGTCAAAAAACCGTGGGCTTCACCCGTATGTTCCAGTTGTATCGCGGTTACGCCAACAGCGATCGCGCCCAACTGCGGGGTTCAGAATCCCGTTTAGCCCAAGAACTCGGACGCAACAGCTCATCGACGGTGGTTGGCCCCTCCAACTCCAACGAAGGTTGGGCCTATCGTCCCTCGAAAGCTGGGGTGGCCCCGTCTCGGACCTATGGCTTGTCCGCCACCGGTGACGCCGACACTCGGATGTACCGCATTGAAGTGACGAAACTCTTGGGACGGAACTATCCCAATAACCTGCGTCGTGGTGGAACCCCCACCGTGCGTCGCAGCAGCCGTTCCTTCTTTGTTCCCTACAACCGCCTCTCCCAAACCTTACAACGCATCCAGCGTGAAGGTGGGAAAGTGGCCAGCATCGAACCCGCTAACTAAGACGGGTTAACACCGGAGAATTGAAGTTAGACTAAAGACCTCGATTCTCCCTCAGGGTTTGGAGGTGAGGACAGCTAACCCCTGTCCCATCTCTAACCTGATCACAGTATGGATTCGGTACACCCAATTACAGAGGAGTTGAGAAATCACCATGATGGGTTCTACAGCGCTCAACAGTAGCACTCCGTCTGGGAGTCGTATGTTCCGCTATGAAGTGCGCGGACTGCGTCAGTCTCCCGGCACCGATAAGAATGATTATCCCATTCGTAGCAGTGACAGTATTTTTATGACGGTTCCCTATGACCGCATGAATGAAGAAATGCGACGGATTACCCGCATGGGTGGAGAAATTGTCAGTATCGAGCCCCTTGAATTTGACCCGGAAGGCAGTTCTAACGGAAAATCCGAAGAGTAAGCCCACGTCTCGTTTTTTCATGCAGCCGTCTGAAACCGAAGTCGCGATCGCAGCCGAGTCTTGGACAACGGAACAGGCGATCGCCAATTTGCAACAAACCGACGACCCCAGCACTCGCTACTATGCAGCTTGGTGGCTGGGGCGTTTTCGTGTCCGAGACGATCGCGGTCTCGACGCTCTCATTGAGGCGCTCAGCGATACCATAGACCGTTCCCCCGGTGGCGGCTATCCCCTGCGTCGTAACGCCGCCAAAGCTCTAGGTAAACTCGGGGACTTACGAGCCGTTCCCGCTCTGATTGACAGTTTAACCTGTAGCGATTACTACGTTCGCGAGTCCGCTGCTCAAGCCTTAGAGTCTCTCGGAGACCCTCGGGCCATTCCCGGTTTGCTGGCCCTTCTCGAAGGAGGCGTAGAAGCCGCTGTCCGCGTCCCCGGCAAACCCCACCTGGTACAGCCCTACGATGCCATCCTAGAGGCGTTGGGAGCCTTGAAGGCAACCGATGCCATTGAGCCGGTGCGTCCCTTCCTAGACCATGATGTGCCTCGGGTTCGCTTCGCCGCCGCCCGCGCCCTCTATCAGTTAACCGGAGACGAGCAGTATGGCGATCGCCTCATCGCCGCCTTACGCTCCCCTGAATTACAACTACGGCGGGCCGCCCTAATGGATGTTGGGGCCATCGGCTATCTCAACGCCGTCACTCCCGTCGCCGAAACCTTAGCCGAAAATAGCCTCAAACTCATTGCCCTCAAAGGCATCCTAGAACATCACCTGGCCCAAATCGATGACCTGGACGAAGCCGCCATCGATATCATGACCCAGATGGATAAACTCTTGTAACGACTGACTGTTTCATGACTCTCGACTCTCTCCTGGCTGACGTTGATCAAGCCGATTCGGCGGTCAGCTTACTCATGGCCGTGCGATCGCTGGCCCAAACGGGCGATCGTGAAGCCATCCCCAAACTCATCGAAGTCTTGGGATTTAACAATCCTGGCGCAGCGGTAGCCGCCGTTCAGGGGTTAGTGGCCATCGGCGAGCCGGCTGTCGCCCCCCTCTTAGAGCATCTCGACGGCTATAACTATGGCGCTAGGGCCTGGGCCATTCGCGCTTTAGCCGAAATTGGCGATCCTCGCGCCCTAGATATCTTGCTCAACGCCGCCGCAGACTTTGCCCTCAGTGTACGCCGAGCCGCCGCCCGAGGTCTCGGGACTCTACAATGGCAGAACCTAGAGCCTAGCCAACGAGAGGAAGGCCAAAGGCGGGTACTGGAGCGATTGCTCGCCACCACCACCGATCCCGAATGGGTAGTTCGTTATGCTGCCATTGTGGGCTTAGAGTCCTTGGCCAAGAGTTTGGACGAGGCGGAGATTCAGCAACGGATTGAGCCATGTCTGCAACAACTCCATCGAGAGGATGAAGAAGCGGCCATTCGAGGGCGATCGCAGTGGGCGCAACAGCAGTTAATGGCGATCGGTTAAATCAGGCGGGAACCATCCCCTAGAATCACCTGAGTGGCTTCAAACTCAGGAACTCCTAGGGAGGATAACTCATCGTCAAAACGGCCAACCACCGTCAGAGACTGACCCGGTTGAACCGGTAACACCCCTTGGCGCTCATCCCAGAACGTTTCCACCTCAAAACGTCCGTTGGGGGTATCTAGGAGAAAGTCCTCTTCATCCGTCAAGCGGACGACTGTTCCTTGTAAGGTTTGTCCCGAGAAGTTAGTGAGGGGATCAGGGGTTGAGTCAGGAGTGGGTTCAGCACCGTCCGTCGAGCGAGTGATGCTGCTGCTGTCGATTTCGCGGCCATCAAACTCATCAACCCGTACCGTCAGGCGATCGCCCACCGACAGATTGAGATTGCGAGCATCGGTTCCTTGAGGGTCGACAATGTATTGAGTCCCCTCCACATCGAGTAGAAAGTCATCTCCATCATCCCAGAAGCCCGCCAGGGTTCCCGTGACATTGCGATCCGAATTGACCATCGGAGATCCCGTGACGGGGTCATTTGACGGGGGAGTTGGTGCGGGATTTCCAAACCCAACGGCGATGGCCTGGTTAAATTCGAGCGAACCCGTCGCACTTCCTAAGCGTCCTTCGAGAGCGCCGTGATAGCGAAAATGCTCCCAACCCGAGGAAACGCTATTGGCCGCCACAGCCGCCGCCACATCGGGGTTGGCTTGTAGATAAAAGGTTTCGTCAAACAGGCCCGGAACCCGTCCTTCGAGAGCGCCATGTTCCCAGAAATGTTGAACCGGATCGACTCCCGCCGCCGCCACATCGGGGTTCTCTCGTAAGTAGCGATCGCCGTCGAACCCGTTGAGTGCAGATCCCGGTGTCGTTGTCGGTGTCCCTGGAGTCGCTGCGGCAACGCGAGTGATGCTGCTGCTGTCGATTTCGCGACCGTCAAACTCATCAACGCGCACTTCTAGGGTCTCCCCAGGAGAGAAGTTGAAATTGCGAGCCGCCGTTGACTGGGTATCGACGATGTACTGAGTTCCGTTCGCGTCGAGGATAAAGTCATCGCCGTTATCCCATAAATCGACGAAGGTTCCAGTGATGATTCCAGAGGCGGGGGTGTTTTGAGAGGAGTCGATAACGCTCATGATCGGTTGTTGAGTCTTGAAGTTAAAGGGTCAAACATCTGGCGGGTGTTCGCCTGATGTGTATGACTATAGAGAGTGATCATGACCTAAAAATGACGATTGAAAATTTGTTTGAACATTCATTTAACATTCAACTTAAATTCACCGATCGCCGGGTCTGTTAACCCCACCCAGGCTCAGTAAAACCACTTAAGTTTCCCATCTGTATGACCGAAGAATCACTGAAGACCCCATTGACAATCCTACTTAAGACTCGCGGCGATCGCCTGTTCCAACTCCCGTTTCGAGAGCGTTGTCAGCACAAAGACTTCCTGAACCGTTTTTCCAGCGCGGGCGATCGCCTTATAGCCGCCTCGAATCGGTACCGATACCCGTAACTTTAACTTAGGAATATGACCACGCGATCGCGAAATAACTCCCGGCGTAATCGTACGAATCCCTTGCCAAAGCACCAAGCGCTCTAACACAGGAATCAAGCCATCAACATGAGTCGAATGATTCAGAACCAGACGACCACTATCTTTAGAACCCATTAATCAAAATTCTCCCAAAAAATAAAAAACAATTGTATTGAAAAACAACAAAAACCCCGATTTTCAGAATTTGAAAATCGGGGTTAACAGTCATTTACTCCGACCCAGGGGGCTGGCTATCTTGAACCTTTTTCGGACGAGGTGTCGGCCGATTTCCCTTGGCACCCGGTCCCGACTTACGGCGGCCAGGACGACGATTCTGGGGAGACTTCGAACGAGACTGACGTTTCGGAGGCATCACCCCCATATTATCTCCCGTCAAAATCACCAAATCTTGGCCGCGACGCTCGACCTCAAACGACCAAAAATGGCGTAACACTCGTCCCGAGACCGTCCCTTTCAGGGCAATCTTGAAAAACTTGGGTGGTTGTCCCGCCTTACGGGGGCCTTGACGGATTTTCACAATCACGCGGGCCTCTTCCTCCGAATAAAAGACAACCTCACCGCGAACCGAGAAATAGCCCTCATGAACCTCCTCAGACGACACCGGCGGAAGTTCAGAATCCGTATCCTCTTGAGTCAGGTTTTCGGGTTCCCAAACCCCAACAATTTGGAGATGAAGATTCCCATCGCGCTGGCCCGTTCTAGGATACACAACCCAAAGATGCTCTTGGTTCAAGTCAATATGGTTTTTGACCAAACTCATGACTCGTCCCAATAACACCGCCTCAACAAGGGTATCATCACTCGTATGAAGCGCTCCCTGAGTCATTTGCTCTTCAGAGGGCATATAGCGGCCACGAACCACACCAATGGCTCGATATTGTCGGGGTTCACTCGGGAGAGGAATGGGAACTGGGCGTTTAGGCGTTTCAGACTCTGGTTCAGGCTCAGAGACGACGGTTTCAGGAGTTGGCGACGGCTCAACCGGTGGGGGAACTGGGGGTTTTGGGCGTAACAAAGCATCCGCTCCTGACTCACGAGGAGCATCAGAGACGGACTCTTTAGGGTCTTCTGGATTGGGAGGATGGAGTGGAGACGGCATCGTATCATTAAAATCGGAATTTGGACGAGAAGAGGAACTCATAAACCCTCCTAATAGCGGAGATACATCCATCAACAATCCTGCTGATTCATCGGCAACAGCTTAAAGCAAGACAGTTCAACAAGGACACTTACTACAACAAAATGCTTTTGCAATAAGTGTTTTAGGTTTAACTGATGTACTATAATATCTGTCAAATAATGACTCAGCAGAATGAAAAACAAGCTAACTAGCGCAGCCAACACCTGACAGGGCGAGGATGACCAGAAGCCAAGGAGAATGGCGATCGCAGTTGCGAAACCCGGTTCCACTGGCCAATGGATATCACAATGGATATCACGAATGATCGCCAATCTATAGATCGCAAATCATTAGAGCCATGGGTCAGTAGGCCGAGTTTAGATCAACTATCTCACATTCCACCTTAACGATTGGTTTCAGGTCTGTCGTTGACAAATCGGGAACCAATCGTGAGTTGAAATCAATCATCCATCATGATGAGCTAACCGGTGACAGCAATGAACCGACACCAGCCGGTTATCTCTGATGGACATCAAACGCCTCAATCTTAGCCTTAGCATTTGCCAACCGTGTTGAGATGGACCCTGTGGAGATGCGACTGAGATTAGCCAATTCCCGTGCGGGTTTGACTCCGTTGAAGTTGTTCGAGGAGGGTGCTGCGATCGCCGGCCGGCGGTAAACAACTCAACCCCTGACAGACTAACCCCACCGCGCCCTCAGGGAGTTGGCTCACCACCTTAAACACCGTGGCGGGTAGATAACGCCGTTTCAACAGCTCAAACTCAGCGGCCGTCGTCCGTACCAAGGTTGCATTCTGAAACCAATCGAGTCCCGCAAACAAACTCGGGCAGGCTTGGGGCATTTTCTCCAAAATGGGCAAAAATGCCGTTAACACCGCCTCGGCCCGCTGCAAATAGAGCAATTCCTCACTATACAGAGACAACCGCACCAGATTACATACCGCTACCCCATTCGCGCCCGGCGTCGCATTATCCGTATAGGAGCGTTCCCGAACGATCGCCCCACCAGGGCTATCTTGAGCCGCATTATAATAACCGCCTAACTCATCACTCCAAAGATGCTCATCAAACTCCGCCTGCACATTAATCGCCGCATCGAGATAATCCTCAGCCCCGGCTTCAACTAAATCCAAGAGCGCCTTCACAAATAGCGCATAATCCTCCGATTGAGCCAAAACCGAGGGCGTTCCATCATAATTGAGACGATAGAAGCGGCCGTCAATCCATTGATGATCGAGAATAAAATCCGCCGTGCGACGGGCCATAGCCAAATAGTCCGGCATCTCAAAGGCCACCGAGGCCCGGGCCAACCCAGAAATCACCAAACTATTCCAGGCCACAATCCCCTTTGTATCCGTGACTGGCGGAATGCGCCCGGCCCAGACGCGGGTTTTGGCCTCATGATTATCTCGCGCCGGGGTTATGGGACCCTCTGGAGTCGCATCCGCCCCATAGCGGCGGCTAAACAGGCGTTGTAGGGCTTGTTCGGCGATCGCACTCAAGCCCCCCCCCTGACGACGTTGCAAGACAATCTTGCCCTCAAAATTCCCGGCTTTAGAGATATAAAAGCTGTCCTCTAAGGCCTGATACTCCTCATCACTGAGACTCTCTTCTAACTCAGCGGCGGACCAGACATAAAACGCCCCCTCTTCCGGGTGCGCCTCCTGGGGAGTCCTGAAATTATCGGCATCCTGAGCCGCATAGAAATAGCCCTCGGGAGCCATCATCTCCCGTTTGAGCCAGGATACCGTTAGGCGCACCGCCCGTTCGATCGCCGCATCCTCAGATCCCAAACACCAGAGATTGGCCAGATACTCTAGGATTTGTCCATTGTCATAGAGCATCTTTTCAAAATGGGGGACTGTCCAGGTTGCATCAACGGTATAGCGGTGGAATCCCCCCGCTACCTGATCGAAAATCCCCCCGAGAACCAAATCAAACCCCCGTTTTTCACAGCGCGGCTGAGCCACAAAGTCCTTATCTAACTCAAAACGAGTTCCCCGTAGTGCCGTTTGGGCATAGGGCATCATGGGAAAACAGGGCGCTCCCTCGGGTTCGAGGAGGCGAATGCTGGCTTCTAGCCCTCGTTGCAGGAGTTGATCATCTAAAAGAGAAGACTGACCCATGGCCTTGAGTTGCGGCGGAATCTCGGCGGCTTGTTGTAGGGCCGTGAGCATATCGTGACTGATATTGTCGAGTTTTTCCTTTTCGTTGTCATAGTAGGCCCGTAACTGGGTCAAGACTTGTAGGAAACTGGGACGACCATAACGGGGTTCTGCGGGGAAATAGGTGCCGCCATAGAAGGGGACGAGGCTATCGGGGAGGAGAAAGACGTTAAGGGGCCAGCCTCCTTGTCCTGACATCAATTGCAAGGCTTGCATATAGAGGCTGTCGATATCGGGTCGTTCCTCGCGATCGACTTTAATGGGGACAAACTGATTGTTGAGATAGTCTGCAATCTCACGATCGCAGAAGGCTTCTCCTTCCATGACCGTACACCAGTGACAACTGGAATAGCCCACAGACAGAAAGATCGGTTTATCCTCTTGGCGGGCCAGTTCGATGGCTTCATCACACCAATACCACCAATCAATGGGATTCTCGGCGTGTTTACGAAGATACAGACTTTGACTGCTCGCAAGACGATTGGTCATGATTCTATCGGGTGATTGAGTAGACAGGTTAATAGGCCAGAACGCAGCATCGAGTCGATGGCGATCGCCGATACGTCCATCGTGACGGATGAGCGGCAAATCCCAAAATCATCGGGCCAAATCATCGAGCCAAATCATCGAGCCACTGGGAAGCGGTCAGGATCAAGGTGAGTTGGTTGGAAGTGGGCCAGGGCGAACCTCTAAGGTGAGTCGCTCGTCTCCCCGGGCAATCTGGAGTTGCAGGCTGTCTCCGATGGCGGTATCCTCTACGATACGCTGCACTCGTTCAAAATCCATGACAGAGCGCTCATCGATGGCCAAGATGACATCGCCGGGTTGCAGGCCAGCGGTTTCAGCGGGGGAGTTGGCCACAACATCGACGATTAAGACTCCTTGGCTGACGCTCATCTGAGGAGGGTTCTCCTGTTGTGCCAATTGTGCCTGAAGTTCCGCATCGAGGGTTCTCAGGCGAACCCCGAGATAGGAATGTTGCGCGACACCGTTAGCGATGATTTGCTGACCCACTCGCAGGGCTGTTTTAATGGGAATGGCGAAGCCTAAGCCTTGAGCGCCATCGAGGATTGCCGTATTCATACCAATGGCCGCCCCAGAGGCGTTGAGGAGGGGGCCACCGGAGTTACCGGGATTGATGGCGGCGTCAGTTTGAATGAACCCCACCCGACGCTCAGGAACGCCAATTTCGCGGCTGCTGCGTCCTGTAGCGCTGATAATGCCCATGGTGACGGTACTATCNANGCCGAGGGGGTTGCCGATGGCGATCGCCCATTCGCCGGGTTTGAGAGCATCNGANTCNCCGATGGGAACTGGGGCCAGACTCACATCATCAAGTTTCACCACCGCCACATCGGTGATACTATCTTGTCCGAGGACGGTTCCCCGCAGGCTGCGACCATTTTGCAAGACGACTCGTACTTGGTCAGCATTACCCACGACATGAGCATTAGTGAGAAGATGGCCTTGGTCATCAATGACAAATCCGGTTCCTGCGCTTTGGGAATCGGGAGGATGGGGAGTCGGATCTAAGGGATCTAAGGCCCGCAAATCGTCCTCAGAATAGAGGCGTTGGCTTTCGATGCGCACCACTGAGGCTTCAACTCGACGAACCGCGCGAACGATGAAGTTGGTTTGCTCAAAGGCGGTTTCTGGGGCGGTGTTCTCCTGTGGGAGACTGGCGGGTGGGTTGGGGAGGCGATCGCCGTCGAGTTGAGGCGGCGCCAGGTTTTGAGGGAGTGGTGAGGGGGAATCGAGAGAGTTCTGGTTTTGCCCGCGTTGGATGGCGATCGCCACCAGTAGCCCCAGCAGGAATATCCCAAAGCCCATCGCCCATTGAGTCCTGGGATGTTTCGAGTGTTGGCGAGACAATGCCATTGACCTCTGTTGCGCTGCTGCTTGGATATCGTTGTCTTATTATAGAGGGTCTTGTGAAGATCTGTCGTTGAGATTATCTCTCACTGTTGTTTTTCGGGTTAGATGATTTCAGTACATCTACTTTTTTGGATAACCAAAAATCATGACTTCTAAACATCCTGAATCGTTAGACTTAAAGCCGTTAGCACCCTATGAAGACCGGCTTCTCAATGCCTTGGCGTTTTTCCGCACGCAACGGGACAACTCAACTCAGGCTCGTCACTGTTTAAGTATGTATTTACGTCAATCGGAAGCGCGAATTATGTCGGAAGTTGGCTTTTACGCCCAAGAAGTTGGCTTGACTGCCAGAGAATTGTTGGAGTTGATTTATCAAAATCCCAATCAGGCACAATCTCTAATTCAGGACAAGTTAGGAATTGATATTTTTACGGTATTTCCCAGTGAACCGTAGGGGAAGCCACCCCTACCTCACCCAGTCAGGCTCATCTAAGGCTGAAAATAGTTCTTCTGCATTGAGGACTAAATCCTCATCATCGGTCAAAGGGGGAACGTCAAAATTGATAACGCGCTTGAGTATTTCTGCCGCGATCGCCGATATTAGATTTGGTTGATTCGGCGGAAAGCCTTTTAAGGGTACTTCTGGGGGGTCTTCGGTAAGGTGATTTTCGTTTAGATTTGAGTGCATTGGATTTTTTTAGGTTTTAATAAGGTTTTGTTGGCCGAGTTCTAGGGATTGATTAAGGGTTTGCTGAATTGGGTCTTCAGAATATAGGGTATCCCATGCAACAAATTTCACCCGATATCCTGAAGACCCGCGATTTTTTCCATCTTTGGCTTTTCATTAAGAGATGAAAAGATTTTCAAAGTAATTTTTGTTGTTCCATTTATAAATACTAAAATCCTTAACATCTAATGATAAAATTCGTCCGGTTTGGTATTCTTCTGCTAACAGAACCAGAGATGCGTCGGCTAAATCCATGGGAACATCACAATATTTATTCATCAACTCTTTAAGTCTGGTAATATGGTTAGGCTTAATTTCAAAAACTTGGAATAATCCCTCAGACATAGCATGGATAAACGTCACTGAAGATTGAACTCCGCGACGAGCTTGGAGAAAGTAGCAGGTTTCGGTGACAACACACCATGTTGTTATCAGTGGTTCATGATATTGACTAAACGTTTTTTTAGCTGCTTCATGGTAGTTATCATTTTTGTTTGCTAAAGCCACCCAAAACCCAGTATCAACAATAATCATGGTTCGCTATCAGTTTCTTGTAGTAATATTGATTCGCAGTTTTCAGCTAGGTCAGGTTCAGCTTCAATACAACCAATAAAGCCAATTTTACTAAAATTTTCCAGATGGTTAGTAGAATTAGTTGAGAGTTGTTGATAATAGTAATCAAGGGCGGCTCCTAAAATTTCATCGGGATTTTGTTGGGTTTTTTGTTGGATAAAAGCCAGTTTTTGTGCCTGTTCGTCAGTGAGTTGGGTGGCAATTTCCATGATTTCCGTTTTCTATTAAGCAAGTTATGGATATTCTAATCTAAAAAATGCTGATGATGAAGCTCACCCCACCTGGCCCAAAGCAAGTCGGGTGAGCTTCATGAGGAAGAACTTTTGGAAATGCTAATTAGTGAGCTTGGACAACCTCAAGACGGGGTGCTGGAACCCTTTGCTCCGGTGGTCATCAATATTTTGCGAGGTTGGCTCAACTCCTAACGATGTAGGGTTTTCAGGAAATGGTGAAACCCTGACCGTAAGAGCAATTCCTTGCGGTCAGCGAGCGATAGCCGAGCTGTGGTTGCCCTCCTGGGGGGAGCGCGTCATACTGGGGAAAGGTCTATACGGAGAAGCAGCCATGTGGCGGCGACTGTGGCGTTGGCTGAAGCAACTGTGGGCGAAATGGCGCGGGACATCCCGGCCCGTGGGCGAGTCTCCCCAGACAACTCCAGAATTTGTCTCCCTCAGTGATTCCCGGTACGAGACCTTGTTTTTCGGACTACTGGACGGCGTAGAGGCGGGATGGACAGGGCAACAGGTGGCGGAACACCTGCAAGGACGGGCGCAAGACCCCTGGTTTCTCAATTGGTTACAGCGGTTTGGACGGCAGTTGATGTCGTCTCGGGTTCCGAATCACGAACTGGCGCGGCGCATGGTGCGGTTGCGAGGTGAAGGCTGTGATCCGCTGGGGGAAACGGCGGCGGAGATTGGCGAGGGGTTGCTGGCGCGGGAGATACCGGAGGAAGCTGAGGGGGAGAGTTCGGAGGAGGTGTCGGAGGCGGGAGAGGAGATATTGCCGGTTTCTGGTGAGAGTGAGGAG
>P_2C_Liq_1_UnCtyDRAFT_1000496_pt1 | contig 16904 bp, 14 predicted proteins | sample Pon2CUnioCityCA_2_FD_10234 | JGI IMG/M metagenome (IMG submission 10234) | reverse complement strand
ATCGACATTGTTGGAATAAACAATATAAAGATACGAACTAGAACCATCAGTGCCATCCGAACCTTGTAGCCCTGTTGCTCCAGTGGCGCCTTGTGGACCTGTTAAGTCTGTTGTTGTAAAACTACTTCCATCGCTAAAGTTGAGTGTAAAGGTTCCATCATTATTATCAGTTGTGGATGTAATACCTACACCATCTTCACCATCAATACCATCGTTACCAGGATTACCCATGACACCTTGTGGACCTGTTAAATCTGTTGTTGTAAAACTACTTCCGTCGCTAAAGTTTAGCGTAAAGGTTCCATCATTATTATCTGTCGTGGATGTAATACCTACACCGTCTTCACCATCAATACCATCGTTACCGGGATTACCCATGACACCTTGTGGACCTGTTGCTCCAGTGGCGCCTTGTGGGCCTGTTAAGTCGGTTGTTGTAAAACTACTTCCATCGCTAAAGTTTAGCGTAAAGGTTCCATCATTATTATCTGTCGTGGACGTAATACCTATACCATCTTCACCATCAATACCATCGTTACCAGGATTACCCATGACACCTTGTGGACCTGTTGCTCCTGTATTTCCGATAGGCCCTTGAACTCCACGTTGTCCTTGTGGGCCTGTTAAGTCTGTTGTTGTAAAACTACTTCCATCACTAAAATTTAGTGTAAAGGTTCCATCATTATTATCTGTTGTGGACGTAATACCTATACCATCTTCACCATCAATACCATCGTTACCAGGATTACCCATGACACCTTGTGGACCTGTTAAATCTGTTGTTGTAAAACTACTTCCATCACTAAAGTTTAGCGTGAAGGTCCCATCATTGTTATCCGTCGTAGAAGTAATGCCTACACCATCTTCACCTTGTGGGCCTGGTATTGAATTACCAGCTGTTTTAGCATATAAGGCATAGGGTACACTTATTAATTGACTTGTTCCCATGATAGTGTAATTACTACCACCTGTGGGATCGGTTTCTGTCTTTATAAAATAAGGGCCGTTTGCCCAATCAATGTTACTAAAATTATCATTTGTAACTCCTGTACCTAACTGCACACTAACTAATCCGTTGGCATTAGAGGTTTGTGTTTGTGTTTCAGTATATACCGCTGGCCCATTAGGCGTCCCTTGCAAAATACTAAACTGCATACCCACTTGGGTGTTGACTACTAATTGATTGGTACTATTTCTAATCACTGCTTGGTAACTCATTTGCTCTGGTGTCTGCGCCGAAAGTATCGTAGTTACAATAAAGAATAGTAATGATAATAATTGTTTCATTTTGTTGAGTTTAGTGTTTGATAATTTTAAAAGTAGTTAGTTCTTTATCGTTCTGATTTCGGATCACTAATAGATAAGTCGCTGGCGATAGCTCATTCATTTTTATAGTGTGTTGGCGGGTTCTGATCAAGCCCGTTTGTAATAAACGACCTTGTATATCAAATAATTGATAGGAGACATTTTCATCCCTAAACTCTTCTAAACCAACGACTACGCTATGCGATGTAGGATTAGGGTAAACTGAAAGTGACGCATTTCTCAAATTGGGTGTGCTTACACTTAAAGTAGAAACCTCAAAAGCCTGCTGTACACCTTCGGCTATATTAAACGTATTATCAGAATAACTTTGGTAAACGATCTGACCTACACTGTAGGATACAGCTCCACCATTACCTGAAGCATCACTTCCTGAAGCGTTGATTGAATTTTGACCTAAAGTTGGATTTGTAAGAAGAAAAAATCCTAAAAGCAATAAATAAAGATGAATCTTTATCATAATTAAGAGTTGTATTTTACACCCGATGGGAATTAATTTTCAAATTTTACGCAAAATACTTTTATTTTTGAAAGTCTATGTAGAAACAAATATTCAAAGAGTATCAAAACCTTAAATTGGTACAAATTTTCAAACCGAATTATAAAGTTTATGATTATAGATCTTATTTATTTTCTTTCTATCTGTTTATCACTATTAACGGGTATTTAGGTTCTGTAGCATCTAATATAAGGGCAAATCATTTTTTTTATATTTACTCCCAAAGGAAGTTCAAAGGTCACTGTTTTCCTAAAAAAATCATATTACAAGCTATTTACTTCAAATTAGGGTTTAGTCTTAGCATTGAGATGTCGAAGAACTTTTATCTATCAGGGGAGTCAAAGTGGATCATGCTATTATTCAATGCTTACCATCAAATAATAAAGTGGCGTATTATGCTAGGTTTAGGTTTTAAAGAATTTGAATCAGCCAAGAGAACCATATCAGGAATAGAAGTAGTTAGTATGATAAAGAAAAATCAACTGGTGAACCCTGAAAGTTCAACCTACAAATCATTTATATCATTAGCTTCTTAAAAAATTAAATTAGTTTAAAACTTAATGCTTAATTTTAATAGGTGCGACAGAACCCAGAAAAATTACCAACTTTGTTTTTAAAATAATGCAATTATTGTTATCGTACCATCGGTATTGGATTATGACAAGTCAAATGACAGAGTTTGAACCCTAAAAGTGAGCGCCATTTTTGGCTAAATACCGATTTTTTTTAACTAACCTTGAAAAGGGTAAAAAAAAGTAATATTATGAAAATTAAACAAAATTTTATTGTCTTTTTAGTTGCAACTTTATTTATAGGTTGTGGAAATAAAGCAAAAGATATTGATGTAAATGATTTTAAAACAGAATGTGACGTAATAGATGCATATATTCTAGTTCTTAATGAGATGGATGATTTTAGCGGTTCTATAGATTTTGTTGCTCCTTCGGATAAACAAAAAGAGAAATTCAAAGCCTTTAAAGATAAACTTTTTGAAATCAAGGATTACAGAAAAGAAAACTTCTCATTGTCAAGATTAAAAATATGTCAAAAATATCCAGAGTACATGAAAAAAGTCAGACAATCTAAAAATATGGCGAAAGAAAAAGGTTTATTGTAAGAAAGACCAGCCAACATATATTAAACCATAAACAACTATCCGAAAGATAAGGAGCAATGCTGAGGAGCAACTCTCAACAATAATATGTTCCTATAATGCTTAAAACACATATCATAGTTAAGTGTGTTCAATGGTTTAAGCATATTCTTAAACTAATAGTTAATGCGACAGAACCAGAATTTATGTATTTAACGACCATAATAGACCTGTACAGTAACAGTAGATGCGACAGAACCAAAATAGGCTACCTAAATCATTGTTAGATAGCCTTAATAAAATTTTAGTTATATCTATCAATAGAAGGAATTACCACCAACCCCTAATGTTATATACTACTTTTGGTTGGTTATTAGCATACGCTACACCAATATCACGGGCAGCTTTTATAGAAGCATTTTTTAAATCAACATTATCTTGTTGAACTTTCATCTTAAAATCCCATTCCCGTTTATCCAACTCATTTATTCTTTTAGCAATTACTTTAGAAAAATTCAACGCGTCTTGGTAACATGACGAGTTGGGATCAATCTTTGCAAGATGAACAGATGCTTTTTGTGCAGAAGATGCATCTAAGCTAATATTCCATGAGTTCTTCGCTTCAGCAAAATCAATTTTACATTGACGATCAATTTGTTTTTGGTAAAGTGGACCGACAGAATTCATTGCCTTATCATAACAATCTTTACAAACTTCGGGAATAGAAGTTAAAGTAGCTATTGCTGCATCAAAATCATTTTTACTTGCCTGCATTTCAGCATTCTTTAAAAGAAAATCACACTTATCATTATAATATTGTACGATTTTGTTTTTACCATTATCTAAAAAATCTTTAAAAATAGGGTTTCTTGTCTTAATTTGCTTAAGTGCTGCAATGTAAGCCTTGGTATCACTATTACCGACACCTTTAACCGTAATAGTTTCAGAACCAAAAAGGGTGCCATCAATACCATCTCCAATATAAAAGCTTACCTCCAAGGTTAAAGCCACCTTTCTTGGAGGACCAGGAACCACTTCTTGAAATAAAACAGAAATATTTGGTGTTATGATAAACCTAGAATTTTGTGTTCCACCCAAACCGTTCATCGTAACAATTTTATTGAGTTTATTTTTTAACAAATTCTTAGCAGCGCTTGGCAATCCATTAATTTGCTCTGAAACTAATGTCGAAAGTTGAACTCTTGATAAATCATTGGTCTTACCAAGATTATTTTGACCATTACATATGGTTAAACTAAAGAATAATACAAATACTTTTAATAAATTTTTCATAATAAGAAATATTATTTAGACCCTAAATAAAGTTTTACCTCACCTAAACCTACAGTTGTTAATTTATTTTCAATTCCCATATCTTTTAAATACTTACTTAAATCTTTAGCCCATCGTCGAGCATCAAGGCCTCTTACCTTTCCTTTACGCTCGTAGGTCATTGGAATCCTAACTTGTTCAAAATTCATCATGGTAGCTTCTGCATCCATAGTTGTAAATGCACTGTTTACAGTATTATCTTCCATCCATTGTTCAATTAAAAATCCTAGTTCATCATCACCAAAATCTTCAGATTCTAAATCGTAATCCCAATCATCCCAAACACGAATACCAACAGAACATTCTCTACCCTTTTCAAACCAACGCTCGAATGCAGTTTGAAGTTCAGCAAGAAACGCATCAATATGAGAAGCAACTGCCTCTTCCAGTAATACAGGTAACGGACTAGAAAAATCTGGAGCCCCAGTTCCTGAAGCTTGAGCTATTTGTTTACCGGTATAGGAATCTAATGCCTTTAAAATAAAAGTAACCGATTTTTCCATTCCATCATCATTCACAGTCCATCCTAATTTTAAAATTATATCGGCTTTAGCCACTTTTTTTAGTGCATCAATTGGAGATTCTGCCACTTCAGCACCACCATATTTAGATGAGCGCATTGCTTCTTCCATAGCTGCACCTTCAATTTTATCTAGCTGACTTTTTAGATTTTTAGCATCAAAATCTCGTTGACTTAACATTCCATTAATTTGAGTGATAACTAAATCTAAATCAGTATCACGCTGCAATGCAATTCGATAAGAAGGAATATCTTTTACTACACCCTGATTATCGTATGGTTCAGAATAATTATTTTGATAACACCAATTATCGGCTGGAACAACCATTAATGTAGGTTTTTTTGCTTGAGAAAGGGATAAACTAACACAGAGCAATGCTACTATTAGTATGAATTTATTTTTCATATTTTTTAAGTTTTATAAGATTAAAAGCCACTACTAAGTGACTTAATTATGTTTTCTTCTTCTAATTTTTTCCTTAAGAGAGCAACGTTTACAGTTACTAATGACCCAATTCTAAATTTTTTCTTACCCAGCTTCTGTCTATCTGTAACCATCTCTACGACATTAACGTATCTAGCAAAATTATTTGGATCATTTCTTTTTACACTGGCAAAAAACTCTTTAAAAAAGTCTTCACGTTCTGCTTCTAATTTAATTGATCTTGCAAGGGCAGGCTTTCCTTTGCAAATTCTTCCCTGAGCATTTATACCCTGAAAAATAACTGCATGTACAGCATTTTTCTGAGCTTGAACTGCAGCAAGCCTCTCATCCGTTAGTATAGAATAAACTTTTAGTGTATATGTCCCACTGGCTGCTTCTCCTTGACATTCAATAGAGTAATTCCATTTAGCAGTCTCCCTGTCTGCTTTTTTTCTTTTACGTTTGGATTGTGCCTCAACATGACCTGTTGATAAAATTAACAATCCTAAAAATATTAATAAATTTCTCATTTTTATTTCTTTTGCATAATTAACATTCCGGTACTCAATTTTTTTGCTTTTCCCTTAAATAGGGTTTTATCAATGTCTTGGGTGTTTTCTTCATCAGCCCCAAAACGATTATCCCAAATTTGTTTTTTATCAACTTTAATGGTTGCTATTTTTTTATAACCAATCATTTCATAAGTCTCTGGATCAGCAATTTCTTCAAGAACGTCAAACTTTTCACCCCCTTCTAACCCTTCTTTCATTCCAATCTGAGCATATATTTTTCCTTCCTCTATAATGATTGGTGATTTAGGTTTGAAAATTTCGTATTTTTTTTGAAGTTTTAAATAAACTTTGTCTAAATTTCGAATTGTAGATAATTCAATAATTTGCTGTTCTGTTCTTTTTTCTTTTAGAGAGAATGTAACTAAGCTTGTTGCTTTTTCATCACCAATAAATTCAAAATTTATATCTAAAGCAGATAAATCAACGTTCTCTCCTTTCTTTTTAGCACCGAAAAGTTTTTTAAATTTAGTAAATGTCTCGTCAGTCCAATCTAGACGATATAACCAAGCAGTAGTCCAAACAGAATACCCCTCTCTAGTTTTTGTGTATATTTTTTCAGAAGCTTTTAGTGCGAGATCTCTTTTGATTCCGGATAATTTATTAGCCGCGGCATCGCTACTCGCCTTTATTGCAGATGCAATAGCTTCGTTTGAAACGAAGTTTAATTTAGTAAAAACCACGAAAGTATTTTTAATGAGGTTTTTACCTGAATTTTTAAGTTCACCTACACCCCTAACAGTAGTTCCTGCAATTTTTTTGTCTTGCTCACTGGCATTATATGCCCCTCGCTCCTTAATCAACTTAAACGGATCGTAGTTTTCTTCGTCAAATTTATTAAGTGCAAACCATTTACTAACCATCTCAAATGGTAATTTTTTGGATGCTATAAATTTATCCAACTGATATTTAACTTGAGAGTTATCAGTAATTATTCCGGCTGTTGCATCACTAGCTACTCCACTCATCAAATTTCCCGCTGCAGTTTTGGTTAAGCCAAATTTCTCTTTTTCTTCATCTGTTAATGAATAATCTGCCAAATTCAAAGTATTTAATTCAATTCTGTGATCATTGTATTTGTCTGGAAATGGCCATGACTCATAAGCCTTGGAAACAATATCTGAGTTTTCGAAATCACTCCCAATTATCAATACATTATGAAGAGAGCTTCTTTGATAGGTGGGCATTTGGTCTTTTATTTTTTGGGCAAATAATAATTGACCAAAAAATAATAAAATAACTGGTATTAATTTAGTTAATTTTTTCATTTGTTATATGTTATTTTTAAAAAAAGTGAGTTAGTAATCAAATATATTTTTTTAACAGCAAATAATCAGCCCATTTTTAGCCCATTTAATTTATAAATTTGATTTATATTTTACATTCATTGAGAATGTATTTTATTTTCGGCTAAAAATGGCTTAAGCATCATTTTTACGATCAGTTGCCTAAACTTGTTTTTTTTAACAAGAGAATTACGTAGTATTTTCTCAAGGTTATTATTTATTGTGATAATGAGTTTTTCAGTTATTGAAATAATACTAGAAGAACAACAACTATTTAATATGAGTTTAATTAAAAGATTTAAAACCGGATCGTTATTACATTTTACCATTTATAGTTTACTGCTCTTTTTGGGCTTAGGGCTTTCTTTAAAATGGCCCAACATCCTTAATCAACCACTTAATCTGTTCTACTTAGGCTTTATAGCTCTCGGCTATAATTACTTTATCTGTATTCAAGTTAAAAATAAACAACTTGTTAAAAAATACTTAGCCCAGCTTTATTGGGGTTTTGCCCATATCTGTTTTGGTATATTATTGTTAGTGCAATGGAGATTATTAGAAGATATACCCCGATTCAAAATCGCCTTTATAAAGGAAGTAATCTTATTATTAGTTATTAATTTGGTCTTACTGATTTACAAGCCCAAAATCTTAGCTTTTATTAGCGTTGATAGTTTTAAAAACATTGAAGACTTTCCCTATTTACTTATTGTATCATTAATTCCTATTTCAACTTTATTCCTAGTAGCACTTGTTAAGCAGGAGCTACTTTATTCAAAATCTTTACCTGAACTGGGAATTCTCACTACAGGTATAGTATTGTTTTACTCTACACGTTACAAGTTATGAAACATATCCAAAAACAGCTTAAACATGATATCCATAAACGAATCGGGCATAAAATCGCCAATTCTTCAGATATAAAGGTGCTCATGAATTTGTTAGAAGAAAATAACATTAATGATATAGGGTTTAACACACTCAGACGCTTTTGGAATCTTCTACCACAAACAAACGCTAGCCAAACTACCTTAAACAAACTTTCTAATTTTCTAGGATATCGTTCTTTCTTTGATTACACCAAAGAGAAAAATAAACATCAAAAATGGTTGACCGAATTAAAGTTACAGGAATTAAAAAATAAAGATAGGTTAAGTAAGCTTGATCTTAAATTTATCCAAAGCATATGTGAGACTCACGACTCGGTTCATTATTTTATAGCTGTATTTGAACATACTGTTAATTTTAAAAAATGGGAATACCTATCTGATTTATTTAACCCTAAATACTCCAGTTTCCTAAAAACTAGAGATATAAGTGTAAATACTTATACGACTAAACTAGCACGATTCATTAATATCTATTTAAACAACCTGCCGCAGACTTATTTTGATCGGATTATTGAACCGTTAATCACAAACTATAATTTTAGGTATTATATAATTTATTCTCATATTGACATGATGAATCTTAACTGCCGTTACGGAGAAATCATCAATTTGATTAAAACAAAAGCAACAACAAAAGAAGAACAAATATTTTTATCCTTACTAAATGGACTCTGGTCATATTTGAATACTGGTAAAGCTCCGGCGGTAAATTTTAAAAAATTAGATTTAGACAAACTTCCTACAGTTTTGGTAGGTCGCTATTATGGGTATCAAATTTTACAAGCAAAAGTGTTACAAGACAAGGACCGTGAAAACAAGGTTTGGACTGAGTTTAAAAAAAGACTTGAAAAGTCAAAAGACCAAGAGATTAAATGGTTTTTATTTGAACTCCTACATCATTTACTAATAATCAAAGACTTTGAAAAATTAAATTATATAAATAATATGAGTTATGAAATATTACTTGACGATTTACATTTATATAGTTATTTTGATATCTTCATTTATAATTTAATCGATATTATTTTGAGTTATCAAAGTAAAGACTTTAAAAGAGCGAAAATTGTTTTTAATCAAATTGATACCGACATTATAGAAAACAGATATTATCGTTATCATTACATGATTTTCTATTTTTGCATAGGTTACCATATACATCAGGAATGCAACTTAAAATTATCCTACAAAAAAAAATATTTTGACCTAGTAAATAAAACTGAATTTAAAGTTTTTGACCAAAATTATCTAGACAATTTTTTATCAACTGTCTAATTTAAACTAATGCATAATACAATCTCGTGTTGTTTTTAATCATCAATTCAAAATGTATGAAAAATAAAAATGCCCTGAGCTATTATAAGCCCTGTTAATACGACAGAACCTTTAAAATAGTTTTCCAGGAAGTTTTAAGCATATAACTATTAGCAGGGTTTAAAACACAATTAGAGGTAATATTAAAAACCTTAACACCCATATCTATACAACTGAATTAAAACATTTTATTCGTAATCAAATAGAGTAATAATGAAATTGAAAATCTATTTTTATAGGGAACATAATCTAGAAATGTCTTATAACCCAAAAACGTCTTATAGTACTTAAGCTTAAATCGTAAATATGATTCTCTAAAAGAAGATCATTTAAAACTTTGGCTTCTGTTGTAGATAAAATTTTAAATCCTATTTCCCTTTCAATGTCTATTTTAAGTTTTTCCTGAAATACATCCATAAGCTTTAATTAAAAGTAAAACAATAAAAGACCTACTATAATAAGAGCAAACCCTACCATGGGTTTCCATTGTAGTTTTTCTAAACCAAATGCAATAGCAATCATCAGGGTAAACATAGGTGTTAACAGACCTATTAAAGCAGAGTAAAAGGGATTTGTAGATTTTAAGCCCTCTAATCCTAATAAGACAGCAAAACATATAGGTAAAGCAAATAAGGCAAACTGCCACCAACCAATTTTTTCTTGCTTATTATCCTTAGCGGGAAGGAATACCCAAATACAACCAGCTAAAACGAAAACGAAAAGTTCCTGAAAGAAAGCCATCGACACCTTTGAAAGATCATCTAGTAAATGCCATTGTAAAAACAAAAGTATTCCAAAACAAAAATGTGCCGCAATAAAATAGACATGACCTAAAAGGGATTGTTTACCATTTATTGTTCCAAACTGCGCTAAAACAAAAAAAAGATATCCAAATACCATTATTAAAAGTTCTGGAATTTTATTTAAAAAGGAAACTGCATTTGTTTGTACACCTATAAATCCCAAAACACAAGTTAAAAGAAGGCTATACATTGAGAACTGTAACACAGTACCCTTTTTAAACCCTAACACCATAAAAAACAAACCAAGAAAACCGACTAAGCTAACAGTTAAAAGTCCTAATAAATGACCTAAAAAATTTGTTTCTTGAGTCAAAAACACAAGGAACAAAATGATCCCCATAAACACTGTAGTAAAAAAAGCTCTCTTACTAATAAGCTGAAAAACATTCATCTTAGGCGTGTAATGTCTCCAAAGCACATTGTTTATAGAAAATAGTAAAACACTACCAATAAGATACAACATGCGTAAATATAAAATAATTTAATGTACATAATTATGAATGGTTCTGTCGCATCAACCTAGAAACTATTAATTGTTGACATTTTTCATAATTTAAGTTCAAATAGTAAGTGAGACATTTAATTTTAAATACTTAAGAATATATTTTTTGCATAATACAACTAAATCAGCGCCAAAAAAGTTCAATTTCACTCCCCTTGACTACCACTTTTTATACTTGGGAATATTTTTTTGTGCTAGATTTAACTAGTCGAGAGTTATAAGATAAAATATGATTTAAGTCAACTAAAAAGTTAGACGATTCAACTGTTGGGCTCACGAAGTATAGCAAGGGTTTCAAGAGATTGAAACCCTTTTTTATTTTCCTATTTGCAGTAAACTAACCGGTTGTTTCTTTTCATTTTGATGTTTTGAATTAAAAACTTGATAATTCAAATTCACAACGCACCTGTTTTAAGAGAAGTTTACGGCGCAACATCTATGAAAGCTAACGGTATCTAGCAATATAACACACATCATGTTTTCTGTTTTTTCTTTCTCGCAGCTGGAAATAAAACATTATTTAAAATCAGTCTGTAGCCTGGGGAATTAGGGTGAAGACTAAGCTCAGTAGGTGGATCTCCTACTCTATGCTGGTAATCTTCTGGATCGTGACCACCGTAGAATGTAAAGAATCCTTTACCACGTATTCCGTGTATGTATTTTGCTTCTTTGTTAGAACGGTTTTCTCCTAGTACTAATACGTTTTTCTTTACTTCTCTATGATCATAACTAGTAGTCTGGCCCATAAAACCTTTTACAAGACTGGTGTGATTTTGATTAAGCATGGTAGGAATAGGATCCCATTTTGCTGAAAAATCCATTAAGGAAAAGTAATCCAGTTCTTTTTTAATGCCACGTTTTTGAGTCATGTCTATAGAGCTAAACTCATAGACATTAGGCGAGCGTTCTAATGTAAAGTCTGTAAAAGCAAACGTTTTTGTGTAATCAATCTTAGTTTGATAAGCGGCATCACTCGGGTCACCGTCAAACATGGGTTCACAAATATCCACACCTTCAGCAGCTAGGGCTATGTCAAAACTGTCTGTTGCACTACACATTGCAAACATAAAACCGCCACCTACTACATAGTCACGTATTTTAAGAGCTACAGCACGTTTTTCCTCACTTACCTTATCATATCCTAGCTTAGCAGCCAGTTCTTCGGCTTCTTTCTTTTCTTGAATATACCATGGTGCTGTTTTAAAGCTGCGGTAAAATTTACCATACTGGCCCGTAAAATCTTCGTGATGTAAGTGCAACCAGTCATATAATAAGAGTTGATCTGTTAACACTTCTTCATCATAAACCTTAGTATACGGAATCTCTGCATAAGTAAGTACCATGGTAACTGCATCATCCCAGGGCAATTTTCCTGTAGGTGTGTAAACGGCTATTTTTGGCGCTTTTTCCAGTAGTACTTCTTGCATATTTTGTGATGGACTCGCCACTAGGGCTAGTATAGAGTTGACCTCACTTTCAGTCATTTCTTCATAGCTCACACCACGTACGATCAGTTCTTTTTTTATTTCTTCTACATTAGGCATTAAAAATGAGCCACCACGATAATTCAGTAACCATTTCACCTTTGTTCCTTTACTAAGTACCCAGTAAGAAACTCCATAAGCTTTTAAGTGATCACTTTGCGTTTCTGCGTCCATAGGCACAAATAAATACTGTGCCGTCATGCTTTGCGACACTAGTAAAACCAGCAAATAAAATAAGAATTTCTTCATCATAGAATTTCAATTTCTGAGCAAGTAGTTGGGTCAGCACGCTTTCGCGAAAGCGTAATCACAAAAACCTTTATCATAAAAAAAGTTACAATAATGCTCCTGTGCTAAGATAGCAAAGAACACTGTAGTTCTAGAAAAAAGTGAGTAAACTTTAACGACATGCTAGAATGGCACCTCATCTTCTGGGTTTTCTGGAAAATCCCCAAAGGCTTCCTTTGCACTAGGTAAGCTTCTTGTATCTAGCGCATCTGGCTTAGTGGTGTCGTCATTTGCGGCGTTCATTTTAGAACCAAATTCATAAGGTGTCGAGAAATCATCGAGGTTATCAAATTTACCGAATTGTCCTAGGAATTTCAATCGTATCGCATCTGTCGCACCATTACGGTGTTTTGCTACAATAAACTCTGCCTGATTTGCGGTAGGACTCTGATCATCATCATCCCATTCTTCAAGGTTATAGTACTCTGGTCTGTAGATAAAAGAAACTATATCTGCATCTTGCTCAATCGCACCAGATTCACGCAGGTCAGACAGTAATGGTCGCTTGCTACCACCACGTGTCTCTACTGCACGAGATAATTGTGATAGGGCTATTACTGGAACGCTTAATTCTTTTGCAAGTGCTTTTAAGTTACGCGAGATTGTAGAGATTTCTTGTTCTCGATTACCACCTTTATTACCCGTTTGAGCGGTCATTAATTGCAGGTAATCAATCATGATCAACTTTATACCGTGTTGAGAGGCCAGTCTTCTACATTTTGCTCTAAGGTCAAATATGGAAAGTGATGGCGTGTCATCAATAAAAATAGGAGCACGTTCTAAGTCTTTTACTTTTACGTTTAATTGCTCCCATTCAAAAGGCTCTAGCTTACCGGTTCTTAACTTTTCACTACTCAATCCAGTCTCAGAAGAGATCAAACGAGTAATGAGTTGTACTGAACTCATTTCCAGGGAGAAAAATGCCACAGGAATATTAGATCCTACCGCAATATTACGCGCCATAGAAAGTGTAAATGCCGTTTTTCCCATACCTGGACGTGCGGCGATAATGATTAAATCACTAGGCTGCCATCCTGAGGTTAAACGATCTAGATCTGTAAAACCCGTCGGGATTCCACTCAATCCATCACGGTTTGCAATATCCTCGATACGTTGCTTAGCCTGTTTTACCAGATCCATAGCAGTCTCTGTGCTTTTTCTAATATTTCCTTGAGTTACCTCATAGAGTTTAGACTCTGCTTTATCGAGTAAATCAAAAACATCTGTAGATTCCTCATAGGAATCTGAAATGATCTCAGTAGAAAGTTTAATCAGACTACGCTGGATGAACTTTTGCTGGATAATCCTTGCATGGAATTCTATGTGTGCCGTAGAGCTCACCAGTTGAGATAATTGCACGAGATAATGGTCGCCTCCAGCAGCTTCTATTTTCTCATCCTTGCGCAACTGAGCACTAACGGTTAATAAGTCCACTGGACTACCGCTTTTAAAGAGTTTATCTATCGCATCAAAGATGAACTGATGCGACTTCTGGTAAAAAACTTCTGGTGTTAAAAGATCTATAACCTCATCTACTCCTTTACCATCAATCATTAACGCACCTAGAACAACCTTTTCTAAATCAACAGCTTGCGGCGGTATTTTCCCTCTTTCTAGAGGTATCACCATGCTGTTATCAGTTTTAGAAGTGGCCAATGATTTAATTTTTTCCATAGAGTCAAAAGTAGTGTTTTATAGATGTTTTTAAATTGTGACGATGTCTTACAGTAGTTAACAAAATAACTAATTCTTACAATGATAACCTGTTAATAACCGTCCTTTTTTTTAGATTGTATGATATATCAAGTAGGGACAACAACGCTCCTAGAATTATGCGATCAGTTCTAGCGTTAATAAGTTTTAAATTGATGTCTTTTACTGGCACCTAAATAGAGTGACTAAACAGCCTAATTTTTAAACTTAAATTTCAAATTGTTTTGTAAAAAAAAATTGCATAGCGGCAGCTATCGCAATAATCTTAAGTAAAAATGAAACGGTTTATCAAGTCATGATATTCACTAAATAATAGTAGACATAAAAAAGCCGCTCCTGTTTTAACGAGCGGCTTAAATCTCACTACTAATTTGAGTCTATTTTATCAACTCATAGCTTCTAGTTACAAAATCTGTAAGTGCTTCTCCTTTTAACAAGCCCTGAGATAACTTTGCAAGGTCAACAGATTGTTTAATCAAGCGTTCCTTTTTTTCAGCTGTTTTAGTATTAAATATTTCCTGTACTAACTCGTGATTTCCATTAACTACTAGATTATACATATCTGGCATGTTACCGAAGCCCATCATTCCACCACCACCGCCGGTAGCTTGCATTTCTTTCATGCGTCGCATAAACTCTGGTTGTGTAATCATAAATGGTGCCGCGTCACTACTCATGGCTTCTACCTGTACAGTATAATTAGAGTCTGCAATGGTAGTAGTAATAACTTCTTTTAAAGATTCTTTCTCTTCATCTGTTAATTTAGAGATTTGATCTTCATCCTTTTTAATAAGGTTATCTACATGATCTGCATCTACTCTTACAAAAGTGATATTCTCTTTAGAGCTTTCTAACTTTTGCATCAAGTGAGAAACTATAGGTGAATCTAGCAGTACAACTTGATAACCTTTTGCTTTTGCGGCAGCGATATAAGAATGTTGCTCTTCTTTATTACTAGCATAAAGGATTACGGTTTTATCATCTTTATCTGTTTGAGTAGGCTTAATCTTCTCTATTAACTCATCCCAGATAAAGTATTCATTATCTACTGTAGGATATAGGGTAAACTTATCTGCTTTTTCAAAGAATTTCTCCTCACTTAACATTCCATATTCAATCACGATTTTAATATCGTTCCACTTTTCTTCAAAAGCTTTACGGTCCTCATTGAATAACGACTTTAACTTATCTGCTACTTTACGTGTAATGTAGCTTGAGATTTTCTTTACAGCACCATCTGCCTGTAAATAAGAACGTGATACATTTAAAGGTATGTCTGGACTGTCTATCACACCACGTAACATGGTTAAGAATTCTGGAACGATTCCTTCTACATTATCAGTAACAAATACTTGATTCTGGTATAACTGGATACGATCCTTTTGCACGTTTAAATCTTGAGTCATCTTAGGGAAATACAAGATTCCAGTAAGATTAAAAGGATAGTCTACATTCAAGTGGATGTTAAATAGAGGCTCTTCAAATTGCATAGGATACAACTCGCGGTAGAAGTCCTTATAATCTTTATCTTCTAATTCTGTAGGCTGTTTAGTCCAGGCTGGATTAGGGTTATTAATGATATCATCTACCTCTTGAGTAGGTGCTGGATCATCTTCTTTTGCATCTTCTGGCTTAGGTAAAGTCTCTGTACGCATACCAAATTTAATAGGCACAGGCATGAACTTATTATACTTAGTTAATAGCTCACGTATTCTAGATTCCTCTAGGAATTCTGTCTCATCTTCACTGATATGAAGTATAATCTCTGTACCAAAAGCCTCTTTATCTGCTGGTTCAATAGTATAGTTAGGTGATCCATCACAAGTCCAGTGAACTGCTGGTTCATCCTTAAATGACTTCGTTAGGATCTCCACCTTATCTGCTACCATAAATGCACTGTAGAACCCTAGACCAAAATGCCCTATAATTCCACTATCCTGCGCCGTGTCTTTGTATTTTTCTAGAAATTCCTCAGCTCCAGAAAAGGCTACTTCGTTGATATACTTCTGCACCTCATCTTCTGTCATTCCTAGACCTTGATCTATGATATGAAGTGTTTTTGCATCCTTATTGATCTTAATCTCGATTTGTTGATCGCCTAGTTCCACACTCGCTTCACCTATACGTGTTAGGTGGTTTAGCTTCAGCGTTGCATCTGTCGCATTTGAGATTAATTCACGTAGGAAAATCTCGTGATCGCTGTATAAAAACTTCTTAATAAGCGGGAAAATATTTTCTACCGCTACGTTAATGGTTCCTTGTTGTGACATGTTAATTGTTTTTTAAATTCTTTATATCGTTTAAATACCGTGTTAAACACGCTCTGTTTTTAGGATAACGCTTTCGCGAAAGCGTAATTCCAAAAAGCATTATTTATAATATGTTCTCAGTGCTACTCAAAAGAAATACCAAAACAGATCATATGACAAGCTGACAGAATTTATCATTCAAACAATACGACCGTTAATGGATTCAAACTTACCGATGGTCAGTTAACGCTATAAAAAGCTTTTACTTATATCCACATTTGTACTGTAACAATTTGAGAATATAATTAAAGATCAAACCAATGAAAAGAATAACAATGATAATGGTATTTTTCCTAGGACTAGGAAACCTACTACATGCTCAAGTAGATCATGCCACAGATAATTACTTACAAATCTCACCTAGAATAGGTTATGATTTCCCTACTTACTATAATAACACACCTTATATAGATTATAATGGTGGAATTATGGCAGGATTAAGTGTAGACTATTACTGGAACTGGATAGGAATAGGTGCAGATATAGATTACATACGTAACAGTCCAGAAAATATTTATCCTACAGATGGGTTGCTCGATTTTGACGGATCACCGTTTA
>P_2C_Liq_1_UnCtyDRAFT_1000495_pt1 | contig 16916 bp, 18 predicted proteins | sample Pon2CUnioCityCA_2_FD_10234 | JGI IMG/M metagenome (IMG submission 10234) | reverse complement strand
TAATAATGTAGATAAAATTATTACTCCTAGATTCTTCTAATATCAATATTATAAAATTATGAAAAATAAAATATTATTACTTCTAATAGTACTTTTGACTTCGTCAATTGTTTTTGCACAAAATAGAAGTATCAAATCTTCTAATGAAGAGTTTAGTAATCTATCTTATATTGATGCACAACAAATGTATTTGAATATAGTAGAGAAAGGTTATTCAGATATTGAGTTATTTCAAAATCTTGCTGATACTTATTACTATAACAATGATTATGTTAATGCAAACAAGTGGTATTCAAAAGTGTTTGAGTTTGATAAGCATGATATAAAGAAAGAATATTTTTTCAAATATATTCAAACTCTTAAATCGGTTAAAGACTACGAGAAATCAAATGAGATTGTAGAACAATATATCGAGGTAAAAGGAGAGGATCAGTTCATTAAGAATTATTCGAATAACGTAAATTACCTGGATCAAATTAATCTCCAATCCGGAAGGTTTGAGATTAAGAAATTGGAGATGAATAGTGATGCTCAGGATTTTGGGGTGGCACTATATGAAGGAGGGGAAAAAGCAGTTTTTTCTAGTTCTAAGGACACTTCCTCTGTCTCAAAGTATGTTCATAAATGGAGTAATAGAGGCTTTTTAGATTTATACACAGCCGATGTTGACGCTGCCACAGGTGAGTTTTCAAACATTGAAAAGTTTGGTGATAAAAATATAAATACTAAATTTCATGAAAGTAATGCTGTGTTTACTAAGGATAACAAGACAGTTTACTTTACTAGAAATAATTTCTATAAAAAGAAATTTAAAACAAGTTCTGATCATATCAATAAATTAAAAATTTATCGTGCCACTAGGAAAGGTGAAGGCGATAAATGGGGTGATGTTGAAGAATTGTCTATTAATGGCGAGGGATTTTCTACGGCGCACCCAGCATTGAGTCCTAATGAAGATAAATTGTACTTTGCTTCTGATCGTCCAGATGGAATGATCGGTTTAGATGATTCAAAAGCATCTTCTGATATATGGTATGTGTCATTAGACGAGAATGGTGTTTTAGGTGCTCCTGTAAACGTTAAAGAGGTAAATACCCCAGGTAATGAGTTGTTTCCTTTCATGAGTGATAATGGTGATTTGTATTTCTCTTCTAATGGCCATCAAGGTCTTGGAGGTTTAGATGTCTTTGTTTCTCAGTCAGTTGATGGTAAATTATCTAAAGACATTATTAACGTAGGTAAACCAGTTAATGGAACTCAAGATGATTTTGCTTTTGTGTTGAACCAAGAAAAACAATTGGGATACTTTAGTTCAAACAGACTATCAGGAAAAGGTTTAGATGATATTTACTTTTTTAAACAAACAAAAGATTTGCCAGGTTTAATTGAAATTAATGGAGTGGTAACTAATCAAGAGACTGGTGAATTACTTCCAGAAGCAAAAGTTTCATTAGTGGATTCAGAGAATAAGGTGCTCAAAACTATGGTAGTAGGAGACGATGCGTTATATAAGTTTAAATTAGAGTTTGATAAGAATTATTCTATCAGAGCTGAAAAAGCTGATTTCTCAACCGTAGAAAAGTTTGTTCAAACATCAAGTGAGACTTCTGTGATGGAGCAACCTATCGCAATTAGCCCTACTATGGAAAGTAAAATTGCTAATTTGAAAGTTGGTGTTGATTTAGCAAAGATTTTTGATATTGTTATTTATTTTGATTACAACAAGGCAAATATCCGTTCAGATGCTCAGGTTCAATTACAAAAACTAGTAGAGTATATGAATAAATATCCATCTACAGTTGTGGATATTAAATCTCATACAGATAGTAGAGGACGCGATAGCTATAACTTAAAACTATCTGATCGTCGTGCTAAGAGCACTAGGGCTTATTTAATTTCTCAAGGAATTTCTCCTTATAGGTTAACAGCTGCTGGTTATGGAGAGTCACAACTACTCAATGAATGTTCTAATGGGGTGAAATGTTCTAAAGAGCAACACCAGTTAAACAGACGTTCAGAGTTTATCTTAATGAAAAAATAAATCTAAAATATTTCATTCAAAGACAGTTATAAAGATCCTTTCAATCGAAGGGATCTTTTTTGTTTACAAGATATTATGAATCTATTAATAGTTCCTAGCATCTGCTTTTGTAATTTTGATGGATACATTTGAATTATGAAAGAACAGGTAGTACTTGTAAACGAACTTGATGAGAAAGTAGGTCTCATGGAAAAGATAGAAGCCCATGAAAAAGCTTTACTCCACAGAGCATTTTCTGTTTTTATTCTTAATGATAAGAATGAGATCATGTTGCAGCAACGTGCCTGGTCTAAATATCATTCCCCTGGATTATGGACTAATACCTGTTGCAGTCACCAGCGTGATGGAGAGTCTAATATTGATGCTGGTAAACGTAGATTGATGGAGGAAATGGGTTTTAGTACTAATCTCAAGGAATTATTTCATTTCATTTACATAGCTCCATTTGATAATGGACTTACAGAACATGAATTAGATCATGTCATGATAGGGCACTATAATAATGATCCAGTAATTAATCCAGATGAGGTTGCTAGTTTTAAATGGATGACGGCACAAGATATTAAGGAAGATATGGACCAGCGACCAGAGGACTATACAGAATGGTTTAAAATCATCTTTGATAAATATTATAAACACATCTCATGAGACTAACAGCATACCGTAAAGCGCACTTTAATGCCGCCCATAGATTACATAAACCAGAGTGGAGTGATGAAAAGAATGCAGCTATTTTTGGTAAATGTAACAACCCTAATTATCATGGTCATAATTATGATTTAGAAGTAGGCGTAACGGGTGAGGTAGACCCAGAAACTGGTTACCTCATAGATCTTAAGATATTAAAGGATGTTATTAAATCTGAGGTAGAAGACGCCTTTGATCATAAAAACTTAAATATAGAAGTTCCCGAGTTTTCAACCTTAAATCCTACTGCTGAGAATATAGCTTATGTTATTTATAACAAGATAAAGGCAAAACTTGACCCTAAATACGACATTGAGATTAAACTTTACGAAACAGAACGTAACTTTGTCCTTTATAAAGGCGATTAATGAATTTATATCCTATTTTTTTTAAACCTATTCTCAAAGATAAAATTTGGGGTGGAACGGCTCTTAATGAAATTAAAAAAATCAATCCAGTAGTTCCTCAATTAGGAGAAAGTTGGGAAATATCAGTCGTAGAAAATGACATTAGTCTTGTGGATAATGGTCATTATAAAGGGTTTAATCTTAATGAGCTTATAGAAAAACACCCGTTATCCTTGCTAGGTAGTAAAGTCATACAGCAGCATGGTCGTCAGTTTCCACTACTTATTAAATACATTAACGCTGCCCAGGACTTATCGATTCAAGTCCATCCAGATGATGCAGTAGCCATTAAAAAGCACAACAGTTTTGGTAAGACTGAGATGTGGTATATTATGGATGCCTTACCAGATTCTCGATTGATTCTGGGGTTTAAAAAAGATGTTGATAAACACGCTTTCGCGAAAGCGATATCTCAAAAATCTGTGCTGGATTTATTAAATCAAATTGAGGTTCAGGAAGGAGATGCGTTTTTTATTAAGCCAGGCTTAGTTCATGCCATAGGTGCCGGAATTACACTTGCCGAAATTCAACAATCTAGTGATATAACTTATCGAGTTTATGATTTTGATCGTAAAGATCATCAAGGTAATACTCGCGAACTTCATATAGAAGATTCTATTGAAGTCAGTGATTATAAAAAGGCGACAGATCATGTGATTGATTATCAACCAGGACTGAGTGGAGCACAAAACCTTGCTGATAGTCGTTATTTCACTACAAATTATTTGAACTTTAAAGGTTGTCACAGGCTAGAAGTGGCTCCTCATCATAGTTTTATGGTTCTTATGAATGTAGGCCAGTCCTGTGATATTATTTGTGCAGGAAAATCTTATACTTTAAAAACTGCTCAAACGGTTCTTATTCCTGCCGCAGTACCTTATGTACTATTAAAAGCCACTGGTGTTGCAAAATTATTGAGCATTCACTTATAATACCAATTTACATTCCTAATGTCGCATATAATTCGTTTGTTTTTCGCCTATATTTCAAAATAAAATCAAACCGTAGCTTAGGCTATGCTTTAATTTTCTTTATCATCTAGTCAAAAAATAATTCAAATTAAGAATACGGCATTAGAAACATAAATTGGAATAAAGGCTAATTTTGGCGTATTTTTGCAAAAAATAATTTACCATGGCAAGCATTAGAGACCTTAAACAAGATATCAATTATGTATTAGGAGATATTATAGAAGCGGCATTATTACATCAAGCTGCAAATCCAGATTCAGATACAAAAGCATCTGAAGCGGTAGTGGATGATAGCATCACAACTTTTGATGAATTAATCGCAAAAGTAAATGACAAAAATGTAGAAAATCGCAAAGCTCATTTAAAAAGTGTAAGAGCTGAGTTAGAATCTAGAGGTACTGAACTTATCGCTCGTATCAACAAGTTATAAGTTTTTCTTCCTTTCTTTTATAAATTCAGAGAGTTGTTTTCCATAACGACTGCTCTGAATTTTTTTTGGCATCATATGATACGCACTATCTAAGTAAACCGGATTTGCCTCATATCCTTCTTGGAGCAATGCAAATGGTGCTACCTCATAGTCTTTATGGCGCATCGCAAAATTAATCACATATCCTACTTTTTTCTTTATGTGCTTGTCTATGTCCTTAGATAAAGCATTTATAGAATCTTGATCAGGTGTTTCGGCCTGAGAAAGTAAGAGGCTTCTTCTAAAAAGGTCTGTATAACGAGTAGATAATTGTTTATTAATGGTAGTAAATTCTTGAAAGAGCTTTTGATTTACAGATCCAGTTATAGTTGCACCAGTTTCAAATTGATCTAATGAGGTATGAATGGTGATGACAGTGTCTTCAGCAAAGAATTTTAATCGATCATCATAGATGGTTCCGTCTTTTTTATCTAAGTAAAAATACATAAGCTGTGGCTCATCTATAGTGGCTGTCATTTTAAATGGTGCCTCTCCATCCACGATAACAGAATCTACGTTTACTAGAGTAGTGTCCTGTAATTTTTGTAAATAAAGCTTGCCTATTTTAAGTCCGTCTACGGTTCCAGTAAAGATAAGGTTGCCTTGTTGTTCTTCACTACAAGAAGTTAAAATAGCAATAGTGAGTAAAGTGACTATTATGTTTTTCATGAGCTTGTTTATAAGGCTACAAATATGATATATAACTTTTAAATAATCTAAGAAGTCGCTACCATTTGCATGAGGACAGTACATGCTATAGCTCCTATAGTTCCTACTACGTAACCAAAAACAGCTAGCAATACACCAACACTGGTGAGCGATGGATGAAATTCTGATGCTACAATAGGAGCACTAGCTGCTCCACCTACATTTGCCTGAGAACCTACCGCAAGGAAAAAATAGGGAGCCTTTATAAGTTTTGCCATAAGAATAAGCAGTCCGGCATGAATGGCCATCCATATAATACCTACCAGAATCAATAATGGATTCTCAACTATTTGTGTTAAGTCCATTTTCATTCCTATCGTAGCGACTAGAACATAAATAAAAATACTTCCTATTTTACTGGCGCCAGTTCCTTCATAACTTTTAGCAGGAGTAAATGATAATAAAATCCCTATAAATGTTGCGATAGAGATCATCCAGAAAAACTGGCTGGTTAGAAAGCTTAAATAAATATTCTTAGAAATACCTTCCATGCCAGACATGAGGTCTGATAAATAATTTGCTCCATAATGTGCTATCGCCACCGCACCAAAACCTATTCCCAGCATGACCATTGTGTCTGTAAAAGTAGCTTCGCGCTTTACACTAGCCGTATAATCAGATACTCTTTTTTTAAGGTCTTCAATAGCAGAACTATCGGCACCAAACCAGCGGTCTATTTTTACCGCTTTCCCGATCCCAAAAAGTAATATTCCCATCCACAAGTTAGCGACCACTATATCCACGAGTACCATTCCGCCATATTTAGCTTGATTGAATTGATACACCTCGAGCATGGCAGTTTGATTTGCGCCACCACCTATCCAGCTTCCAGCAAGTGTAGAAAGTCCACGCCATACTGCGTCATAACCTTCACCACCTACAGTTTCTGGCGAAAAAGAACCTATGATTAAAATAGCAATAGGACCACCTATGACTATTCCTAAAGTTCCTGTTAAGAACATGATAAGTGCTTTGGGTCCTAAATTAAATACGGCTTTTAAATCTATAGATAATGTCATTAAAACCAGTGCAGCTGGTAATAAATACCGCGACGCCATGTAATATAAAGAGGAGTTGCCTTCTTTAATAGTTCCATATTCACCGACCGTAATCCACTCAGGAGCGATAATTCCTAGAGAGCTCAGTACAGAAGGCAATAAGTAACACATCAATAGTGCTGGAACAATTTTATAGAACTTAGACCAGAAACCTTCTTTTAATGATGAAGAATAAAAGACTAATGCTAAACAAATCATCAATAACCCAAAAACAATGGTGTCTTTTGTTATTAATGGTGTCGTGTCGTGTACCTTTTCTATTACCTCTTGAAAAATCATAAAGTCGTATTTTGAATAATGGCAAAATACGACTTTATAAATTTTTGATTGGAATAAACACGCTTTCGCGAAAGCGTACTTATCAATAAAATATCACTTCATAAAGGCAACCATTTTCTCAACCAGTATAGGATGAATAGGGAAGTTCACATCAGTATAACTTTTTGCGGCCTCAATATCATCTTTACCTACTTTTTTAAGAACGTGATTTAATCCTTCTATGATTTCTAACTGACTGGAAGGAGCTGCGGCATGCAGTATATTTGCTTGTTCAACAGATACTTGAAAATCTCTGTCGCCGTTAATAATAAGAATAGGCGTTTTTAATTTTGCAATCTCTACTGCTGGATCATACTTCATCCATGATTTCATAAAAGGCTGTATTTGTGGACCTTGTAACTGCATTAAATAAGGATTTACATCTTCTACAATTTCCTCTTGAGCACGCATTTTATCAAAGGTAGCTTTGGCCATTGTATCCAGTCCAGGACTCTGAGCTGCTATTTGTGAAACGATTACATTATCTATAGGTTCTCCAGCTCCAGCTAGTGAGATAAAACCATCTACGTTTTCATTAACAGCCAGCATACCTACTAAGGAGCCTTGACTATGTCCAGCAATATAAATTTTAGAAAAACGACGGTCTTCTTCAAAGTGAGTAACCACATCTTTTGCGTCAGTAATAAAATCATCAAAACTCGTGTCAGGATCTACCTTTTTCTTTTTCATTTGTGTGACCACACGCTTGTCATATCGATAAGTAGCTATTCCTTCTTTTAAAAGTGCTTGTGCTAGTTGTTTGTGACTATCATTTTTAGTCATGACGCTATTTCCATCACGATCGTTAGGACCGCTACCGGTAAGCATGATTAAAAGTGGCGGTTGTTCCACATCATCTGGAATCCATAAGGTTCCTTGAATATTTTCATTAATATTGAGTTCTGTGGGGTCTTTTTCTTGTTCTTTATTGCCTTTATCAAAAAGCGTTTGAGAGAATCCTAAGACTGGTGCGAGAACAAGTAATAAAATTATTTTTTTCATGTTCGATGTAGCTTTTAATGATTTAATGGTTTTGTAATTTTAAATGTAATACAAATCATATACCTAAAACTGTATGATGATTATTATTTTATTGTTTCTTCAACAAAAAAAAAAGAGCAGATGATGGTCTGCTCTTTTTGAATTTATGTACTTATGCTTTATCGCTTAGAAATTTTATTTCCCGAAATATGTCGTTGCCTAGAACAGCGGAAACGATCCATCTCAGGATCACGATTAGCACGATGCTTAGTAGAACGACCTTGCACACGTGCTCTCCACATGCGGAAACTGCTTTCCTTCATCTGGTTGCGCATGATTTTTATGACTTGGCTTTCTGTGACGCCAAACTGGGCTTCAATTGCATCAAATGGTGTGCGGTCTTCCCAGCCCATTTCTACAATACGATCTATCGCGCGTTCATCTAAGTTTGCTAAAATGTCTTTTGCTCTTGCCATGTTTATGGAGTCGTAATTAAGGCAGCCAGTTTACAATTGAGAAATAAACATTTGCTGTTTTTGAGAAAACTTTAGACTTTTTTGATGAAATAGACTTTCTAAGGAGTCTGTTGTCGTTAGTCATTATGCGTAGCGGTCATGAGTCTTATGTCATCATTTTAAAACGCTACAATCTTCCTAAAAGTAAGATTGATACGTTCGCTGATCGTTCTTTTTGTTTTAGGGATCTGGTGCTTGTACGTATGTTGTGTTGCTCCAGCCATGACTAGTAAACTACCATGCTCGAGTAAAAATTTAAAACGCCATTCTTTATTCTCATTGTGTTTCAAATGAAAAAAGCGTTCTTGCCCTAGAGTTATAGATGCAATTATTGGATTCTGGCCTAGTTCTTTTTCATTATCGGCATGCCAGCCGTTTGAATCCTGTCCGTCTCGATAACGGTTTACTAAACATATATTAAAGGTGGTGCCGGCAGCTTTTTCTACGTCTTCCTTGATGGATTTTAAGGTAGCGGTCCATGGTAGTGCATTATAGGTAATTCCACTGTATCCATAGCTTATCCCAGTATCTCCGTACAGTTGTGTTAATCTAGGCTCGTCATATTCTTTACCGAATACGGTAATTTTATTTTGCCGCCATGGTGTTTCTTGGAGCAGTTGTGTTTGTAGTTTGTGCGCTTTCGCGAAAGCGTAAAAACCACCGTCATACCAAACCTCACCATCTGGAATCTCAGGAAATTCTTGCTCAAATAAATTACTATGCATGCATGTTAAATTAAACAAAAGCTACTTTAGAAAATAATTCTAGGGCTTATCTTGCAGTTCTTACAAATATAAAATATGTACACTTCTCGCATTACTGGAATGGGAAAATATATCCCAGAAAACGTGGTTACAAATGATGACCTTTCTAAATTAATGGATACTAACGATGCCTGGATCCAGGAACGAACTGGAATTCAAGAGAGACGTCATATTAAAAAAGGTGATGGTAATTCTACTGCAATTATGGGTGTAAAAGCTGCTCAAATTGCTCTAGAACGCGCCCATGTTTCTAAAGATGATATAGACATGATCGTGTTTGCCACCTTGTCACCAGATTATTATTTTCCAGGTTGTGGTGTGCAAGTGCAGGATCTTATGGGAATTCACACTTGTCCTGCGTTAGATGTCCGTAACCAGTGTAGTGGCTTTGTTTATGCACTGTCTGTGGCAGATCAGTTTATAAAAACAGGAATGTATAAAAATGTTCTCGTTATAGGATCAGAAAATCATAGTGGTGGACTAGATATGACTACTCGTGGTCGATCAGTTTCGGTAATTTTTGGCGATGGTGCTGGTGCGGCTGTGGTGTCGCGCAGTGAAAAAGAAGGACATGGAATTTTATCTACACATTTACATAGTGAAGGGAAACATGCTCTGGAGCTTTCTTTAAAAGGACCATCTACTAATCATTGGGTTCCTGCCTTAATAGAAGAGAATCCGCAAGAGGATATTCCTTATTTTCCCTATATGAACGGTCAGTTTGTGTTTAAAAATGCCGTAAGACGTTTCAGCGAGGTGATTATGGAAGGTTTACAGACTAATGGTTTAGAGGTGAGTGATATAGATATGCTTGTGCCACACCAGGCTAATTTGCGTATTTCACAATTTATACAAAAGAAGTTCCAGTTAAGCGACGACCAGGTCTATAATAATATTCAGAACTATGGGAATACAACAGCAGCGTCTATTCCTATTGCTCTTTGCGAGGCATGGGAAAATGGAAAAATAAAGGAAGGCGATACGGTCGTTCTAGCGGCTTTTGGTAGTGGATTTACATGGGGTAGTGCGGTGATCAAGTGGTAACATTTATAGGTGCGGACATTCATAGGTGTGGACTTAAGTCCGCACCTATGAATAATATTTTTAAACCATTTCTAAGAACAATTTACAGATATATCTTCATATCGTTTTTGGAACAAAAAATCGTGATCCTGATATCAAATTTGCTATTGAATCTCATCTCTATGCATATATCTGGCAAATCATAATTGAATAAGGTTGCACGCCATTAGTCATTAATCGAATGTCAGATCACGTGCATATTTTATTAAAGTTAGAGTCTAAAATCGCCATAGGGATGTTATTAAAACATATCAAAGGAAAAAGCTCCCGATGGTTAACGGCTAATTATCCATTTTTAGAGAATTTTCAATGGCAACGCGGCTATGGTGCGTTTTCAGTTAGCAGCTCGCAAGTAGCAACAGTTGTTGCATATATCAAAAATCAAAAACAACACCATCAAGAGGAATCGCTACAATCAGAGTTTGAGATCTTATGATTTTTAAAAATATAATTGTTTGATGATCCATAGGTGTTTACATCCATAGGTGCGGACTTAAGTCCGCACTTATTGATCATCACAAAAAACAAAAACCCGAGCCTGCAAGCTCGGGTTTTCTAAACCGTACAATAACACTAACCATTAATTATGAATTATACGATTGTTAGCATGAATTTTTCTTTTTCAATAAATTCAATTTTTCAAATAAATCAAAGGATCATCACTCCTTCATCTAAAAGACGATACATTTGTAGTATTGTTACAGCTTTAATCTTAAAAAATGTCTAAAAAAACGCTTGTGTTAGGAGCTTCTCTAAATGAGGAACGGTATTCAAATGTAGCGATCTATAAATTGCGCAAGAATAATATTGAGACCGTAGCCATAGGATTGCGAGAAGGATTAGTGGATGATGTAAAGATTCATAAGGAATGGATTCCGTTTCAAGGAATTGATACGGTGACCTTATACTTAAATGCTAAAAGACAGCCAGAATACTACGATTATATCATTAGCCTAAAACCTAGTCGTGTGATTTTTAATCCTGGAACAGAAAATCCAGAATTCTACCAGCTTCTTGAAGAAAACAAGATTAAATCAGAAGTAGCCTGCACCTTAGTTCTTTTAGGTACTAAACAGTATTAGGTTGTTAGTGATTCCGCTTTCGCGAAAGCGTAATTCAATCAACATTATGTATTAATAATTCTTTCCTTCAAACGACTTCTTTTACCTAAAAATGTAGCTGTCATCGTCGCATGTGGAAACCGCACCCTTTAGGGTTTGGGAAACGGTCTCGATGAATGAATATCATTACCCAAAAATGATGCAACCAACAACCCTAAAAAGGTAATCGCGCCATTTAATAAGAGTACAAAAAAGCCAAATTCAAATTCATAAACATACTGTGCAAAATAACTGATACCATAGGCTATAAATGGAGAGGTAATTGCAATAACTGGTGTCGCTAGGTGATGTACCTTACGTTTAGTTAAAATTCCAAAACCAAATAAACCCAATAACGGTCCATAAGTATATCCTGCAAAGGTGAAAAGCTTATTGATTACACTAGCATCTTTGATGAGGTATTCAAAACTCACGATCACTAAAATAAGTAACACAGAAAAACCTACATGAATCAGCTTTCTAGTGATGTTTTGCTTTTTCTCACTTAAGTTCTTTTCAATATTTAAAATATCTACAGAAAAAGAAGTAGTTAGTGAGGTCAGTGCGCTGTCTGCACTAGAATAAGCCGCAGCGATTAACCCTAATATAAAAACCAAGCCTAGTCCTATTCCCATATTAGACTGTAATGCGATACATGGAAATAATGAATCCTTGAATCCACCTGTTTCTGTGATTGCTGCGTACTCGGTTAGTAAAACTCCCAATCCTAAAAATAATAAGTTCACAAAAGTCAGTACAATGGTAAACCAAAACATATTTTTTTGAGCATCTTTTAAACTGCGACAGGTTAAATTCTTTTGCATCATGTCTTGATCTAATCCTGTCATAACTATGGCTATAAAAGCACCAGCGATAAACTGTTTCATAAAATGCTGACCACTTTTCCAGTCGTCCCAGAAAAAGATCTGTGAAAACTCGCTATCACTTAGAAAAGAAGTGATTTCTCCTATACCATTTAAATTTAAACGGTCTGAAACAAAGTAAATCGCAACTCCTACCGCTATGAGCATGAATAGTGTTTGTAAGGTGTCAGTCCAGACTATTGTTTTAATGCCTGACTTAAAGGTGTACAACCAGATCAGTACTACCGTTAAAGTTACCGTTTGCCAGAACTCTATGTCCATACTGTCAAAGACAAAGGTTTGCAATACTCCTGCAATAAGGTAAAGTCTAAAACTCGCACCGACGATTCTAGAAAGTAAAAAGAAACTAGAACCAGTATATTGAGCAGCACTTCCATATCGATCATTCAAATAACTATAAATAGAAGTTAAGTTCATGCGGTAATACAGTGGTAGGAGCACTAAACCTATCACAGCATAACCTACGATATAACCCAGCACCACTTGAAAATAGTTCATCGCGCCTTCCTCTACAGCTCCAGGAACTGAGATAAATGTAACACCACTCAGAGAAGCACCTATCATCCCAAAGGCCACGATATACCACGGCGAGCTGCGATTACCTCTAAAAAAAGTAGCACTGTCACTTTTACGACCTACTAAAAAGGAAATTAAAATAAGCATCGCAAAATATGCCGCAATCGCAATAAGAATTTGGGTAGAACTCACTAGAATTATTTTGCTGCTAAAGTAGGCATACAAACTGATACTGCAAATGTCAGTTTGAGCGCTGCATCAAACAATTTATACAAACTACTAAAAGTGTTGAATTTGAGTTCAAAAAACCTTACACCACATACCTCATACCTAATCCCACTTCCTTTATCTTTGTAATTCATGAATTTCTCCTCAAAAATATTAGAAGAAGCCGTAAATCAAGTATCGCAATTACCTGGAATCGGGAAGCGCACTGCGTTGAGGTTAGTACTGCATCTCATGCGGCAGCCAGCAGACCAGACAGATGTGCTCGCTCAAGCGCTCATTAACATGCGCCATGATTTAAAATTTTGTGTGAACTGTCATAACGTGAGTGATGTAGATGTATGTGAGATTTGCGCTAGTCATAATCGCGATAAAACCATCGTTTGTGTGGTTGAGGACATCCGCGATGTGATGGCTATAGAAAACACAAGTCAGTATCGTGGATTGTATCATGTTTTAGGTGGTAAAATTAGTCCTATGGATGGAATAGGTCCTCAAGATTTGAATATAAAATCCTTAGTAAATCGCATAAAAAGTGATGGAGTTCAAGAACTTATTTTTGCGCTCAGCCCAACCATAGAAGGAGACACTACAAATTTTTATATCTTCAAACAACTCGATGGGCTTGGTGTAAATACATCTACTATAGCAAGAGGAATAGCCGTAGGAGATGAGCTCGAGTTTGCAGATGAGGTCACGCTAGGTCGCAGTATTTTACATCGAGTACCTTATGAAAATTCGCTGAAAAACTAACTGTGGATTTATCGATCATCATACTCAATTATAACGCGGCAGCTTTTTTGGAGTTGTGTCTGGATAGTGTTTTGAGAGCCACTAAAAATCTAGATTCAGAAGTGATCGTGGTGGATAATAACTCTACAGACAGCAGTTTACAAATGCTGCACTTTGTTTTTCCACAAGTTAAGGTTATCGCAAATGACGAAAACGTAGGCTTTTCTCGTGGTAATAATATCGGTGTGCAACACGCGCAAGGAGAATATCTATGCATTTTAAATCCAGACACGATAGTAGGTGAAACAGTGTTTGATGAGGTACACGCTTTCGCGAAAGCAAATTCTCAAATAGCATTCACAACCACACAACTCATAGATGGCACAGGAGCATTTCTACCAGAGAGCAAGCGTAATGTGCCTAATCCAAAAATCGCACGTCAAAAAATCCTAGGAAACGATTCTAATTACTATGCAAATCATTTGAAAAAAGATGAAAATGGTGAAATAGAAGTGCTGGTAGGAGCGATGATGTATGTGAAGAAAGAAGTTTATCTAGAATTAGGCGGTTTTGATCCTATGTACTTTATGTATGGAGAAGATATAGATTTGAGTTATACCGCATTACAGCAAGGGTATAAAAACTACTATTTAGGTAGCCAGCAAGTCATTCATTTTAAAGGAGAAAGTACCGTAAAAGATAAAAAGTACATAGAGCGATTTTACGGCGCTATGGGGTTGTTTTATGATAAACACTTTAAAAAATCTAAACTAGAAAAAGCTCTAGTAGACCTCGCCTTAAAAGGAATTATCGTGACTAAATCTATGGAGATCAATCAAACAGACCGAGATTTAGAAAGATATCAAGTCTTAGTAACTAATGATACTGCTTTAAAACTTAGTGGTTTTAAAGAGCAGTTCACATTTGAAGGATTAATAGAAAAAGAATTGCCTTTAGAAATTCAAATTGTCTGGGACACACCATCACTCGCTTACAAAGATATCATTGCCTTTATGTCGCAAAATAAAGGTAAGAAATGGACTTATAGATTTATAAATTCTAAAAGAGACTTCATGCTAGGCAGTGATAATAGTACTTCTCGTGGTGTTATAAAGCCACTGAAGATGTAATTATATGAGGTAGAGTTGTTCTTCTAGAGTCTATGGAACTATTTTTTTACTCATAAAATGGGTAATCATTCATTCTTTTGAAAATCTATAGTTATTAAATTCATCCTAAGGACTCTTAAAACATTCTTTTCTTATTCTATAATTCTTACTTTTGCAACTTCTTAGAAAACGTTATAGTAACTTTACGATATGGCAAAATTTGAACTTAAATTACCTAAAATGGGCGAGTCAGTAGCTGAGGCTACGATTACTTCATGGCTCAAAAATATAGGTGATACTATTGAAGCTGATGAGGCAATTCTAGAAATTGCAACAGATAAGGTGGATAGTGAAGTCCCTAGTGAAGTAGATGGAACACTAGTTGAAATTCTTTTTCAAGTAGATGATGTCGTTCAAGTAGGTCAGACTATAGCCATTATAGAAACAGATGCAGATAGTGCTTCTGCTCCAGCACCAGCAACAACTGAAGTTCCTAAGCAAGCTGAAATAGCAGTAGAAACCGCTGCTCAACAAATAGAAAAAGGTCAAGAAACAGCTGCGCCAGTAGATTATTCAAATTCTGATGGTTTCTACTCACCTCTAGTGAAGAATATTGCTAAAGAAGAAAATATATCTATCACAGAACTAGAATCTATAAAAGGCACCGGAACTAACAACCGTGTGACTAAAAACGATATTCTAACTTATGTAGCAGATAAGAAAGCTGGTAAAACAGCTCCTGTTCAAGCAGCATCTAAAGTGCCAGCTGCAGCGCCTGTAACAACTCAAAAAACAAAGGCTGCACCAGTAAGTGTAAACGGTGAAGATGAGATCGTAGAAATGACACGCATGGGAAAACTCATCGCGCATCACATGGTGGCATCAGTCCAAACGAGTGCTCACGTGCAAAGCTTTATAGAATGTGATGTCACAAACATCTGGAACTGGAGAAAGAAACATAAAGAGACCTTTGCAAAAAGAGAAGGAGAGAACCTTACGTTCACACCTATCTTTATGGAAGCAGTAGCCAAAGCTTTAAAAGAATTCCCGATGATGAATATCGCTGTAGATGGTGATCACATCATCAAGCGTAAAAATATCAATCTAGGAATGGCAGCAGCCTTGCCAGATGGTAACTTAATTGTGCCAGTTATAAAAAATGCAGACCAGCTCAATCTTATGGGAATGGCTAAGGCTGTAAATGACTTGGCTAACAGGGCAAGAAATGGTAAATTAAAACCAGATGATACGCAAGGCGGAACTTACACGGTAACTAATGTAGGAACTTTTGGTTCTGTGTTAGGAACTCCTATTATCAATCAACCGCAAGTAGGGATACTGGCGCTAGGAGCGATTAGAAAAGTGCCGGCTGTGGTAGAAACTCCACAAGGTGACTTTATAGGAATACGCATGAAGATGTTCTTATCTCATAGTTATGATCATAGAGTAGTAAACGGAGCCTTAGGTGGACAGTTTGTACAGCGAGTAGCGCAGTTACTAGAAGGGTTTGATTCTGACAGAGAAATATAAAAATAAATGATGTGGTAGAAAAACGTTTCGATAATTAGATTGTTGAAACGTTTTTTATTTTACCACATACCACATACCACATACCACATACCACATACCACAATCATGGAAAAAGACCTCTATCTAGAACAAATCGATTATTTCAAAGGTGCTCGGGTATTACACTATTTTGAATTTGTAGAACCACAAGAAATAAAAGATGAATATTTTAATGTTCACGAGATCCACGCACTAGTGATTTGTGACTATGAAGGTGAAGAAACCATGCTCTTCTATCTAGATGACGGACTTGAAGTCGCACTAGAATTTGAAGTGATGATTCCTAAAATGGCCAAAGAAAAAGTAAGCGAAGACTTTTCAGGAATCGACGTTCAGTGGAAAAATAGGTAGTTTATTCCTTTTGGTATTACTCATCAGTTCTCAGCCTTCAGTCTGAGCATGTCTAAATAAGGTTGCCTTTTTTTCTGGTTATAATTAACTTTTAGCTATAAAGCGAATTGGTCATTTACGTAGAGAAAGCTAAAACAATTCTTAGCATATCAAATCTCAAAGACACTGGTAAGCTATAATCATCTTTTCTTCTAGAATGGCTTAACAATAGATTAAAAATACCTATGTCATATCTCGACGAGCGTAGTGATGTCCATCTTGAATCAACTGGTATAAGGTGCTTTCTTTTTGATAACTTTTATTAAAACTTCATGCCAATTCTAAAGAAACCTTGCATTTTCAACTAATCAACTAATCAACTAATCAACTAATCAACTAATCAACTAATCAACTAATCAACTAATCAACTAATCAACTAATCAACTAAT
>P_2C_Liq_1_UnCtyDRAFT_1000494_pt1 | contig 16925 bp, 11 predicted proteins | sample Pon2CUnioCityCA_2_FD_10234 | JGI IMG/M metagenome (IMG submission 10234) | reverse complement strand
GGCTTCTTCTGGCAATGCACCTTTTGCGTAAATTGAGTTTAACACACTATGCATATTCGCACTAATAATATGTATGGGTCTTTTTAAAAGATTGTATTTATTTAACGTATGCTTAATATCATTTGCCCAAATTTCTCCATAAATATGATGCCCAATTTCTTCAATTAGTAACGAACTGAACGTAACCGTTCTTTTTTTACCATCAAAAACTTCTTTAATAGCAAGTTTACCTAACCAATAAATGAGGTTGAAAAATTTATGTGGATTTTTATCTGATGAAAATGTTTTATAAATCTCAGAAACCTCATCGAAAGTTCTGCCTAAAATATTGCCTAAATGAACGAGTAAAACCTCTTTCTCATTTTCTGATATTTCTTTTTGATGCAAAACAACATCCTCTAAATACAACCATTCTCTCGTAAAATCTTCGCCTTCATTTAAAGAAACGCGTTCTTGAATTTTATGAGATTCGATAAATAAAAAAGTAAGGTGTGTTAAAATATCGTAGATTTCAGATCTTCCTCTGGTAATCTCAATATTCATTTGATCTTTATCTATTCTGTAGCAATTTCTTCGTCTTTTAGGCGGAATAATGGCTTTAAAATGAGAATTTTTATAGCCTTCATCTGCTGTTAAATTGATAAATTGGCATTGCTCGATTCCTTCAGGCAGTCTTTCTATAACGTAAACCAAACCCTCTAATTCTATTTTTTCTTCTGCAATAGAACCATAAATTTCTGGCCTTAAAAGTAAGAGCGATTTTCGTAAAGTTTCACCAGAAACACCCATAGGTTTATAAAAGCCTCTACTAAATAAATGACGCATAGAAATATATAGTTTTTCTATGGCATTTGTAGATTCTTGAGCTCTTGTTCTTTCTATGTTTTTGGTATGTAGCATTTTTATTTTTAGAGATGCAAATATAGAATTATTTCCTTGATAATATTTTACCGTATTTATTTTGATTTTGCATCAAAGCAACAGCTTCAAAAATCGTTTTATCATTCTTTAAATGATACTTATAAACCTCTTCTTTATAATAATATTTCTTAAGGATTTCGTCTTCTAAAACGTCATGTATAATATCTTTATTTTTAGAAATTTCAGCTACTTTTTCTTCAAATAATTTCTCTTGTATTTTTTCGTATTCTTTAGTAATACTTTTCGTATTTAAAGATAAATACGCTTGTTTAAATAAACGTTCTTGTTCGGTTACAAAAGTAGTATCTGTCTTTAAAAAGTCGATAAAATCGTTAAAATCAGTTTTGTTAAATTGATAATTTTCAACATCAACTTTTTGTGGTTTTTTATAAAAATAAGCCGTCGCAAAATTAAAGATGGCTTTCGAATTTAATAATTCCTTTGTTGCTTCTGTTTTTTTAGATTGTTCAATTTCAACATCTGGCATTACTCCCCCTCCATCATAAACCGTTCTTCCATTTGCGGTTTTAAATTCGTTAATTCCACGATCAGAAAATTTTGGAACTTCACCTGTTTTATCATCTCTATTGGTGTAATCTAATTCTTGAATACATCTACCACTTGGGGTATAATATTTAGATATTGTTAGCTTTAACTGCGTGCCATAAGTTAATTCTTTTTGACGCTGAACCAATCCTTTACCAAAAGAACGTTGTCCCATAATTACTGCCCTATCATAATCTTGTAAAGAACCACTAACAATTTCTGATGCTGATGCAGAACTACCATTTACCAAAACCACAATTGGCATTTCTAAATCTAAAGGTTCATTAGCAGTTTTGTATGTAGTGCTCCATTTTTTAATTTTTGCTTTTGTGGTTACCACTACTTCTCCTTTTGGAATAAAAAAGTTTGAAATATTGATAGCTTCCATTAATGAACCTCCAGGATTAGAGCGTAAATCGAATACCAACTTTTTCATTCCTTGTTTTTGCAAAGCTCTAAAGGCTTTTTTTACTTCAGATGATGCTTTATTATTAAAACGAGTTAAGGTGATATATCCAGTTTCTTCATCGATCATTTCATAAAAAGGCACAGGATTTATGACAACTTTTTCTCTTTTAAGTTCTTTGGTAATCACATTTCCTTGACGTACAATTTTTACAGATATTGTAGTATTCGGTGTTCCTTTTAAAAACATAGAAAGTTGATCTCTTTCCATATTTTTAAGCAATTGTCCATCAACAGAAATAATTAAATCTCCAGCTTTTAAATCTGCTTTATCTCCAGAAAACCCTTTATACACTTCTTTAATTTGGATGCCTTGTTGTGTGTAATATACAGAAACTCCCATTCCTGCATATTCTCCTTCTCTTCGAATTCTAGCATCTTCTACATCTTGCGCATTGTAAAAATTAGTATAAGGATCTAAGTCTTTCAGCGTATTTTTTATGGCCTTATCTGTAAGTTGTGCGGGGTTAATCTCATCAACATAATACATGTTTAACTCTTTAAATAAAGAATTGTATATTTCTATTTGCTTGGCAACTTCAAAGAATTTAGATTTGAATGAAAACGATAAAAAAATCGTTCCAATTAATAAAAGTATTATTGTTTTTTGCGTAATCTTAAGGTGTTTCATTTTCTTTAGGTGTTGCTTTTTCTATAAATAAATGTAGTAATTTATTCATTCTAGAAAAAAGTTCTTCATAAGGTTTTTCTTCTTTACCAATATACGAAATCATAAAAACATAAGGTTTGTCTACATTATCATAAACAATTGCTTTTTGTAGGCGATACGTTTCGCGCATCAACCGTTTTAAACGATTTCTATCTGGTGCTTTTTTAAAATTTCTTTTCGCCACAGAAACACCAACTTGTGCTGGAAAATCTGATGTATGCGCAATTTGCAAATACACCATTCTTAAAGGAAAAGCTTTAACAGACTCTCCATTTTTATAGAGATTTTCTATCAGTTTTCTGCTTTTTAGTCGTTCTTGTTTTCCTAATGTAAACTTCATTGTTACAAACTTAAATGAAAAGGATAACTTTTTAAACCTTTAAGGTAAGGAACTTCAAAAATTCCGTATTTTTATAAAAGTAAAGNANTACGAATTTATAATTTATTCAGTAATAATTTTAAACAATTATTACTATTTTTGTTTAAAATTACACATATTAAAAAATTTAATAGCAAATTAAAAGATATGAAGCCAGATTTATTTCAAGCACCAGATTACTATAATATTGACGATTTATTAACTGAAGAACACAAACTGGTGCGCGAATCGGCTAGAGATTGGGTAAAACGTGATGTTTCTCCAATCATCGAAGCATATGCTCAAAAAGCAGAATTCCCAACTCAAATTATCGCTGGTTTGGCAGAGATTGGGGCTTTTGGCCCTTACATTCCAGAAGAATATGGTGGAGCAGGTTTAGATCAAATTTCTTATGGTTTAATTATGCAAGAAATAGAACGTGGCGATTCTGGTGTACGTTCTACTGCTTCTGTGCAGTCTTCTTTAGTGATGTATCCTATTTATAACTATGGAAATGAAACACAACGTAAAAAATATTTACCCAAATTGGCTTCTGGAGAATGGATGGGAAGCTTTGGTTTAACAGAACCAAATCACGGCTCAAATCCTGCAGGAATGGAAACCAATTTTAAAGATAAAGGTGATCATTACTTGTTAAATGGTGCAAAAATGTGGATTTCTAATGCGCCTTTTTGCGACATTGCTATAGTTTGGGCAAAAAATGAAGAAGGTAGAATTCACGGTTTAATTGTAGAACGTGGTATGGAAGGTTTTTCTACCCCAGAAACGCATAACAAATGGTCTTTACGAGCTTCATCTACAGGCGAGTTAATTTTTGATAATGTAAAAGTACCTAAAGAAAATTTATTACCCAATAAATCTGGTCTTGGAGCACCTTTAGGTTGTTTAGATTCTGCACGTTTTGGAATTGCTTGGGGCGCAATTGGTGCTGCTATGGATTGTTATGACACTGCTTTGCGTTACGCTAAAGAACGCCAACAATTTGGCAGACCAATTGGTCAGTTTCAATTGCAGCAAAAAAAATTAGCTGAAATGATTACAGAAATTACCAAAGCACAATTATTGGCATGGAGATTAGCTACCTTAAAAAATGAAGGAAGAGCAACTTCTGCACAAATTTCTATGGCAAAACGTAATAATGTAGAAATGGCTTTAAAAATAGCCAGAGAAGCCAGACAAATTTTAGGGGGAATGGGTATTTCTGGAGACTATTCTATAATGCGTCATATGATGAATTTAGAAAGTGTAGTAACTTACGAAGGCACACATGATATTCATTTACTAATTACAGGATTAGATATCACTGGTTTAAATGCATTTAAATAAATTCATAAGATATAGCTGTTACTTTTTTGGTATTCTCTTCGTTTTTTCTTGTAGCAATAATTCAGAAACTATAATTATTGAAGAAGAAGTGATTGAAGAACTTATTGATAAAAAAATTAATATGTTATCTCTAGGTGATAGTTATACAATTGGGCAAAGTGTTTGTGAAAAATGTCGATTCCCAGAGCAACTTGCAGATTCTTTACGTCTAAAAAACAATGATTTTGACTTTAATGTAAACGTAATTGCAACCACTGGCTGGACAACCAGAAACCTAATTAATGCTATTGACAACAGTGATTTAACTACCGATTTTGATTTGGTAACATTATTAATTGGCGTTAACAATCAATATCAGAAATTACCTTTTTCTACTTTCGAAGAAGAGTTTCCTATGCTTATTAATAAAGCAATCAATGCTGTAGGCTTAGATAAAAGCAAACTCATTGTTTTATCAATCCCTGATTACGCTTTTACACCCTTCGGAAATGGAAGCACAACTATTTCTCAAGAAATTGAAAAATATAATACACATATTAAAAACTTTTGTGAAAGTAGAACTATCACTTTTTTAAATATTACAGACATCACACAACAAGGTTTAGCGAATCCTATTTATGTTGCTAGTGATCGCCTACACCCTTCTAAAGAAGCGTATACAGAATTTGTAAAGCGACTTATCCCTTTAGCTACCCAAAAATTGGGATTGTAATATAATTACTTTCTTTACAATCTTTTGCTAAAACGTATTCGTTAAAATATATTGATTATATGACATTTGACAGCTTTTTTGCAAGCTTGGTAGCATAATTTTGTTGCAGAAATTACGCTAATACATCAAATGAAACGATATGCAAGAATCTAGAAAAGACATTATTCAGTTTATTAATTTACAATTAGCTTCATTAGGGCAACCTACTTTTAAAGATACAGAAGGTAAGTATTTAGATCCAAAGTTCGAGGAATTAACCAAAGGACTCATAAAAAGCTTACAAGAAAAATCGCGATTATTATCTAGTTATCACTCTCCTGTTGATGGTAGAATCCAGAATTTTATTGATGACTACTTGAAAGAAGTAAAAATCGACAAACCTATTCATATTCCTAATAATACTTTAATTCTATCCAAAAAAGGACAAGCTAGAGAAGTAAGTTTACCACCAAATGGAAACTCTTTTAAAAGCGATTTGGTAACTTCTAGTAGATTAAAACAAGGTATTTTAAATAATCCGTTACACGATAAAAGAACCACAAAAGGTACGTTTCATATTGTTGAAGGCTCTTTACCTGTACCATTAGATAAATTCGAAGTTCCAAAAATAGTGTTTGCACACTTTTTAAATGCGGCATTTAATCCTTCTGATAATTTAAAAGTATTGCCATTTACAGCCAACCAAGAAGACAAGGCAAAAGTGATGGTTTCTATGTTATTAAGACCCACTGTTTGCCCAGAAGTAAAGGGAATCATTCCAAAAAAATCTTTAGAAGTTCGCTTTTTTGCTCCTGGAAATTTAGTGAGTAATTTAGATTTTGTTGAAAATATTTTTGGCAATGCAGGCGACCCAACAATTGCCCAAAATGATGCAGCTTTAGATACAGAACATTGGACAGGTCATACAGGTTGTATTGTTTTAGCGCCACAATTATTAAAACTTAAAAAGAAAGAAGTAGGTCTACCTCATTTTGATGATGCAACAGCACGTCAGCGTAAAGACGGAATGTGCTGGACAGATGAAAATGAACTTTACAATGATGGAGGTGCCTTTAAAATTACCTGTAGAGATGAAAGAGGTGTGGTTATTACTTTAATAGCCGATAATTACTATGGCTATTCTAAAAAAGAAATAAAAACCCAAATTAGTTACTCTGCAAACTTATATGGTTTAGTTGAAGAAGAACACGCAGGTGGTGCTATTGCCTACGCAAGACGTGTTATGGGCGATACTGTTAATGGTAAAGATTATTTTAGATATTATGGTTTAGACCATACTTTTGAAGATGTAAAAATAGTATTGGCAGATAGAATTGAACTAAAACCAGAAAATTATGCAGTTGATAAAAACTACCCAAATGTAGTTTACATTCCAGAAACTGCCTATTTTGATATCAACAAAAATAACATCAGCTGGGAATATAAAGGAAAAGAACAACACTTAATTTTATCTCCTTTTAAAACCTACATTCATCCGTCAGGAAATAAATTACGATTAGAAAAACATCCAGAAAATCAATTGTGGAGGATTGTAGAGACCTACCCAGAAGGTGTGTTCTGTCATAAACCTTGTACCGTTTCTGGTGGTGGTAAATCTGAGATTTCTAAATCAATGCAAAATGCCATTACGTATAGCAACTTTAACATTCATAATATAGAAGAAGATTTTAAGAAAGCAGATGAAATTATTGAATTTAATTACTCTACAAGATGGAAAGATAAAAGTATTAATAGACCAAAATCTAGATCAATTTTAAGTGAAAAAAGAACCTTAGGTTCTGTAGTTAAATTACTTACACCATCCGAAGAAAATTCAGATGAATTTAATGAATTTATCAGCAATATTCCTGTGCATGTTCGTTCTTTAGTACTCCTTGTAAAACGTATGTTTAGACAAGCTCATGGAGCAAATTTAAACTGGAAAGATATGATGTCTGTTGAGATTATAAATGGAGCAAAGGGTACTTCATTGCGCTACAATAACATTCCAGTTGTGGGTAGTTATGTGCGTATCGGATTTAATGAACAAGGCAATTGGATGCTCAATAAATTACGTTCTGATTTTTCTGCAAGTGAAAAAATTCAGACAGAAGACGATATTTCTGCATCAATTACCTTACCTAGAAATCAGTTTAAAGACTTGAATCCTGAGTTTGATAATCCGAGTGTAAAAGTGTTGACGAATTGTGAAGCACATTTGTTTCAAAGACCAGATGAAGCCATTGTAAGAGGTTATGATAAAGGCGCCGAATTGGATATTATTTCTGATGGAAGATTCTTAACCAACTACGAAAAGTTAACCAAACAAGACGCACTAGATATTTATGAAGACACCATTAATTTTGATAAATATACACAGCCTGTTAAAGATTTTATCTTAGAAATTATCAATGGTAATGATGACGATATTCAGTTTGTATTGCCTTCTCATCCCAGAATTATTGAGGATGGTTTGCCAACTAAAAACCCGCGTTATTTAGAACCAAACATTTTCCATAAAGAAAATGAAGCTTCCTACATTTCTGATATTGGAGTGCGTTTGAAAAGAAAAATTAAAAAAGAAGATCCTGTAATTCATGTTGTAAATGCAGTTTTACCAGGAAGAAGAAATAACCCTGTAGATAAGGCTGCTGGCATTAGACCTTTGGCAGTGTACAACCCAATACATTATCAAGAANCGCCAGAGTTATTTATGGATTTTATCTGTAGTTTAACAGGTAAATCACCATCAACTACAGGTGCAGGTTCTGAGGGAGCATTAACCAAAGCGCCTTTTAATATGTTAACACCAACATCTGATTTAAACAACGCTTTATTGTCTCATATTTTAACAGAATCTAATGGTTTTAGCACAGCTGCTGGATATATAGGTGCAGAAAATAAAATTGATCATGATGTGAGTTTATTGATTCCTGAAATTTGGGCAAGAATGACTCCACAAGATAGAGATCCTAAAAACTTAATTAAAAATGGCTCTTTAGAAAAATTGGAAGATTTTGAATATAAAGGTCAAAAAGTCTTGGCAAGTAGATTAGGATACAGAATTACAAAAAAATTCGATTTGTATTGTTTAAACAGAATTTTTGATGAACCTACTGCTGTATTTAGCGAGCGTATGTTAAAGCCAGAACTACAAGGTTTAGAAGATTTTGTAGACGGAATAAATAATATTGTTGAAGCCCAAGAAAAAGTAGCCCTAAATTATTTTGAAGATGGTAGTATTGCTGATGCCATACCTCCACTACAAATTTTATTGCATATTATGGCTTATGGAAATTATGAAGGGAAAGATATTAGCGATGCTGAATTACGAAACTATTTTAGTAGAGATTATGTATTAAACAGCAGTTGGTACAAAGAACGTTTAGCATTAAAACAAAAAAAGAATATTGCTTTTTATAAAAGTCAAATCGAATATTTAACGCATTTTATAGCTGAAGCAAAAAACCAAACTTTAGTTAGTGAAATGAACATTAAAGATCGTTTAGAAAAAGTTAAATTACTTTTTGAACAAGCAAGTTCTGAAGCGTATTTAAAAAGCTTAGAAGGTACTATTGGAGTCGATCCTTTGTGTAAAAAGAGAAAGTAATTTTAATCAAATTGAGTAATTACTTTTTGAAGTGAATTAGGACATCAATTTTTATTGGTGTCCTTTTTTTTGTAGTCCTTTTTTTTTAATAAGAAACACTAAAAGCACCTTCTGTAATGGAATGCACAGCTGTTGTACTTGTTACAGGAGAAGCATCAAAATTAAACGTACCTGATATTGTTTTTGCAGCGCTATCATGACTTGTAATGGTTATTTTACCATCTGCTTCATAAATATTACCATCAACAGTGTATTGCCCTGTAGGATAGGATTGCGTTGTAAAGCTCCCAAAATCATATTCTCCTGGAGATATATCTTCATTTAAATTAAAACTAATCGTTTCAGTTAGGCTCCTATTTGCATTGATACTAATTAAGTTTGTGCTTCCTACCGTTATTGCATTCGCAAAAAGAGTAATTTCCTGATAAATAATACCATCTACTTTTGCTGTAAAACTATCTTTTGATATCGGCTGGCTGCTTCTTATTATATTGGTAAAACTACCATTACTAAATGCTTTAGAGCTTCCTGATGCATTTTTACCAATAAAACTAAACGTGCCAGAAATTGTATTGTTCACAAAATCTATATTGGTAAATTCGATATTTCCTCTACTAGATGTTTCTCCAAACGTGGTCCAAGTGCCAACAGAAACTGGGTCATTTTTAGTATAGGTAGCCACATTATTTACACCTTCAAAACTAAAGCCACCAATATTGTAATCTTCTACTGCAAATGTAAAAACCTCGTTTGTATCAGAATAAATTGCTGTAATAACAAGATTATCGTTTTCTGAAGTAAAACTAACCTCATTTGTTGAAAATACAACACCATCTCGTGTTACTTCAAAAACACCATTATTTTCTGAAGGTGGAAAAAATATTCCATTTTCTTCACAAGAGTTCGCAATGAAGATTAGTAAGACTAAAATAAGAAAGTGTTTAATACGCATCATAGCTTAATTGTAAAAAACAAAAGTAAGCATATTAATGATTTAATTAAAGTTGAAAAGAAAGTTTAAGAAGCTGTTTTTAGTAAAATATGAGGACACCTTTTACAATTAACACCTTTTTTCTTGTATTTGTTGCAACACTTGCTCTTAGGCTTTAAGCAATTTGATGAACAAACAGCGTCGCAAATTGAAGTATCTTCAAATTTAATTATCGGTTTTTGTTCGGTATAAAAAATAATCATTTTATAAGTTTACACCGCAAAAATAATCATTTATTTAGAATAAATAAAAATAAAAAATTGGGATATTTAAATTTTAACATCTATTTTACAATCGTCTTTAAAAAAAAGAACGTCATTTTTTATTTACACTACTATTTTGAGTATGTAATATAATAGGCTGAAAAGAATAGTAAAAGGAAATGAAAAGAGGTTATCTTCTATTTGAAAATAACCTCTTTTAAATCTAGGGAAATTTTACTTTTTAACTCCTAATTTCAATAAAATGATTTCTAACAAACACCACTTTGTAAATGCAGATTGAATCATATTTACACCTATAAATACGGTAAACCATATCCAATTTTGGTTCACATAAAGCGTAAGCACAACGCTTAACAATACCATTACACCTACTATTACTCTAAAATATTTATTTAACATTTTAATTATTTTTTAAATTTATATAAATCTTTCTATAGGCAATACAATTCCTCTTAAAGGGTTGTTTGTCTCTAAATTATTGTTGAATTCTTTTATTAAATTGAATAAATCATCTATCCTTTTTTCCTCTGTAAAAGAAAAGTACATAATAGACTCATTACCGCCTTTTTGACCTGAAAACCAATTTGATGCTACTAATAAGGGCGATACATTTTTATATCCATCAATATCAGATTTACTAAAGTTTTCAATATTTGCTTTTTTAAACAGTTTCAAAACATCTTTCTGAAACTCTTCTACTGCTGTAACAATTACTAATTTCATATTGTATTTATTATTTTATCCGTTCGATGGCTGTCGACACAAATTATTTATAATTCTTTTTTTCAATCATATAGTATACTAAAGGAACGACCAACAAAGTCAAAACTGTTGATACAATAGTTCCGCCCATTAATGAGATTGCCAATCCTTGAAAAATTGGATCAAATAAAATGACAAATGCGCCAATAACTACAGTTCCTGCTGTTAATAAAATCGGCGTAGTTCTTACTGCTCCAGCTTCTATTGCTGCTTGTTTTAAAGGGATTCCTTCTTCCAATCTTAAGTTGATGAAATCAATAAGTAACACCGAATTTCGCACCATAATTCCTGCCAAAGCAATCATTCCAATAAAGGATGTTGCCGTAAAAAAGGCATCCATCATCCAGTGACCTAAAATAATGCCTATTAATGATAATGGTATGGCAACCATCATTACTACAGGTGCTTTAAAGTTTTGAAACCAGCCAACTATCAAAATATAAATTAAGATAATTGCGCCTAAAAATGCGATTCCTAAATCTCTAAAAACCTCTAATGTAATTTGCCATTCTCCATCCCATTTTACAGTATAATCGTCTTCAAATTCTGGCTGCCCTAAATACATTTCATTTAATTTGTAGCCTTCTGGAAGTTTAATATCTTTCAATTTATCTTCCATTCCTAAAATAGCATATGCAGGACTTTCTAGTGCGCCAGCCATATCTGCCAACACATATACCACTCGCTTTTGATTTTTACGATAAATGCTTTTTTCTGAAATCGTTTCGTTAATACTTACTAAATCTGCAATAGGCACCATAGTTCCTTGTTTCGATTTCACTTTTAATTGAGAAATATCTGAAATGGTAGATTTCTCTTTTTCATCTAAACTTAACACCAAGCCAACTTGATTTACAGCATCTTCATCATACAAATTTGTGATGGCTCTGTTAGACAATGCCATGTTCATAGTATATGCAATTTGCTGAGGAGCAACACCATACAACATCGCCTTTTCTTTATCAATTTCAAATTGATATTCAGTTTGATTTGCTTCTACCATCCAATCAACATCTACAACATCAACTGTGTTTTGTAAGATATTCTGAACACTATTGGCTATTTTAATTTGCTCATTATAATCTGGTCCGTACACCTCTGCAACAATGGTTGATAACACAGGAGGTCCTGGTGGAACTTCAACTAACTTTACATTTGCATTGTATTTCTTTGCAATTCTTTGAATCTCTGGTCTCAATAATTTTGCAATTCCGTGACTTTGCATTTTGCGTTCTGCTTTATCAACTAAATTCACTTGAATATCTGCCATATTGCTTCCACCACGTAAATCGTAATGACGCACTAAACCATTAAAAGTAATGGGTGCAGAAGTACCAATATAATTTTGATAATTTACCACTTCTGGTCTTGTCGCTAAATAGTGCGCAATTTCTTGGGTAACTACTGCTGTTCTTTCTAAAGTAGTGCCTTCTGGCATATCAATAACCACTTGAAACTCGTTTTTGTTATCAAAAGGCAACATTTTTACAGCCACAGAATTGGTTAAAAACAAGCTCATTGTAGCAAGTAACACAAAGAATGTTCCACCTAAGAATAACCATCTTTTTGATTTACTCTCTAATAAAGGTGTTTCAAATTTGCTATAAATTTTATAAATAAAAGTTTCTTCTAAAGGTTTTTCAACTTTCTCAACTCCTCCTTTTTTGTCTTTCTCGCGTAAGAAAATATAGCCTAAATAAGGGGTAATCGTTAAGGCCACAAATAATGATAAAATCATTGCAATAGAAGCACCTATTGGCATTGGCGCCATATATGGACCCATTAAACCAGACACAAAAGCCATTGGTAAAACTGAGGCAATTACTGTAAAAGTTGCTAAAATTGTTGGGTTACCTACTTCATTAATGGCATATAAAGCAGCTTGTTTAAAAGGCAAGCGTTTCATTTTAAAATGCCTGTGCATATTTTCTGCGATAATAATGGAGTCATCAACAACAATACCCGTTACAAAAACCAACGCAAACAGCGTGATTCTGTTTAAGGTATAATCTAACATATAATAGCTGAGCAAAGTTAAAGCAAACGTAATGGGCACTGATAAAAACACGACCAATCCACCTCGCCAACCCATAGCTAACATCACCACTAAAGTTACAGCAATGATAGAACCAATAAGGTGCAACAACAATTCAGATACTTTATGAGACGCGGTTTCGCCATAATTTCTGGTAATTTCTACGTGTACATCATCCGGAATTAAAGTAGTTCTTAAATGAGCTACCTTATCAACTACAATTTCTGCTATTTTCATAGCATCTGCTCCTTTTCTTTTCGCAACAGAAATGGTTACTGCTGGATAGTCAGATTTGTAAGTTGTAGCTTTATCACTCGCTTTTCCAAAACCTAAAGACACATAATTTTGGGGTACTTCTGGCCCATCAATAATTTTTGAAATTTGTTTTAAATAAATAGGCTGATTTTGTTGTACACCCACCACCAAATTTTCTACATCTGTTGCAGAAGCTAAAAACTTACCTGTTTTTACTAAAAATTCGGTATCATTTTTATCAAAACTTCCAGAACTCAATTGCGTGTTATTGGCTTTTATCATTTGTGAAACCGACAAGAAATCTAAACCACTGGCAGCCAATTTATCCTTATCTAATACAACTCTTAATTGTCTATTTCTGCCTCCTATTTTATGAGTAATCGAAACATCATTTACTTTCTTAATTTCGCTTTCTAATTCTTGGGCCATTTGTCCGAGCTGAAAATCATTGTAGTTTTCACTCCACAAAGTTAATCCCAACATTGGTACATCATCAATAGCTCGTGTTTTTACCAAAGGAAACGTAACTCCTTCTGGCATTTGATCCATATGCTTGTTAATTTCGTTGTACAATTTTACAAACGAACGCTCAATATCTTCACCTACATAAAACTGCACAATTACCATTGCTTTTTCGTTCATGGCAGTGGCATACACATACTCTACACCTTTAATATTAGAAATTAATTTTTCTAGGGGTTTTACCACTCTCGATTCTACTTCTGTAGGACTTGCTCCTGGATATCCTACAAAAATATCTGCCATAGGCACATCAATTTGTGGTTCTTCTTCTCTTGGAATTAAAAACGAACTGTACACACCAACCACCATAAAAACGATCATTAATAATACCGTCAGTTTCGATCCGATAAAGACTTTTGCTATTTTTCCTGCTAAACCTTCTTTCATTATTCTATATTTTTTGGGCGTTTTTACAGGCTATCCATTTCAATCTTTTTTTGCCATAAATCGCAGCAAAAAAAGGATTTCCATTGCTATCCTTAACGCGATAATTCTTCTTTAAAATTTCATCTTCATACCTCCAAGGTTTTTGAAACCTTGCAGGAAACTGAAAACTGTTAGTATTTACGGAATACTTATGTTAGCTCCGTTAAATAATTTTCCATCTGCAGAAATGATATACGATTCATCTTTAGATAAACCAGACAAGACCTCAACTTGATTTCCATAGGTTCTTCCTAAACGCAACCATCGTAAAAGTGCTGTATTGCTTTCGCTAACTGTGTACACACCCTGTAATTGACCATTCGTTACAATAGCTTCTGATGGTATTAACACAAGTGATGCACTTGCTTTTCGTACTATTGGAAATTGAACAGTAGCAAACATACCTGATAAAATGTTAGCAGTTGTGTTCTCTAGATTGATTTTCACTAAATACTGGCCGCCAGTATTTTTAGAAGAACTGCTTACTTCAATTACTGATCCTTTGATTGTTTTATCAATAGATTTTACAAGAACTGTTACTGCTGCCCCAGTTTTTATTGCTGATATTTCTGTTTCAGGAACCATAGCAAGTACTTCGAAATCTTTAGGAGTTTCTATACTTAGTAAAGGCATTCCTGGATTTGCCATATCTCCATTATCAATATTTTTTCTAGTAATAACTCCAGAAAATGGCGCTTTAATATCAGCATAAGCAAATTGTGCATTTACTTCGTTTTTCATTTGATTTGCAGACTCTAAACCCGCTTTTGCCATTTGATAATTTGCAGTCATATCATCCATTTCTTTTTGGGTAATGCTATTACTTGCAGCTAAATTTTTAAAACGATTGTAATTTTTTTCAGCATTTTTAAAAGCGGCAGTAGCTTGAATAATGGCTGCATTTACTTGCGCTTTTTTTGCCTGTAAATCTGTGTTGTTTATTGAAACTAACAATTGCCCTTTATTCACATTATCACCTACATTAACGTGTACTTTGTTCACAAAACCCATCATTCTAGTGCTTATGTCTGCACTTTTTGATGCCTGTATTTTTCCGCTTACAGATAGAAAAGGTGAAGTATTACTGGCTTGAACTTTAGCAACTTTTACGTTAATAGCGGGTGTATTATCTACTACTTCTTTTTTATGATCACTACCACAGCTAGTTAGTATTGATGCAATTGCTAGTGAAAATAGGTATATGTATTTTTTCATTTTATTTTGTTTTTTACTGAAAACAGAAACTGTTTTACTGTTTTTATTCTTTGGTTAAAAATTGGATATATGATTGTGTAAAATTATACTCGAAAACGGTTTGATAATATTCTAATTGTTTTTGCGAAAATTGCGTTTCTGATTGTAATAAATCGGCTGTTTTTTCTAAACCTTCCTCAAATCTATTTTTACGAATTCTTAAAGATTCTTGAGCTTGTTGCACTGCTAATTGCATTAGTTCTAGCCTATTTTTAGCATCTGTTAACTGACGTTTCGCTTTGTTTAATTCCAAATTACTTTGAGACACCATTTGATCATAAGTCAACTGAGATTGTTCTGCATCTACTTTACTTTTTTGTACTTTTCCTATTCTTTTTGAACCTTCAAAAAGATTCCAACTTAATTGTGCACCTAAAACATAACCGCTGGCATTTCCCTGAAATATGGTATTATCGTACATTTCATACGTTCCAAAAGCATTTAAGCGAGGTAAAAAAGCCATTTTATCTGCTTTGTTTGCGGCTTCATAAGCTTTTAATGATAGTTCCATTGCTTTGATATCTGCTCTTTCTTTAGAAACTTCATTGGTATTTATTTCGAAAGAAATTACAGCAAGGCTGTCGGAAGGTTTGTAAATTTTATAGCCTTCATCATTCATTAAAAAAGACATATAATTAGACGCATTTAAAATGTTACTTTTTGCAGTTTGTAACTGATTTTTTACTTCGGTTATACGAATATCTACATTTAAAACATCTGCTCTTTGTAGATATCCTTGTTTAAAATTATTCATTGCAATTTTTTTGTGGGCTTCAGATGTTTTTAGAGCATTTTCAAGAACATCAACACCTTTATATGCCAATTGTAATTGCATATATGCTTTTTCTACTTCTAACTCTAAATAGTCTGCAGTTCTTTTTGTTTGCAAAGACATCGCTTCCATTTTAGACTTGGCAGCTTTTCGTTGATACAATCCGTCTAAATTAATTAAGGGTTGTTCTATTTTTATAATGGTTGCAAAATTTTGAGTGCTTTCTGGATTGTTTAACAAATCTGGATTAAAATCTGCTGGAGTTAAAATACTCTGATTTAATTTAGAACCAAATGCCATTAAAGGATTTGTTGTTGTAATTCCTGTATGACTTGCTGTAATGTTAGGTAAAAAAACAGCTTGTGTTTGGTTGTACTCGGCTTTTGATTTCTCGACATCTTTTTCTGAAATTTTTAGTCCTAAATTATTATCAAGTATTGTAGATAAAACTTCAGATTTACCAATAGAAATAATCTCTTGCGCATCTATATGAATTGCAAAAAACAATAGAAGTATAGAAAAGCTTTTAAGTATATTTTTCATTTATATTATTTTTACGTTGCAAAATTAAATAGAATAAACTCTTTTGTTCGTAACATTAGTTACCAAGAAAGAAAGTGCTTAAACTTATGTTATTTAGGCACTTCCTAACAAATCATTAAAAAATTAATTGCATTGCTCATGACTACCGTTTATAATGGTATTAAATTCATCTTCAGTTATAAATTGTGGTGTATAATCACCTCCATTAGTAGCTAAGCCTTGCATAAAACTTCTTAAATGATTTCTAGAACCACATTGCAAACTTTGATACACATTTATAATCTCTATATTGTCGGTATCAGCAATAAAGGTTTCTAAATCTTTAATATCTAAATCTTCTATAGTTGCACCAATTTGTAAAGCTGCGATAACACTTTTTTCTCCATCTACTTTAAAGGTATTGTAGAGGGTTTGTAATTCTGGATCACTAAAAACACCTTCAGGTAAAATGGTATATGAAACCTTATGTTGTTGCAATAATGTTTCAATTGCATTCATGTGTGTTTGCTCGCTATTTTTAATATTTGCAAACT
>P_2C_Liq_1_UnCtyDRAFT_1000493_pt1 | contig 16949 bp, 12 predicted proteins | sample Pon2CUnioCityCA_2_FD_10234 | JGI IMG/M metagenome (IMG submission 10234) | reverse complement strand
GCGTCGTCTTGCCATGGTCAACATGACCAATCGTGCCAACGTTTACGTGCGGCTTGCTGCGCTCAAATTTCGCCTTGGCCACGGTTCACCTCTTACCCGTCAAAATCAAAGACCGAATCCGACCGAACACCCCGTTCAGCCGGCCTTTTTAATCACTTCTTCCGCGATGCTGTTGGGCGCCTCGGCATAGCCATCAAACTCCATCGAGTAGGCGGCCCGGCCCTGCGTCGCCGAACGGAGATCGGTAGCATACCCGAACATCTCCTTGAGCGGCACCGAGGCGCGGATAATCTTGCCACCCGGGCCGTCTTCCATGCCCTGAAGCGTGCCGCGACGACGCGTCACGTCGCCCATGACATCCCCCATGAAGTCTTCCGGTGTCGTCACCTCGACCTTCATCATCGGCTCGAGCAGTACCGGATTGCCCTTCATGAACCCGTCCTTGAAGGCCATCGAGCCGGCAATCTTGAACGCCATCTCCGAGGAGTCGACATCATGGTAGGAACCGTCGAACAGTTCGACCTCGAGGTCGACCACCGGGAACCCGGCAAGCACGCCGTTCTCCATCTGCTCCTGGATGCCCTTGTCCACCGAGGGGATGTATTCCTTGGGCACGACACCCCCAACAATCTTGTTGCGAAAATCGTACCCCTCGCCACGCTCGCGCGGCCTCATGCGAATCCAGACATGGCCGTACTGGCCGCGCCCGCCCGACTGCCGGACGAACTTGCCTTCNACTTCCACCGGCTCGCGGATCGCTTCGCGGTAGGCCACCTGCGGCTCACCGACCTTCGCCTCGACCTTGAACTCGCGCTTGAGCCGATCGACGATGATCTCGAGGTGCAGCTCGCCCATGCCCGAGATGATGGTCTGTCCCGACTCATCATCGGTGCGCACCTGGAATGACGGATCTTCCTGAGCCAGCTTGCCCAGGGCGATGCCCATCTTTTCCTGGTCACCCTTGGTCTTGGGCTCGACCGCAACCGAGATAACCGGATCGGGGAACTCCATCCGCTCGAGGGTCACGCGATTGCTGTTATCGCAGATCGTCTCACCGGTGGTGATGTCCTTGAGACCGATCGCCGCGGCGATGTCGCCGGCCCGAACCTCACTGATCTCCTTGCGCTCCTTGGAGTGCATCTGGACGATTCGGCCCAGGCGCTCTTTCTTGCCCTTGACCGGGTTGTAAACCGTGTCGCCCGTCTTGACCACGCCCGAATAGACCCGGAAGAACGTCAGCGTGCCGACGTAGGGGTCCGTGGCAATCTTGAACGCCAGCGCGGCGAAAGGCTCTTCGTCGTCAGACTTGCGGATGACCGTGCTGCCATCCTCGAGCTCGCCCTCGATGTCGGGCACTTCGCTGGGCGACGGCATGTACTCGACCACCGCATCCAGCATGGCCTGAACACCCTTGTTCTTGAACGCAGAACCGCAGAGCACCGGCACCACTTCGTTGGCGATGGTCTGAACCCGCAGGCCATGATTGATCTCATCCACCGTCAGCTCTTCGCCGCCGATGTACTTGTCCATCATGTCCTCGCTGGCCTCGGCCGCCGCCTCGACCAGCGCCTCGCGATAGCGGGCAGCGTCCTCGGCGTACTCCGCCGGGATGTCGACCTCTTCGTAGGTCGTGCCCATGTCCTGCTCGTTCCAGTAGATCGCCTTCTGGCGGATCAGGTCGATCACGCCGGCGAAGGAATCCTCGGCACCAATGGGCAGCTGAACCGGGACGGCGTTACAGCCGAGACGCTGCTTGAGCATGTCGACGCAACGGAAGAAATCCGAGCCCATCTTGTCCATCTTGTTGACGAACACCATGCGCGGCACACCATAGCGATTGGCCTGCCGCCAGACCGTCTCGGTCTGCGGCTCGACGCCGGCGTTGGCGTCGAGGACGCAAACGGCGCCGTCGAGCACACGCAGGGAGCGCTCCACCTCGATGGTGAAGTCAACGTGCCCGGGCGTGTCGATAATGTTGATACGGGTCTCGGGGTACTGCTGATCCATGCCCCGCCAGAACGTGGTGGTGGCGGCAGAAGTAATGGTGATGCCACGCTCCTGCTCCTGGTCCATCCAGTCCATGACCGCGGCGCCGTCATGCACCTCGCCCATCTTGTGGGAGATGCCCGTATAGAAGAGGATACGCTCGGTGACTGTCGTCTTGCCGGCGTCGATGTGCGCCATGATGCCAATATTGCGATAGCGCTCGATCGGTGTCTTGCGTGCCAAAACCTGTTACCCCTGAACCTTATTACCAGCGGAAATGCGAGAAGGCCTTGTTGGCCTCCGCCATACGATGGGTATCTTCCCGCTTCTTAACCGCACTGCCACGACCCTCGGCCGCTTCCAGCAGCTCATTGCCGAGGCGATGCCCCATCGTGGCCTCACTGCGCTTGCGCGCGGCCTCGATCACCCAGCGCATGCCGAGCGTGTTGCGCCGTTGCGGACGCACCTCCACCGGCACCTGATAGGTGGCACCACCCACACGGCGCGACTTGACCTCGACCACCGGCCGAACCTTGTCGAGCGCCGTCTCCAGCACTTCCATCGGTTCGCCGCTGTGCTTTTCGGCGATCCGGTCGAGCGCGGTATAGACGATCTTCTCGGCCACCGCGCGCTTGCCGTCGCGCATGATCATGTTCACGAAGCGCGTGAGCATCTCGCTGTCATACTTGGGATCCGCGAGGACCTTACGCTTCGGGACTTCTCTTCTTCTCGGCATGATTGACTACCCGCTTATCCTTTTGGCCGCTTGGCGCCGTACTTCGAGCGTCCCTGGCGGCGCTTGGTGACACCGGCGGTGTCCAGCGAACCGCGGACGACGTGATACCGCACACCGGGAAGGTCCTTGACACGGCCGCCGCGAATCAGCGCGACCGAATGTTCCTGAAGGTTGTGCCCCTCACCACCGATGTAGCTGGCGACTTCATAACCATTGGTCAGCCGCACGCGCGCGACTTTCCGCAGCGCCGAGTTCGGCTTCTTCGGGGTGGTGGTATAAACGCGGGCACACACGCCTCGACGCTGAGGACAGGCCTCGAGCGCGGGCACGTTGCTCTTCTCGTGCCGCCGCTTACGAGGCTTGCGCACCAGCTGATTGATCGTGGCCATAGAGTTCTGACTCCCGTCCTTCAACGAACGCCGGAGTGGAAGGCCCAACTCCGGCGAAAGCCGTTAAGTGTAGGATCGGGCTTCATGGGTGTCAACCAGAAGCCCGGTCCGCTAGTTTTCCGACAGATCCGGAGCATCCGTCGCCGCAGCGCCGCCGCCCAGGCCGAACTGCGGTGCCATCGGAATCATCGGCGCCGGCGTCTCGCGACGCTGCCGCTGGCGTTCCTGATGGTACGCATAGCCCGTCCCGGCCGGGATGAGGCGCCCGACGATCACGTTCTCCTTGAGACCGCGCAGATCGTCCCGCGCCCCGCGGGTCGCCGCATCGGTGAGCACCCGGGTGGTCTCCTGGAACGACGCCGCCGAAATGAACGAATCGGTGGCGAGCGACGCCTTGGTGATCCCCAACAGCTGCGGCTCCCAGACGGCCGGTTCCCGACCCTGCTCGACGAGCTGCTCGTTTTCTTCCTCGACACGGCCCCAGTCGGCCTGCTCGCCGCGCAGATAACGCGTATCCCCGGGGTTGCGGATCTCGACCTTGCGCAGCATCTGGCGACTGATCACCTCGATGTGCTTGTCGTTGATCTTCACACCCTGCAGGCGATAGACGTCCTGGATCTCCTTGACCATGTACGCCGCCAGCTCGGCCACACCCAGCAGGCGCAGGATGTCGTGCGGGTTGGGCTCGCCATCGGCGATCACTTCGCCCTTCTCGACGAACTCGCCCTCGAACACGGTGACATTGCGATGCTTGGGGATCAGCTCCTCGTACTCTTCGCCATCCGGCGTGGTCAGCACCAGGCGCTGCTTGCCCTTGGTGTCCTTGCCAAAGCTCACGGTGCCCGAGGTTTCGGCGAGGATCGCCGGTTCCTTGGGCTTGCGCGCCTCGAACAGGTCCGCCACTCGCGGCAGACCACCGGTGATGTCGCGCGTCTTGGACGACTCCTGCGGGATACGGGCAATCACGTCACCCACATCCACCTCGGCATTGTCCTCGACACTGACGATCGCGCCCGCCGGCAGGGCGTAATGCGCCGGGATCTCGGTGCCGGCCAGGTTCAGGTCGTTGCCCGCCTCGTCGACCAGCTTGACCACCGGACGCAGGTCCTTGTAGGCCACCTTGTCGCCGGTGCTGCTGCGCACGTGCTCGCCCGTGCCGCGGCTCTTGGGATCGGTCACCACCAGACTGCTGAGGCCGGTGACCTCGTCGGTCTCGCGATTCACCGTGACACCCTCGACGAAGTCGTAGAACTTCAGCCGGCCCTTCACCTCAGTGATGATGGGATGGGTGTGCGGATCCCAGTTGGCCACGATCTGGCCGGCCTCGACCGCCTCCTGCTCAGCGACGGCGATGGTCGCGCCGTAGGGCACCTTGTAGCGCTCACGCTCGCGGCCGGCCTCGTCCATGACCGTGATCTCGCCCGAGCGGGACACGGCGACAAGGTTGCCGGACTGATGCGCCACGGTCTTCAGATTGTGCAGCCGCACGGTACCGGCGGACTTGACCTGCACATTGCTGATGGCCGCAGCCCGGGATGCGGCGCCGCCGATGTGGAAGGTGCGCATGGTGAGCTGGGTGCCGGGCTCGCCAATGGACTGCGCCGCGATCACGCCCACCGACTCACCGACGTTCACGCGATGGCCGCGGGCCAGATCCCGGCCGTAACAGGCCGAGCAGACACCGTGGCGGGTTTCGCAGGTGATCGGCGAGCGCACCCAGATCTCGTCCACGCCCTCGCTCTCGACCGCCTCGATCTGGCGCTCGTCCAGCAGGGTCCCCTGCTCGACGAGGACCTTACCGGTACCCGGCTGGACCACGTCCTGAGCGACGACCCGGCCGAGCACGCGCTCGCCCAGGGCCTCGACCACGTCACCGCCTTCGATGAGCGGCGTCATGCGCAGGCCACGATGAGTGCCGCAGTCCTGCGAGGTGACCACCAGATCCTGTGACACGTCCACCAGCCGGCGGGTGAGATAGCCGGAGTTGGCCGTCTTCAGCGCCGTATCCGCCAGGCCCTTCCGCGCGCCGTGGGTGGAGATGAAGTACTGCAGCACGTTCAGCCCCTCACGGAAGTTCGCCGTGATCGGCGTCTCGATGATCGAGCCATCGGGCTTGGCCATCAGCCCGCGCATGCCGGCGAGCTGCCGAATCTGCGCCGGCGAACCACGCGCTCCGGAGTCGGCCATCATGAAGATCGAGTTGGTCGACTTCTGGACCAGCTCGTTGCCCTCGCTGTCGCTGACCGTCTCCTTGCCGAGCTTTTCCATCATCGCGGTGGCCACTTCCTCATTGGTCCGCGACCAGATGTCGACCACCTTGTTGTAACGCTCGCCATTGGTAACGAGACCCGAGGCGTACTGATCCTCGATGTCCTTCACCTCGACCTCGGCGTCGGTCAGGATCTGCTCCTTCTCGCCCGGGATGACCATGTCTTCCATGCCAATGGACACCGCCGCGCGGGTGGACATCCGAAAGCCCAGGTACATGATCTGGTCGGCAAAGATGACCGTCGCCTTCAGGCCCAGCCGCCGATAGCACTGGTCGATCATCTCCGAGATGGCCTTCTTGCTCATGTCGCGGTCGACAAGGTCAAACGGCAGCCCCTCGGGGACAATGCTGTAGATCAGCGCCCGGCCTACCGTGGTCTCGACCCGCCGGGTGGACTCGCTGCGCTGGCCTTCGTCGTCAACCACCACCTCGTGGAAGCGCACGGTGACCCGCGCCTGGAGGCTGACCCGGCCGCTTTCGTAGGCACGATGGACCTCGTCGAGGTCGGCAAAGGTCATGCCCTCGCCCTGCTGGCGCTGGAGCACCAGCGACATGTAGTACAGGCCCAGCACGATGTCCTGCGAGGCACCAATGATCGGCTCGCCGGAGGCCGGCGCCAGCACGTTGTTGGTGGCCATCATCAACGCCCGGGCCTCGAGCTGTGCCTCAAGGGCCAGCGGCACGTGGACCGCCATCTGGTCGCCGTCGAAGTCGGCATTGAATGCCGGGCAGACCAGTGGGTGCAGCTGCACCGCCTTGCCCTCCACCAGGACCGGCTCGAAGGCCTGGATACCGAGACGGTGCAGGGTCGGGGCGCGGTTGAGCATCACCGGATGCTCGCGGATCACCTCTTCGAGGATGTCCCAGACTTCGGCGGTCTCGCGCTCGACCATCTTCTTGGCCGCCTTGATGGTGGTGGCCAGGCCCAGCCGCTGCAGGCGCGAGAAGATGAACGGCTTGAACAGCTCCAGCGCCATGCGCTTGGGCAGGCCGCACTGATGCAGACGCAGGGTGGGACCGACCACGATCACCGACCGGCCGGAGTAGTCCACGCGCTTGCCCAGCAGGTTCTGCCGGAAGCGGCCCTGCTTGCCCTTGATCATGTCCGCGAGCGACTTCAGCGGCCGCTTGTTGGTGCCGGTAATGGCCCGTCCGCGGCGGCCGTTATCGAGCAGCGCATCCACCGACTCCTGCAGCATGCGCTTTTCGTTGCGCACGATGATGTCCGGCGCGGACAGGTCCAGCAGCCGGCGCAGGCGGTTGTTGCGGTTGATGACCCGGCGGTAGAGATCGTTGAGATCCGAGGTCGCGAAGCGCCCGCCGTCCAGCGGCACCAGCGGCCGCAGGTCCGGCGGCAGCACCGGCAGGACGGTCATGATCATCCACTCGGGTCGATTCCCCGACTCGAGGAACGACTCGACCAGCTTCAGCCGCTTGGACAGCCGCTTGATCTTGGTCTCGGAGTTGGTGGCATCCATCTGTTCGCGAAGGGTTTCGGTCTCTTCGCGCAGATCAAGGTTTTTCAGCAGATGGCCGACGGCCTCGGCACCCATGCGGGCATCGAACTCGTCACCGTACTGCTCCATCGCGTCCAGATACTGCTCGTCACTGAGCAGCTGACCCTTCTTGAGCGGGGTCATGTTGGGTTCGATGACCACGAACGCCTCGAAGTAGAGGATGCGCTCGATGTCGCGCAGCGTCATGTCCAGCAACAGCCCGATGCGCGAGGGCAACGACTTCAGGAACCAGATATGCGCCGCCGGGCTGGCCAGATCAATATGCCCCATGCGCTCGCGGCGCACCTTGGCCAGGGTCACCTCGACGCCGCACTTCTCGCAGACCACGCCGCGATGCTTGAGGCGCTTGTACTTGCCGCACAGGCACTCGTAGTCCTTGACGGGGCCGAAGATCTTCGCGCAGAAGAGTCCATCCCGCTCCGGCTTGAACGTCCGGTAGTTGATGGTTTCGGGCTTTTTCACCTCGCCAAACGACCATGACCGGATCTTCTCCGGCGATGCCAGTCCGATGCGGATGCCATCAAAGTCGTCGAGCTGGGCGCCCGGCTGTTTGAACAGATTCAGTAGGTCTTTCATATCGGCTACCCGTTCAGTCCTGCTCGAGCTCGATATCGATACCGAGGGAGCGAATCTCTTTGACCAGCACATTGAAGGATTCGGGCATGCCCGCCTCCATCTGGTGCTCGCCATCGACGATGTTCTTGTACATTTTGGTCCGGCCGGCGACATCGTCGGACTTGACCGTCAGCATTTCCTGCAGGGTGTAGGCAGCGCCATACGCCTGCAGGGCCCAGACCTCCATTTCGCCGAAGCGCTGGCCGCCAAACTGCGCCTTGCCGCCCAGCGGCTGCTGGGTGACCAGGCTGTAAGGCCCGGTGGAGCGCGCATGCATCTTGTCGTCGACCAGGTGGTTCAACTTGAGGATGTGCATGTAGCCCACGGTCACCGGCCGATCGAATGGATCGCCACTGCGGCCGTCGTAGAGCTGGGCCTGACCGCTTTCCGGCAGACCGGCGAGGCGCAGCATGTTCTTGATCTCGTCCTCGTTGGCACCATCGAACACCGGCGTTGCCATTGGCACGCCGCCCCGGAGGTTTTCGCAGAGCTCGACGATCTCCGCGTCCGAAAACGAGTCCAGATCTTCGCGCTTGCCGCTGGAGTTGTAGACCTTCTCGAGAAAGCCGCGCAGCTCGTCGACCTTCTGCCGGGCGTCGAGCATTTCGCCGATACGCCGGCCCAGTCCCTTGGCGGCCCAGCCCAGATGCACCTCGAGCACCTGCCCGATGTTCATCCGCGAGGGCACACCGAGCGGTGACAGCACCACATCGATGGGCTCGCCATCGGCCGAGAACGGCATGTCCTCGACCGGCACCACGCGGGAGATGACGCCCTTGTTGCCGTGGCGACCGGCCAGCTTGTCACCGGCCTGGATGCGCCGGCGCACGGCCAGATAGACCTTGACCATCTTGAGCACGCCCGGTGCCAGATCATCACCCGCACCGATCTTTTCCTTTTTCTCTTCAAGCCGCGCATCGAAGGCCTCGCGCTGGGCCTTGAGCTGGGCCTGAACCGCCTCGAGGCGCGCCATCGCGCTTTCGTCGCGCAGACGGATCTCGAACCAGCGGCGCCGATCGATGCCGTGCAGATACTCGGCGGTGATCTCGGTGCCGGCCTTAAGCTGCTCGGGCCCGCCGTCGGCGACCTGGCCAATCAGCGACTGCTCGAGACGCGCAAAGGCATCGTCCTCGAAGATCCGGTACTGATCGTCCAGGTCCTTGCGCACGTCGGCCAGTGCATCGGCCTCAATGGACAGGGCGCGGGCGTCCTTCTCGACACCGTCGCGGGTAAAGACCTGGACATCGATGACCGTGCCGTCCATGCCTGAGGAGACCCGCTGCGAGGTGTCCTTCACGTCCGAGGCCTTCTCGCCAAAGATTGCCCGCAGGAGCTTTTCCTCCGGCGTCAGCTGGGTCTCGCCCTTGGGCGTGACCTTGCCNACCAGGATGTCGCCGGCCTTGACCTCGGCGCCGACATAGACAATCCCCGATTCATCCAGCTTGGACAGGGCGCTTTCACCCACGTTGGGGATATCGGCGGTGATTTCCTCCGAGCCCAGCTTGGTGTCGCGCGCGACGGCCGTCAGCTCCTCGATATGGATCGTGGTGTAGCGATCCTCCTGCACCACGTTCTCCGAGATCAGGATCGAGTCCTCGAAGTTGTAGCCATTCCAGGGCATGAATGCGACGCGCATATTCTGACCCAGCGCCAGCTCGCCCATGTCGGTGGACGGCCCGTCGGCCAGCACGTCTCCGCGACCCACCCGGTCGCCGGGACGCACCAGGGGTTTCTGGTTCTGGCAGGTGCTCTGGTTGGAGCGCGTGTATTTGGTCAGGTTGTAGATGTCGACACCCGGCTCGCCGGACTGTGCCTCGTCATCGTTCACCCGGACCACGACGCGGGCGGCGTCGACCTGATCGACGATACCGCCGCGATCGGCCACCACCGTGACACCCGAGTCCACCGCCACGGCCCGCTCCATGCCCGTGCCCACCACGGGTTTTTCGGCCCGCAGGGTCGGCACCGCCTGGCGCTGCATGTTCGATCCCATGAGCGCCCGGTTGGCGTCGTCGTGCTCGAGGAACGGCACCATCGATGCCGCCACCGAGACGATCTGCTTGGGCGAAACGTCCATGTACTGGACCTTGTCCGGCGAGGACATCCCGAACTCGTTCTGGTGGCGGATCGAGATCAGCGAGTCCACCAGATCACCCTGCTCGTCAATGCGGGCATTGGCCTGGGCAATGATGTAGCGGCTTTCCTCGATGGCGGACAGATAGTCCACCTGATCGGTGACACGACCGTTCTCGACCCGCCGATAGGGGGTTTCGAGAAAGCCGTAGCTGTTCAGCCGTGCATAGCAGGCCAGCGAACTGATCAGACCGATATTCGGCCCCTCGGGCGTCTCGATCGGGCAGACCCGGCCGTAATGAGTGGGGTGCACGTCGCGCACCTCAAACCCGGCCCGCTCGCGGGTGAGGCCGCCCGGCCCCAGCGCCGAGACGCGGCGCTTGTGGGTGACCTCCGAGAGGGGGTTGTTCTGGTCCATGAACTGCGAAAGCTGCGAGGAGCCAAAGAACTCCTTGATCGCCGCGGCGACGGGCTTGGCGTTGAGCAGTTCCTGAGGCATCAGCCCTTCGCTTTCGGCCAGACTCAGGCGCTCGCGCACTGCCCGCTCGACGCGTACCAGACCGATACGGAAGTTGTTCTCGGCCATTTCGCCGACACAGCGCACCCGACGGTTGCCGAGGTGGTCGATGTCGTCGACGGTGCCCTTGCCATTGCGGATATTGATCAGCTCGCGCAGGACCGAAAGGATGTCCTCGTTGTCCAGCACGCCGCTGCCTTCGACCTCGTCCCGGCCGACCCGCAGGTTGAACTTCATGCGCCCCACGGCCGAAAGATCGTAGCGATCCTCGCTGAAGAACAGATTGGCGAACAGGTTCTCGGCGGCATCCTTGGTCGGCGGCTCACCGGGGCGCATCATCCGGTAGATCTCGATGAGGGCCTCGAGCGGCGTCGTCGTCGTGTCGATGTTGAGCGTGTTGGAGACGTACGGCCCCTGATCGACGTCGTTGATGAACAACACCCGGAAGGTCTTGATGTTGTTGTCGCGCAGCGACTGCACCAGCTCTTCGGTGAGCTCGGTGTTCGCCGACGCCAGCACTTCGCCGGTGGACTTGTCGATGACGTCTTCGCCGAGGATCCGGCCAACCAGATAATCGTCAGGCACCTGAAGCTTCTTCAGCCCGGCCTTATCCATCTGGCGGATGTGACGCGCGGTGATGCGCCGACCGGCCTCGACAATGACATTGCCCTCGCCGTCCTTGATCTCGAAAGTCGCGGTCTCGCCGCGCAGCCGCTCGGGCACCAGATCCAGATCGGCGCCCTTCTTGCGCAGATGATAGGTGTTCTTGTCGAAGAACAGGTCCAGGATCTGCTGGTTGTCATAGCCCAGCGCACGCAACAGCACCGTGGCCGGCAGCTTGCGGCGACGGTCGATGCGGACATAGATCGAGTCCTTGGGATCGAACTCGAAGTCGAGCCAGGACCCCCGGTAGGGAATGACCCGCGCGGTGAACAACAGCTTGCCCGAGCTGTGGGTCTTGCCCTTGTCGTGATCAAAGAACACACCCGGCGAACGGTGGAGCTGCTGGACGATCACCCGCTCGGTGCCGTTGATGACAAACGTGCCATTACGCGTCATGAGCGGCATTTCGCCCATGTAGACTTCCTGCTCACGGATGTCCTTGACCGCACGGGTGTCCTTGTCGTTGATGACAAGGCGCACGAGCACGCGCAGCGGCGCGGCATAGGTCATACCGCGGAGCTGACACTCCTTGACGTCGAAGGACGGCTCGCCAATACGGTAATTGACGTACTCGAGCCGGGCGCTGCCGGAGTAGCTTTCGATCGGAAACACCGAATCGAGCGCCGCCTGCAGGCCTTTGTCGTCCCGCTTGTCCGGGTCCTGTTCAAGCTGCAGAAAATCCCGGTAGGATTCGATCTGCGAGGTCAGCAGATAGGGAACATCCAGCACCTTCGGCTGCTTGCCGAAGTCATTGCGGATGCGCTTTTTTTCAGTAAACGTATAGGCCATCGAGGTTCCTCAACGAGGTCGGGGTCCGCCGTGTGCAAGGCTTCGAGGACTCGCCCAATGCAAGTACTCGCAGACTTGGACACAACGGCCGTCAACGGATTCCGACTGCAACAAATTCTGCACAAGCACCAAAGGGCCAACGGCCGGCTCGACCGTCAGCCCCCATCAACGCCGGTTGTCTGGCGCTGAATTGATCAAGCCCTACTTGAGCTCGACCGTGGCGCCTGCCTCTTCGAGCTGACCCTTCAGCTCGTCGGCTTCTTCCTTGGTGGCGGCTTCCTTGACCGGAGCCGGAACGCCCTCGACCAGCGTCTTGGCCTCCTTGAGACCCAGACCCGTGGCGCCGCGGACCGCCTTGATGACGCCGACCTTGTTCTCACCGAAGCCGGTAAGGACCACGTCGAACTCAGTCTGCTCTTCGGCGGCCTCACCCTCACCGCCACCGGCGGCGGGGGCTGCAGCAACGGCGGCGGCAGCGGTGACACCAAACTTCTCTTCCATCGCCTCGATGAGCTCGACGACCTCCATGACGGTCATGTTCGAGATGCTCTCGAGGATGTCTTCCTTGGAAACGGCCATTGTGTTTTCTCCTGGCTGATTCGATTGATAAATGCGCGAACGGCAGCGACAGGGCTGTCGATCCTACTGCTTGGCGTCCTTAACCGCGGACACGGTACGGACCAGCTTGCCGGGCACCTCGTTGAGGGTCGTGGCGAGCTTCTGTACCGGCGCCTGCATGGTCGCCATGAGGCGACTGATCGCCTCGTCGTAGGTGGGCAGCGTGGCCAGTCGGTCGATCTCGGACCCGGGGTATTTCTCCCCGCCGACCGCCAGCATTTTCACTACCAGCTGTTCGTGTTCCTTGGCAAAGCTCTTGAGAACACGGGCGGCCGAGCCGGGATCTTCCTGCGAGAACGCGAGCACCAGCGGACCTTCAAGGTCTTCACTCATGCACTCGAACTGCGTGCCCTCGACGGCGCGCTTGGCGAGGGTGTTTTTCACCACCCGCACATAAACGCCGGCATCGCGGGCCTGCACACGCAGGCTATCCATATCACCGGCGGACAGACCCCGGTATTCCGCGGCAACCGCGGAATGGGCCTGACCAGCCACCTCAGCGACTTCCTGCACCATCCGCTTTTTCTGTTCCAGACTTACGCCCATTCAAATGCCTCCTGGAACGGCGGTTGGTAATGGCATTCGGGCCTTCGGCCCGTCTGCCCCGTAACGGTGAACCCGTGCAGGAAACCTGTCCTGTCCGGCACACCGTCTACCGCTGGCGGTCATCTGACACTTACGCGGCGAACCGCACCCAACGGTCTATGACGGCTGTCTCGATGACAGCCAGCGACCATTGACACAATGGCCGCGACATCGGGGAAGCTGACCTAGGTCAGCGCCCCCAAATCCACCGGCACCCCCGGCCCCATCGTCGTGGAGACCGTGGCCCGCTTCAGGTAAACACCCTTCGACGAGGCCGGCTTGATCTTCTGCAGATCGTTAATCAGGGCCTGGAGGTTCTGCGCCAGCGCCTCCGGCTCGAAGTCTGCCTTGCCAAGGCTGCAATGAATCAACCCGCCGCGATCGGCGCGATAGCGCACCTGCCCGGCCTTGGCGTTACGCACGGCCTCGGCCACATCGGTGGCAACCGTGCCGACACGCGGGTTGGGCATCAGCCCCCGCGGACCGAGCAGCCGGCCGAGCTTGCCCACGACACCCATGGCATCGGGGCTGGCAATCACCACGTCATAATCCAGTTCACCGCCCTGCATGCGCTCGGCGAGATCATCCATGCCGACGGTGTCGGCGCCGGCGGCCTCGGCTGCCTCGGCGTTGGCGCCCTGGGCGAACACCGCGACCCGCACGGTCTTGCCGGTCCCGTTCGGCAGCACCGTCGAGCCACGCACCATCTGGTCACCCTTGCGCGGATCAATCCCCAGATTGACGGCCACATCGATGGACTCGGTGAATTGGGCGGTGGCGAGCTCCTTGAGCAGGTTGAACGCCTCCTGGGCCGGATACAGACGGCCGCGATCGATTTTTTCTTCGAATACGCGCTGGCGCTTGGTCAGTTTTGCCATGGCGTTACATCCCCTCCACGTTCAGGCCCATGCTGCGGGCCGAGCCAGCGATCGTCTTGACCGCGGCCTCCATGCCGGCGGCATTGAGATCGGGCCATTTGGTCTGCGCGATCTCCTCGAGCTGCTCGCGATTGACCGTGCCCACCTTGGTGGTGTGCGGCGTGCCGCTGCCCGACTTGATGCCCGCGGCCTTCTTGAGGAGCACCGCTGCCGGCGGCGTCTTGGTAACGAACGTGAAGCTGCGGTCGGAGTAGACGGTGATCACCACCGGGGTCGGCAGACCCTGCTCCATGTCCTGCGTCTGGGCGTTGAAGGCCTTGCAGAACTCCATGATGTTCAGACCGTGCTGACCCAGCGCCGGACCCACCGGCGGGCTGGGCTTGGCAGCCCCGGCCGGGACCTGCAGCTTGATGTAGGCTTCGACTTTTCTGGCCATTGATTGAGCTCCTGATGTGGGTGATAACGCCGAGGGCTCTCACCTCGGCTCCCCTGACGGCGAACCGCCTGACTAGGTCTTTTCGACCTGACTGAAATCGAGCTCCACCGGCGTGGAGCGACCGAAGATCAGAACCGCCACCCGCAGGCGGCTCTTCTCGTAGTTGACTTCCTCGACAACGCCGTTGAAGTCGTTGAACGGGCCATCGGTCACGCGCACCACTTCGCCGACTTCAAACAGCACCTTCGGGCGCGGCTTGTCGACGCCTTCGCGGACGCGATTGAGGATGTTGTCGGCCTCGGCATCGGAAATCGGCGCCGGCCGCCCCCGCGAGGGACCAATGAACCCCATCACCCGCGGCACGTTCTTGACCAGATGCCAGGTATCGTCGCCCATTTCCATCTGCACGAGGACGTAGCCCGGAAAGAACTTCCGCTCGCTGCGACGCTGCTGGCCTTCCTTCATTTCGACGACTTCTTCGGCGGGGACCAACACCTCGCCGAAATGGTCTTCCATGCCCGCCCGCGCGATATGCTCTTCGAGCGCCTTTTTCACCTGGTTTTCAAACCCGGAATACGCGTGAACGACGTACCAGCGTTTCGCCATGAGTGATCAGCCTCCGGGCCGTACAAGGGCACCGACGCCCCACATGAAAAACATATCCATCAGCCACAGCAGGATGGCGACAATGAAAACCATGACCAGCACGACCAACGTGGTCTGAATGGACTCCTGCCGGGTGGGCCATACCACGCGGCGCAGCTCCTGGCGCGCCTCTCGGGCAAAGCTCCAGGCGTTTCGGCCGGGCTGGCTGGTCATTGCGATGGCGATCGCGATGGCTGCCACGACCACCATACCCACCACTCGGATGAGGTCGGACTGCCCCTCAAGGCCATAGAAAGCGACCACACCTGCAAGGAAGGTCGCGGCGGCCAAAGTCAGCTTGGCCTTGTCCGCACCCGTGGTCGTCGTCTGATCGTTTGCGCTCATGAAACCCGCGACGCTGTTGGTGACCGGATTAAATGGCAGGCCAGGAGGGACTCGAACCCCCAACCTACGGTTTTGGAGACCGTTGCTCTGCCAATTGAGCTACTGGCCTATACTCGCGTTTGACCGGCCATCAAACGGCGAACTCGATAGTGTACGCAAAGCCCCGGAGTTTTGGAACCCCAGGGCCTTGACAACACGCTATCCGATTACTCGAGGATCTTGGAGACGACGCCGGCGCCGACGGTCCGGCCGCCTTCGCGGACCGCGAAGCGCAGACCCTCTTCCATCGCGATCGGGGCGATCAGCGATACCGTCATCTGCACGTTGTCACCCGGCATCACCATCTCCGTGCCCGAGGGCAGGTCACAGGCACCGGTCACGTCCGTGGTGCGGAAGTAGAACTGCGGCCGATAGCCGTCAAAGAACGGCGTGTGACGGCCGCCCTCGTCCTTGCCCAGCACATACACCTCGCACTCGAACTTGGTGTGCGGCGTGATCGAGCCGGGCTTGCACAGCACCTGACCGCGCTCGACATCGTCGCGCTTGGTCCCGCGCAGCAGCGCACCGATGTTGTCCCCGGCGCGACCCTCGTCGAGCAGCTTGCGGAACATCTCCACCCCCGTGACCACCGTCTTGGTCGTCGGGTTGATGCCCACAATCTCCACATCCGAGCCGGTCTTGATGATGCCGCGCTCCACGCGACCGGTCACCACCGTGCCGCGACCCGAAATCGAGAACACATCCTCGATCGGCATCAGGAACGCACCGTCCACCGCCCGCTCGGGCTCCGGCATGTACTCGTCCATCGCCTGCACAAGCTTGACGATCGCCTGCGAGCCCATCTCCGAGGTATCCCCCTCGAGCGCCTTCAGCGCCGAGCCCGTGATCACCGGCACGTCATCGCCCGGGAAGTCATAGCTCGACAGCAGCTCGCGGACTTCCATCTCGACGAGCTCGAGCAGCTCGGCATCGTCCACCATGTCCGCCTTGTTCAGGAACACCACAATCGAGGGCACCCCCACCTGGCGCGCCAGCAGAATGTGCTCACGCGTCTGCGGCATCGGACCATCCGCCGCCGACACCACCAGAATCGCTCCGTCCATCTGCGCGGCACCGGTGATCATGTTCTTCACATAGTCCGCGTGACCGGGACAGTCCACGTGCGCGTAGTGCCGATCATGCGTCTCGTACTCCACATGCGCGGTGGCAATCGTAATACCCCGCTCACGCTCTTCCGGCGCATTGTCAATCTGGCTGAAGTCCTGCGCGACCCCACCGTACTCAGCCGCCAGTACCTTCGTCATCGCCGCCGTCAGCGTCGTCTTGCCATGGTCAACATGACCAATCGTGCCAACGTTTACGTGCGGCTTGCTGCGCTCAAATTTCGCCTTGGCCACGGTGGTTACCCCCTGAAAAGTTCACTGGATCTGGAGCCCATGGGCGGATTTGAACCGCCGGCCTCTCCCTTACCAAGGGAGTGCTCTACCCCTGAGCTACATGGGCTTTTGCTCTGGAGCGGGTGATGGGAATCGAACCCACATCATCAGCTTGGAAGGCTGAGGTTCTACCGTTGAACTACACCCGCGTGCCCGCGCCCGCGTCGGCCGCGGGACAGACGTCGGGCGGCTGAGTGCGGCCCGGCGCTGTTATCTGTTCTGGTGGAGGGAGGAGGATTCGAACCCCCGAAGGCTGTGCCAGCAGATTTACAGTCTGCCCCCGTTGACCGCTTGGGTATCCCTCCGAAACAACGCGAGACGATGCTCGATCGGGCCACTGTTGTCAAGCCCGCGCGGGCCACCGATCATCCCCCGGCCGTGCCGCGTTAGCCATGACGCTCAGCGAGCTGGCGAGCATGGCGAGCGCCGCCGCCGATGGGGGAATGACACCC
>P_2C_Liq_1_UnCtyDRAFT_1000491_pt1 | contig 16970 bp, 15 predicted proteins | sample Pon2CUnioCityCA_2_FD_10234 | JGI IMG/M metagenome (IMG submission 10234) | reverse complement strand
GGAGGGTAATCTCTTGGCTGAGGCGATCGCCGCCGACGATTCCCCCGGCGGTATGGAGAATCAGACTTTGGCAGGTTTTGCCGTCGGGATGGAAACTTCGTTGCAGTTTGAGGGGAGACTGGCTATAGGAATCCACCACGCGGGTAATATCACCCTGTTTGGCGTAGCTGAGTTTGAGTTTACCTTGCCAGGGACTGGTCATAAGAAGGGAACAGGGAACAGGGAACAGGGAACAGGGGGAAGAAGGCAATAGGCAACAGTTTGGGAATTTTTTCTCAGCTTAGAGTGTTAATTAGGCAATCTTTAATTGCGATAATAGACGTCGCGACTTAACAGAGATGCGATCGCACAAACTCTTCAATCTCATCGAGGCCCTGTTGCGTTTTCAGATTGGCGAAGATAAAGGGACGTTCTCCTCGCATTTTGACCGCATCTCGTTCCATCACCCCTAAGTCTGCCCCAACGTAGGGGGCGAGGTCAATTTTGTTAATCACCAATAAATCCGATTTCGTGATTCCGGGGCCGCCTTTGCGGGGAATTTTGTCCCCGGCGGAAACATCAATCACATAAAGGGTTAAATCCACTAATTCGGGGCTAAAGGTGGCCGCCAAATTGTCGCCGCCACTTTCGACAAATAGGATATCGAGAGGATTGAACTTGAGTTCGAGTTGTTCGACAGCCGCTAAGTTCAATGACGCATCTTCGCGAATCGCGGTGTGGGGACAGCCGCCGGTTTCTACGCCCAGGATGCGATCGCCCGCTAAGGCCTGAGACTTCACCAAAAACTGGGCATCTTCCTGGGTATAGATGTCATTCGTCACTACCGCTAACTCTAAATCCCCCCGCAACCGCTTACAGAGGGCATCGACGAGGGCTGTTTTCCCCGAACCCACCGGCCCGGCAATTCCAACACGTAAAGGAGTCATAACATTATCATCATCTCTTGATTAACCATCATCTCTTGATTAACCATTATCTCTTGATCAACTACGAAAGAGACGGCTGTAGAGGGTTTCATGCTGCATACTGGCCAGACTCGCCCCCCAGGTACAGGCGAATAAGTCCTCATCGCCCAACCTGAGGAGACGCTGAGAACCCGCCTCTAAAACGGGCTGAAGTTGCCGAATTAGCCGCTGTCCGCTGGTTTGCCCCAGAGGAATCAATTTAACACCGGCTCCAATCAGATTACTACTCCAACTGTGCAGATAGCCCAGTATGGCATCTTCTAAGGGGATTTTCCAATGGGCCACCGCTAGGGCGTAGGCGATCGCCAGATTACAATTGGGGGCCAGTTCCCGGCGACAGGTGGCTAAATCGGGGAGTTGGGGCGAAATGTCCTCTAAATCCGTCAATAAATCGGCCAAGAGACGCAGCAAGGAATTGCCCATCTGCCAACTTTGCTGTTGCAACTCTCGGCTGTCGCGACTGGCGGTTAGCCAATGGTTCCAATAAACTAACCTGTCGAGGTCAGAGTGGGTTAGGGCGTGATAGGCTCGCACTAGGATAGCCCCCTCGACGGCGATCGCCCCAAACTGCACCTCCATCTCCAACCAACTCCCGAGTTGGCCCGCGTCAGCAATCCGTTGCTGTTCTACTAGGGTTTCTAGTCCCTCAGAGTAGTTATAAGCCCCCAAGGGCAACGCTGGACTGGTTAACTGTAATAAGTTTAGTAATGATGACATCGATGAAACTCCCAGAACACAAGGGTTTAAGCCANAANCTCTCCAAGATACCAAAAAAAAATCTGGAAAACCCTTGACACCCCCCAAGGGACTTGTTAGTATAGTTATCGCTGAGTCGTTGGGGCGTGGCCAAGCGGTAAGGCAGCGGGTTTTGGTCCCGCCATTCGGAGGTTCGAATCCTTCCGCCCCAGTTCAGAGGCTAGACTACAGTCTATCGGAAAGAGGTTGTCTCAGGACAGCCTCTTTCGTTGTTTGGGGGAATCAGCCATTGAGAGATTCAATCTCAGTCGCCACGAGTTTCTGAAACTCCCCGTTACATTGTCGGTTGAGGTGGATGGAGGCGGCTAGGAGTTCCGTGAGAATCCGCGATCGCTGGCCTTCGTTAATATGGGGAAGTTGCAGTTGATGGATGAGAGTGGTGACGTTTTCGCATTCTCGGGCTAATTCATCCACTTGTTTTAAGAGTTCTGTTTTTTTCATAAACTTTGATAACGAACTGTTGACAGGGGACAAGGGATATATCATTAAAATTAAGTAGGCTTTCTCCATTTTACCGTTAGTCTGGACAACGAAACAGGGGCAGGGAGGATGGATAATCAAGAATTGATGAAAGTTGGGGTTTAGGGTTTCAGAAAACCAATTTAGGGTTTAATCGATAATTCTTTAATGGTATATAACGGTCGCCCTTTCACTTCTTCGTAAATACGACCAATATATTCCCCTAAAATACCAATACAGACGAGTTGAACCGCCCCTAAAAAGAAAATCGCAATGGTGATAATCGTTGCCCCAATCAGTGGCGAGTCGGGATAAAATAACCGCCAATAGAGAACCGCAAACACCATTATCACCGCAATTCCGGCGGCGAGGAGGCCCAGATAGGTGGCGAAGCGTAGGGGAACCTTAGAAAAGGACATAATCCCATCAATCGCCAAAGACAGAGACTTACGAAAGGTATATTTCACATCACCGGCGAAGCGAGGATCTCGCTTAAACTGAAGTGAGGTTTGACGAAACCCAACCCAGGCCCGTAAACCGCGAATATAGCGATTGCGTTCGGGCATAGAATTGAGTAAATCCACCACCTGTTGATCCATTAAACAGAAATCTCCTGAATCTGTGGGAATCGCCACATCGGCTAAGCGTCGTAAAACGCGATAAAAGCCATAAGCCAGCAACCGTTTTAGCCAAGGATCTTGATGACGGGCGATGCGTTGGGCATAAATGACTTGATAGCCCTGTTGCCATTTTTCGAGTAACTCAGGGATGAGTTCTGGGGGATCTTGTAAATCCGCATCCATGACAATCACAGCTTTTCCAGATACAAAATTTAAGCCCCCAGTTACGGCAACTTGATGACCAAAATTACGGGCAAAACTGAGATAGTGAACTTGGGGGTTTTGTGTCTGATAATGGCGGAGAAGTTCCAGGGTGCGATCGCCACTACCATCATCGATAAATAACACCTCGTAGGGCTGCCCTACTGACTCAGTGACTGCGGTTAATCGCTGCACTAACTCGGGGAGATTATCTTCCTCATTAAAGACGGGAATGACTACGGAATAGAGGGGAGAAGCCATCAGAACTCATCAAAATCCGGCGTTAATTCAGGATATTACTTCGTCGCCACAACCGCGATATTCCAAGCCATTCGCTTCATGCCGGGAAGCTTTTTAAGGAGGCGATCGCAGCGTTCTAAACGACTATAAAGAGGCTTCAAACGCTGCTGTTCTTTAATAATTTTTTTCCAATAGCGTTCCTCATTGGGATGCACTCGTTCAATTAAATAAAACTGAAGGAAAATCCATAATGTCGCCAACCAAAAGGTGTTATAACGAGTGTCTGAAAAGAGTGGTTCAATCTCTTTGATAATGTTAATATGTAGCGGCGTTTCATCATCAGTGCGAACATCCGTAGCCATGCGTCGATAGACGTTAATCACGGGATTGTGACGCAACGGGTCCCAAAAACACATTTTCCCGCCCGGTTTGAGAACTCGCTGCATCTCTTGGATGGCAATCATGGGGTTAGGAATATGATGCAAGAGATTGGCCGCATAGACAATATCAAAAGTATCATCGGGATAGTCAATATCCATCGCGTTGATGACTTTTCCTTCTACCTGAACCCCATTATGTTCAGCGAGTTTTAGGGCCACCTCTACCATTCCCGGTGAGTAATCGCTGGCGACACACTTCGCCCCACGAGTGCCAAAATAAACGCTATTTTCGCCCGCCCCACACCCCACATCTAAGAGGCGTTTACCGTGAACATTGCCCAACTGTTTAAGAATAAAGCGGTTTTCTGGGGCGGTACAGGCTTCAAAGTAGTCCTCTACCTGAATCCCGTCTACATCAATTCCGGCGGCCCAGCGATCGTGAAAGGCTTGTTCTTTCGCCAAAATATCATCATGGCGATCATTTGATATCGGGTCTGAAGATAAAGACATGGATTCAGCAAAACGATAGAAAGACCTCAATTTATCATATAGTACGGGATGAGACCTCTAACGTGTTAGATCTCAAGCCTCTACCGTTGACTGATGCAACGAGAGGGGTTCACGAAAGGATTGACGGGTTTCTGCGGTGAGACGGCTGAGATATTGCAAAAGCTGTCGGGCTAGGGGACCATGAATCTGATAGGTTTTAGACTCTGGGAAAAACTGGAATAGGGGTGTTGTGGCCAGTTTGCCATAAAAGGGAACCTGCCGTGATTCCGGGGTGAGCCATTCCTCGTCGGGTGTCGTTGGGATCAGCCCTGGGGGAAGTTGGTTGTCTAAGAGGGCGACAATGCGAGACTCAATTCCGCCGATGTGAATCCCCTGTAGTTCCAAGCGGGCGATCGCCTCGTGACGGGAAAACGGCTGTTCCGGGACGGTTTCGAGGAGTTCCCGCAACAAGAAAAAATCACTATACTGCTGTCCCCCATCGCGGCCATGGAGGGGATAATGGAGAAATTGGGCTAACCCGGTTGCAATGGGGCTGTTGCGGGCGGTAACGGCCGATAAGGCTGAGGGGGGAGATTGACTGACGACAACAGCGTTGGGTAGTTTATGGTTGAGCCAGGGAGCAATATCGAGGAGTCCGTTGGCGGAGTCGCCGCTGAGGAGAACACGGGAAATTCCTTGGCTAGAAAGTCCCAATTCACTCAAAAACTGATTGAACTCTTGGTTGAGTTGCTCAAAAAAGGGAACTAACACCGTCTCATCAAATTGCTGGCGGTGAATTCGTCGCCAATGGCCCGCCAGTTCAAAATCAGTGCGATCGCCCAGTTGCAAGGCCGCCAACACCTGACGAGCCAGTTCCCGGGCCGCCTGACGTTCCTCATCAGCATCGAGCCATTGTTGCAAGGCGATGCGATGTGGGCGATCGGCGGCCCCACAGCGGGGAAACTGTTGCAATTCCATCACCCCCAATTCATGACACCAGTCAGGATGGGGGGTTAACATCAACTGAATTAAGAGATCATCGGCTAAGTCACGATGGCCATAGGCGATGTTTCGTTGGCCGAGGGGAACCCGAAGCTGACTGGCGGATTCTGAGTTGAGTTGGAAGGGGGCCAGGGCAATATCCCTGGCTCCAACTACCATAACTAGGGTACTCCCCCGTTCCTGAGCATCTACGCCCCAGGATGGGCTGAGGGACTGGGTTGGCGACGAAGAGATCTCGGGTTCTGAATGGGAATTTGAGTCTGATTCTAACTCCCCTGACGACGCATAAAGGGACGCCTCTAGGGCCGACAGCAACACCGCTAGGGGAGCGGTACAGAAGCCAATGCGATCGGGGCGAGGCACTAATCCCGCCTGTAGGGCGGCTTCGCGGACATTGAAGCGAAAGGCATCGTTACGGGTGATTCCCTCGCGAATGATGACACCGCCCAATTTGGGGATGAGTTGGGCAAAAGGGGGCAAATCAGCGGCCGGTTGCTGTTCTCCGGGATGGTAGAGTTGGGCGGTTTTGAGTTGGCGGAAGAGGCGAGTGAGGATGTCGCGACTACTGACGAGGGGTAAGTCGTAGTCGAGCGATCGCCCCAAGATCGGTTCTAATCCACCGCGACGACTCCGCCAAGGGATCATAATCCCCAAGACTTGCTCAAATTCATCAAAGATAATTCCTTCATTGAGCGATCGCGTTTCTAGGCCCACTCGCCAGGTGGGAAGGGCTGTCGTCTCTAAGGAGGCATTGTCTAACAAATCGGCCTTAACTGAGGCGGGTTGCTGTCGGGCGATGGCCGGTAAGTCAAATAACGGCTGTCGTTCCCCCTCAAGTTGCCATCCCAGCCTATACTCGGTCCCAGTATAGGCACAACTGAGGCTGGCTGAGAGGCCGCGATCGCTCCAGTCAATGCCTAAATACCAATCGCGATTATGGCTGTTTTCGAGCCAAATGGGAGGCGGAACTCGCACTCGCCCAGATTTTGCAGTTTCTGGTTTTGGTCGTGGCTGACGGGCGACTGGGAGCCGCTCAGGGGGTGTTTTGGTGACTATCTCTTGGGGCTTAGATTGGGGCTTGGATTGGGGCTGTAATTCGGTGGTCTGCTGCGGTTGAGGATGGACCGTTACCTCACTTGCGGCTTCACTTGTGGCTTCACTTGTGGCTTCACTTGTGGCCTCGTCCATATCATCGGTGACATCATCTCGCCAGACAAAAGGATTGTCGTCAAAGTCACCAACCTCCTCTAAATCAATCTCCTCTAAATCAATCTCCTCTAAATCAATCTCCTCTAAATTATTGTTGAGTTCTACCTCAGAGGCTTCTTCCGGTTCTGAGTCTGCTTCACTTTCATCTAAAATCTGCGTCAATGACGGTTCTAAGTCTTCTTCCGGTTCTGAGTCTGCTTCGCTTTCATCTAAAATCTGCGTCAATGACGGTTCTAAGTCTGCTTCGGGTTCTTCGGTTGCTGCGATCGCATCAGATTGCTGTTCGAGTTCAAGTTCCTCTAAATCTAATTCGAGTTGGCGGCGAGTCTCGGGTTCACAGTCAACATAGATTTGGGAGTCTGAGGAGGTTTCTTCATCCGTCAGTAACGGATCATCATCTAACCCCTCATCATCTAACCCCTCATCATCGAGAATTGAAGACCAATCTGGGGATAACTCCTCGTTTTCAGGGGAGTCCAAGATATCATCGAGGATGATGTCGTCATCATTCAACTCATCCGACTCATTAAGTCGGTCTAAATGTCCCCCCATCAGGGCGATCGCATCGGTCAGATCGCTAATCGTATCTCCTGAGAGAACCGGTTTAGGGTCTGCGATCGCCTCTAATGGCGAGTCATCTAACTCAGCGTGATCTAACTCAGCGTGATCTGATTCTGAGTCATCTAATGGCGAGTCATCCCAATCTTGAAACGACGCGACAAACTCCGCCAACTCCGCTGCGATCGCCGCCTCTTCAGGAGACAGATCCGGTTCAGGAGATGGCGGGGATATCTCTCGCCTCATCGTTTCTGTCGCAACAGGCGGATGACCTCGACTTTGGGGAATCGTCTCGCCACTGTCGTCATCATCTTCATCCCCATCGTCGTTACTGGGACTGTCAGACTCGGCCTGAGTCTCAGCTAAATTACTCTCGACGCTGTTACGCTTGCGATCGCTCTGCATCTCTTGGCGAGGACTGGGTTGAAATCCCTCTTGTACAGATTGATTTAACTCCTGTTCGAGATCTAACGCAGCCTGTTCACTCGACCATTGCATCGGTTCTGAGTCGAGGGTGAACCAGGACTCAAAATCATCATCAGCCGCTGCTGAGGTGGGCGGCGTTGATGGTTTAGAGTCAGGTTCGGGAACAGGAGAAGCCATGGAGGAAGAGTCTAATGATTCAGTTAGAGCGTCGTCAATGGGGTTGTCAGGTTTTTCAGGTTCGTCTAGGGGTTGAGTCAGAGAATCATCAAGGGAGTCATCAAGCGGTTCATCGGGAAAATTTGCCGTATCGAGTAACTCAAGGTCAGCATCTCGGTGTTGTTCGTCTTCGAGTTCCTCCTCAAGTTCCCGGTGTAACTCATCATCAAGAAACTCTGGGAGTTCGAGCGATTCGTCGTCCTCGATGTCTTCGGCCAGATCCGCGTCAGTTTCAGACAAGTCCTGATCAGACAACTCGGGAGACGATTCAGTGACTTCCTCCAATTCTGCCATGTTTGTTGGCGATTGGTCAGTCTCTGGGGAACTCTCTTGGGATTCGAGTTGAGAATCTGGTTCAGCCTGGGAGTCTCGGGGGAGATCAGACTCGGAACTCTCGTCGGAACTCTCGTCGGAAATCACGGAGGCGACAGGAATTGAGTTATCTTCGTCGTCAAGGCGATCGCCCCAACTCGAATCGAGCGATTCATCTGCATCATCTGCATCATCTGCATCATCGATGTCAACAGATCTTAACTCAGACCCAGCAGACGTCAGGGTATCTTCACGAATCTCCTCATCTATTGGCTGTTGTACGATCGCCTCGATGGCGGCTTCGAGTTCAGGGGCTTGGTCTGCATCGAGAGAATCGGTTAATTCCAGGGTACTGTCTAAACGAGCGCCTAATTGGCGTACCAAGGCGGCGACAATGGCTTCTCCCTGTTGACTAAAGTTGTAGATGTTTTGAATGCTACGGGTTAAAGAGGTTTCATAGCCTTGTAGATTAGCGGTGACTCCATCGAAGATTGTTCGCAGATTCGTATCGAGATTCATCAAGAGGCGATCGGCTTCCGCTTGTACCGCTTGCAGATGTTGGCGACGTTCTTCGGGGTTCAGCAAGGGGGAGACAGACTCAGATCCCATCTCAGGATCGCTCGTCGAGGGAGACGCAGAGTTCTCTAGGCGGGCCACTTCTTGGGCGAGACGATTGCGATGCTGGCGTAGGCCGTCGAGTTCTTCTTGAAACGGTTGCAGGAGGCGATCGCGCCAATCCTCGTTTGGGGGAGCGTTTGGGGGCGCGTTTGGGGAAGAATCAGGGGCCACCGCCTCAGAACTGACCCCAGAAGATGTCTCAGAACTGGCCTCAGCTGACTCAATCGTTGTGAGATAGTCCCGCATTTGTTGTAAAATTTCGCGGGTGCGATCGCCATCGTCCTCAAGCGAAGATTTAGCCAGAAGCTGTTCGATCTCGGCCAAAAGGCGTTTCGGGGGTAAAGGTTGAGAAGTCATAGGTTGGGTTCAATCGATCACAGCAATGGGTCAAGGGTACAGACATCAACGGTACAGACATCGAGTCAATGCCAAAATTTTAAGCGTTTGTTGGGGCTGATTCGGCTCTAAACTGGGAAAAGGCAGATGTTCCGGGATGCGATCGCCCGACTGTGTAACGTTTCTGAACGAACCGTGACCAAAGACCGTTCAACTCCCGATTGCCTGATAAGATCAAGAAAACGTAATCGGAGCCATCCATCTCGCTCATGCTGATCTAGGATAGAGAAGCCGTTATGGATTGCGACCCTTGGGCCTCGACAGGTTTACCTAACTCTAGGAAGCCATTTCAGATTCGACCGATTTCAAACGATATGTGACGACCTCATGGAAGACCGGTATCACCCTCGTGAAGCGCATCAGAACCCCGAACTTGAAAAAAAGCTCAGGGCCACACCTTTTTTTGATGGTTTACCTGAACGGATGGTTGACGATGCCCTTGCTCATGTGGTAACGCGAACTCATCCCCCGAACCAGGTCATGCTTTTGGAAAATGACTGGGGAAGTTCGGTCTATTTTATTTTGGAAGGCTGGGCCAAAATCCGCACCTATAACATTGACGGGAAAGAAGTCACTCTCAACATTCTCGGGAGTGGCGAAATTTTTGGTGAGATGGCGGCGTTAGATGAAGTGCCTCGTTCAACGGATGTCATTACTCTGGCCCCCACTACCATTGGTAATATGCCGGCTCAGGATTTTGTCCACTTAGTGAAGACCGAACCCCTGGCGGGGATTCGTTTGGCTCAGTTAATGGGCCGTCGTCTGCGTCAGGTGAACCGCCGTTTACGGCTACGGGAGTCTGATAGTACTTCTCGGGTGGCTGATATTCTCCTCTTTTTGGCCGAAGGCCAGGGAACTCGCGATGAAACCGGGGGAATGGAAATCCCAAATTTACCTCATCGCGAGTTGAGTAGTTTAAGCGGTTTAGCCCGAGAAACGGTGACACGCGTGTTGAGTAAGTTGGAGAAAAAAGGGCTAATTTCACGCGATCGCGAGATGATTCGTATTCCCGATGTCTACGCCCTAGAACGAATGCTAACCTAGCGGGGTTGAACTGAGTTCACAGCGAGTTCACGGCCAATTCAGACGGTATCTCGGTAAGCCTCGACAGTCACTACTTTATGCGTAAATCCAGACAGTCGCCGTTGGCGATGGTCGAAACGGCGTTTCTGGCCAGCACAGCGAGTTTAATTTGGCTGATTAACTATTATTTCCCCCTGGGGCCACTGTTGCGCATCTTTTTCCCGGTTCCCATGGCCCTGGTCTATTTACGTTGGGGGAAACGAGCCTCTTGGATGTCGGCGTTCGTGTCGGGGCTGTTGCTGTCCGTGTTGATGGGACCGACGCGCAGCATCCTATTTATCGTCCCCTATGGCTTACAGGGCGTGCTATTGGGCGTTCTCTGGAAGCGGCGAGCCAGTTGGGGAGTGGCGATCGCCCTGACGGGACTTTTAGGCGCGTTTGGGGTCTTTTTTAAGGTCTGGCTCGTCTCGATTCTCTTGGGAGAGGATTTATGGGTCTATTTCACGGTTCAGATGACGCAACTGCTCAATTGGGGCTTTGAAAAGGTCGGCTGGTTGGTACAACCGAGTTTAACCCTAGTGCAAGTGCTTTCAATTCTCGCCATTCTCATTAACAGTCTCGTCTACGCCTTTGTAGTTCACTTAGGGGCGTTGCTGCTCCTCGATCGCCTGGGAAACCCCATTCCCCGTCCGCCTCAATGGATTCAAACCGTCTTGGCCTTGGACTATGACGATGAGGTGACGTGAACTGGGATTCATCATTAGTGCGAGTCTATACGGAAACCGATCGCGGTCAGGCTTGGCTCGATCGCCATCAGGGAACGTCTCCCCTCTTCGCCTGTGTCTTTGGCTTCACTGAGACTGGCACTCTCCCTGACATCTCGGCGGCGGGCTGCACCCCGGCTGACCGGCGCAAAACGGCGTTAGCGGATGCAGAATATCTTCTCAGCGGTGGCACAACGCCTCCCCAGTATCCCCTCCCCCCGTTGACGGCAGGTGCCTCTCCAGCGGTGATTTCCCGGGCCATCGTTACTGGTTTATCTCTACCTCTCTATGTCTTCGATGCGGGATTACCGGCCCCTATTCCTCAACCCTCACCCCTCCCTCCNTCAACGGTTGTCGAATGTTTGAGTGACCGTCCGGCCCGTTGTTTAACTAGCGGGGCCGCTATGACCCANTCTCAGGTGCAGGATCTCTTGGCGGCGGGGTTAGCCTGGGGCGATCGCCTCGCTGAGACTTGTGATTACGCGATTTTGGGAGAATGTGTTGTCGGTGGGACAACGACGGCTTTAGCGGTGTTGTTAGCCTTGGGGTTTGCGGCCCAAGGCCAGGTCAATAGTAGTTATCCTCTGTGCAATCATCGCCGCAAGCAAGAGGTGGTACAACAGGGATTATTACGTTGGCGAGAACGAGGCGGTGATACCCATCCCCTAGCTGTTGTGGAGGCGTTAGGAGACCCGATGCAAGTCATGGTGGCGGGTTTGGCGTTGGCGTTGAGTCGCCGCTGTGGTGTGTTATTGGCTGGTGGGACGCAAATGCTGGCGGTGTATGCTCTATTACGGGCGATCGCCCAGGAAATTGACTATCCTTGGCAACCGGAGCAGATTGTGGTCGGAACAACCCGCTGGGTCGCTGAAGACCCCAGTGGTCAAACTGTTGCCTTAGCCAAAATGGTAGGGGATGTGCCGCTTTTGGCGACTCAGTTAACCTTCCATCAGGCTCGCTTTCCTCAGTTACGAGCCTATGAAGCGGGTTATGTGAAGGAAGGAGTGGGAGCCGGTGGTTGTGCGATCGCGGCGAGTTTACAAGGATGGACGGCCCCATCCCTTTTAGCAGCGATTGAAACCGGCTTTTCCAAGTTAATTGACAGGTCATGATCAGCTAACGCTGGCTGACGCTGGCTGACTCTCAAATTCAACGAGATTACCCCCAAATCCAATAGATTCAGAGGTTAGGATGAGCTTATCGTCGTCGATCTGAGATCAAGTGATGGTTACGTTGAGCAAAGTCAGTCCGCGATAGCAGTTGTTCTTCTAAGGCGGCGATCCGATTATAGGCCGCCGTGAGTTGCGCGGTTAATCGCTGAATTTGCAGTTCGGGGGCGATATGCGCTTCGGAACTGGCTTGAGTCGGACTAGAATGAGAGTCGTCTCCAAGGACATCCTTATGGCGCATGAAGTCTCCCCAATCTTCGACGCGATCGGCGATTAGCAGGTTCTCCTCGGCAAACTCTCCAGGAGATTCTGGCTCGGGGTGAGGCGGAGAGTCGCTACTGGCAAGAACTTGGGATAGTTTCAGGTTCAGACGCTCAATGGTCTCGTAGAGTCCATCGACTTTTGTGTTTAGGGCTAATATTTGATGTTGAACGGGATCCATAGCTTGATATCTCGACAGTTCACAGGTTGTTCTTCATTTATAGTAGTCAGTCATTTGGGAAATCCTAATTTACTTTTAGTTTATTTAACTTTTACAAAAAAGCGTCTTGCTAGGGACAGTTTTAGTTTGCCTGTGTAACGTTTGTGTAACGTTAGCTTAATTTTGGTGTCGATTGGCGATCGCCCTTCGAGGAGAGGGTTTCAGAGGTATTTTAGTTCGATGCAGCCTAGATCCAGTTTTAGATTTTGCAAAAATCTCTCATGGAGCCATAACGAGACTCACTATCAAAATTTATTGCAAATTATTGCAAAAAGATGAGGGATCTGAAACAGAAGATGACCCCAGCCACCCACAGAGAAGGGGGTTGACGGAGATTCACCTCAAGGACAGGTCAAGGAAACGCTATGCTTAAGGGGTGCAATCGAATTATCTCAAAGCTACTTTGTCTGTTAGTCGCCGCTCTCTCCTGACAGGTGCGATCGCCCTAGGAGTCGCCCAACTGCTGACCGGATGTCAAGCCTCCCCAGACCAACGCCTGGTGGTAAAATTCCTCCGCGATGCTGTTCCCGCCCCGATGCTGGGAGAATTTCGCCGTTTTTTAGATGAACGGGTGAGTTTAGATTTCTTGGCTGAACCCCAGTTAGCCGATCTGTTTCAAGGGTTGGTACGATCGCATCAAATTCAGGAGGACAGTCGCGATGATTCCGGCTGGCTTCCTTGGAGGCGATCGCCGCAAATTCCCCATTTAAGCCTACTGGGTCATAGTTGGCTACCGAAAGCAATTGACAACCAATTGATTCAACCCCTAGAGGCGGAATCTTGGTCAAATTGGACGAGTCTACCGGAGACTCCCATCAATTGGCGTGAACTTCCCCGTCGCGGCGATCGCCTCTGGGGTGCGCCCTATCGTTGGGGAACGACCGTCATCGTCTATCGCAAGGATAAGTTCGCTCAACTCGGCTGGACTCCCCAAGATTGGTCGGATTTGTGGCGCGAGGAGTTACGGGGACGGCTGGCCCTGTTGGATAGCCCCCGAGAGGTGATTGGCTTAACGCTCAAGAAATTAGGCTATTCCTATAATCATGATCGTCCCCAGGATGTACCCGAGTTAGTTAACGAACTCCAGACCCTTCAGAAGCAAGTGTTGTTTTATTCTTCAACAGCGATTCAGCAGCCGTTACTACGGGGTGATATCTGGGTGGCGATCGGGTCATCGCGAGATATCTTAGGGATTCCCCAATATGGGCAACAACTAGAGGCGATCGTTCCCCAGTCAGGAACCGCTTTATGGGCTGATTACTGGGTGCGGCCGGCCGATGTGGCGGCCCATGAGTTGAGCGATCGCTGGATCGACTTTTGTTGGCAACCTCGCATCGCCCAACAGCTTTCCCTCCTAGCCTTCGCCACCTCTCCCCAAGTCCTCGGAACCCCCCGCCAGGATCTCCCCGAGTCTCTCCGCCGCAATGGGGTCTTACTCCCCGACAGCGATCGCCTACAACGCAGTGAGTTTATCGAATTGGACTTAGGAGACGCCAGTTTAAGTCAATATCGGCAAATCTGGCAGCAGCTACGGCGAGGAACATAGAGAAGGGGCATAACCCACCCCTAACCCCTCCCAAGAGGGGATGACAGAGGCAAGCTAACGAGCTGTTCACTATTCACTATCCACTATTAACTATTAACTATTAACTATTCACTATTCACTCTAAAGCGTCTCGAGATACGCCAACAAATCCGACATGGTTTGGGGACTCGGTTGAAACTGGGGCATAGGGGGAGTGTCGCCACCAATGACTTGTCGGATTAGACTGGCGCGAGACTTGTGGGCCGAGATATCTTGGAGACTCGGGCCAACCAAACCATTGCCGCCATCGCCATGACAGCCTGAACAATTCATCTGAAAAATGGCGTAGCCTTGGCGGGGGTTGCCTTCAATGGCTAAAACTTCCTGAATGTAGGGATCTGAGGTTTGCCACTGGTGCAACACAAAGACAGATAAGCCAATGGCCAGCAACCCCACCAACGTACAGACGGAGAGGTGCTGAATCAGGCGATCGATATCGATCTCGAGGGCTGGCGTTTTCAAAAGCGTTCGGTTGAGCAGACTCGGACAGGTTTATATAAATATACCAATCTTCTTCAATCTTAAAGGACAGGATTGAGAAAATCCAAGGGCTTAAGGGAATTTTTAGCTCAAGCAGAGACAACCGAGGTGCCGAGGGCTGGAGACTCCGTTAGGGCGATCGCCCCAGAAGCCCGTACAATAGTAAATCACACTCGATTGATCACATTGCAGGAGACACACTCATGGTAGAACCCTTACTCGCCGGTATCGTTTTAGGACTGGTTCCCATTACCCTGGCTGGCCTATTTGTTGCCGCCTATCTCCAATATCGTCGTGGCAACGCCCTCACAGACGAGTAATCGCTGAGTTAACGGCAATGTTGTCGTGAAAAAAGACACTTAAAAATAGGCACTTAATCCTAGAAACTTGCTGTTGGGTATTGTTTTCAGGGTCACTAAACGTCTTATCTTATCTGACTATTGCCGTTAAAAATAGCTGGGGAGTTCACAAAAAACCACCCGATTCTGGCGGGTGGTTGTCCCCGGCTGGGGTGAGTAAAAGATGACTGTTCTCAATTAGGCCGTTGAATCACTAACTCCAGCAGCCGCTTTTTCTGTCCTGGCTCAATCCCGAGTAAACGAACATAATCGCCTGAATGTTCCAGCAGATAAGCCTGAATCGAATTAATTAGCTCATATTCAGACTGATTCTCAAAGGTTGGGCCAACCTTCCAGGAATTAGCACGATACCGGCGGCGATCGGCATATTCCAAACCGAGATGATTCCCTTGAGCCAGTTGCGCCCGAATCTGCGTCAACACGGGACCCTTCAAACCCGAAGCGGGTTGAGAACCATTCCCAGAATGACCCCGAGAACCGATACTCGTCAAACAAGCTGCATCCTCAGCGCAATGATACCCTGCCAGCAAATCCTGATTGACTTGCACCACATGTTCAGAAAAATGGCGATCGGAATCGTTAGCATCGGGGAGACGTTCGGCAGCTTGAGGGGTGGTGATGACGGCTCCCGAGGGAATATATTTACCGGGGGGAATTTCCACATCTTGAATTAAGGCGTGCATCATGACAATGCAGCCATCCCCGAGTTTAGCGTTGAACACCGTCGAACGGAAGCCGACAAAGCAGTCATCCCCCACATAGGCTGGCCCGTGAATTAGGGACATATGGGTGATGCAGGTATTTTGGCCAACCCAAACCGAGTAAAGTTCTCCATCATCTCCGGTGACTCGTCCTTCTTCGAGGCCATGGATGACTACGCCATCTTGGATGTTGGTGTTGGCACCAATGTGGAAGGGTGAGCCTTCATCGGCGCGAATGGAGGTTCCCGGGGCAATGAGAACGTTGGCTTCTAGGCGGACATCTCCAATGAGGGTGGCGCGGGGGTGAACATAGTCGGAATGGTGAATTTGAGGCGCTTCTAGGTCTTGATCCCAGGGCGTTGGAGGATTGGCTTGATGTCGAAACGGCATGAGATAGAAATTTCAGATTCTCGTAGATGGGAGTCGGTGGTCTTGGGAGTATTTTAATAGAATGAGAATCATTATCTCATGATTGGGGGAACACCGGAACACTGGGAAAACTTCCCTCTTGCCTTGTCTTCTGCCTAGGAGCGTCCTAGTTCTGGCGGCGACTATAAAACCGTACGAGAGTGTTGCCGTAGGGTTTTTCTCGTATCAGTTGTAGGCTGGCGGGAGTTTGGCGGGCCGGCCGTTGGCGATCGCACTCGACGGCCATCTCTCCTGTGGGGGCGAGGAGTTGCAGTTGGGCGATCGCCTCTAAAACCGGTTCATACAGGGAACTAGCATAGGGGGGATCGAAGTAAATGCGNTCAAAGACTTGTCCNTTGAGTTGGGGAAGTCGCTTCAGCACATCCCCTCGCAGCACCTGAAACTGTTGCTGGGGTTTGGCCACCTGTTGCCAGTTTTGCTGAATCACGCTACAGGCTTTGCCCCATTGCTCAATTCCCACCACTTCAGAAGCCCCGCGCGATAAGGCTTCCGCTCCCATGGCCCCGCTTCCGGCACAGAGATCCAACCAACGACAGCCCTCAATCTCTCCCAGCCAGATATTAAATAGAGCCTCGCGAACTCGCGCTGGGGTGGGGCGAGTGGCATCTCCGGGGAGAGTTTTTAGGGAACGATTGCCGTGGATTCGGAGGGGCATGAATAGTTAATAGTTAATAGTTAATAGTTAATAGTTAAGAGGGGATAGTGAATAGGGACAATCTACCCCTCGTCCTTCCCACCGAGGGGAGAAACAACGTAGGGGCGTGCCACTTGCTCGCCCTCTTCTTCGCGGTTAAACTGAGGCGACGGAGATGGCTTTTTCGGCGAGATGGACGAAGTTGGAGAGCAGTTGTAGGCCGGCGGTGGAGGATTTTTCGGGGTGGAATTGCACGGCCATGAGGTTGTCACGGGCGATCGCTGCTGTCACTTCTTGACTTCCGTGGGTGACGGTGGCGGCTTTGATGCTGGGATCGACGGGATCGACGTAGTAGGAGTGAACGAAATACATCCAGGCGGGATTGGGGAGATTTTCCCAGAGGGGAATCCCGGTTTGTTGGAAGTCGAGGGCGTTCCAACCCATGTGAGGAATGGTGATGCCGGGTTCGTGACGGAAGCGGCGCACGACTCCGGGGAT
>P_2C_Liq_1_UnCtyDRAFT_1000490_pt1 | contig 17013 bp, 23 predicted proteins | sample Pon2CUnioCityCA_2_FD_10234 | JGI IMG/M metagenome (IMG submission 10234) | reverse complement strand
GCAACCAAAGGGTTTATGTTATGTATTCACCATAGCGAGGCTTTAAATGAGTTATCCACGTATAAGACCGGAATAGTAAATATGCTAAAAGGATTTAAAAGGTTATATTGTTATGACAAAAAGGAATTATTACATTATATCCCTCTAAAATCCCTTTATGACATTAACACCCCACCCACTACGTATATACGCCCTACCACAAAAACCCATGAAATATTTTATTCAAACCACGGTGAGCACCCTAAATTAAACCTAATTATCCCTATAGTTAAACACTATGAAAAATGCGAGACACTTTTTAGGGATCTAAAAACAAATATAACCAAAGAAAAAACAAAATATGATGAATTCTTTAACAATAAAGTATCCTTGGTTTTCAACGCAATCGAGAGAAATGGCCTTCGAGTACACAATGAAACCTTCACTAAGTACTTCCACCCCCTACTTGGTAATACCACTTACACTCAGTTCAACTTAAAAACATTAACAACAAGACCTTCAAACTCATTTAAAAACGTAAATTATGCCGCACTCAATAAAAAGAATGGATGTAGACAGAGCTTTATACCTAGGAATAACCGTCTTGTGGAAATTGATATTTCTGCTTACCATCCTAATCTCACTGCTATGCTTATCAATTATATTTTTCCCACTAATGATATTCACTCTTATTTTGCTACCTTATATAATGTGGATTATAAAAAATCGAAGGAACTTACCTTCAAACAGCTCTATGGAGGTGTATTTGAAGCTTATAAAGATTTGGAATTCTATAAGAGGGTAGAAAAATATATAAAGGAACTATGGTTTAAATTCGAGAATGATGGTTTTGTAGAATGTCCTATATCTCATTTTGTATATACAAAGGAGAGGTTAGAGGATATGAACCCACAGAAATTGTTTAATTACTTACTACAGTCAACAGAAACAAGTATGAATGTGTTAATTGTCTGGGATATATTAAAGCTGTTAAGGGGGAAGAAAACAAAATTAATACATTATTGTTATGATTCGTTTTTATTTGATGTTGATAGAGATGAAGAGGAAATATTAGATACTATTAGAGGAGTATTTAAAATATTTAAACTAAACATTAAAGAGGTTAGTGGGAAAAATTATGGAGAAATGGTGTAATCTTATACAAAACTTAGAAACTTATATATTTACCATAAACAATGAAGATGAAATTAAAGAATGTTGGAGTTTAAACAACTTATTCCCTTTATGGAAAACAACTGAAATTTCACTTCAAATGGGAGATAATATAAAAGGGAGTAGAAATGTAAGTAAAACAGAAATATATAATCCCTTGGAGTCCCTAGAATAATGTTGTATATTACAATATAAATATAAATTAGAAATTCAGAGTTACATTAAAAAACAATACAAATTAAAATAAAAATATTATGTTAGAAACTTCCCATATGTATACAATGGAATATGATTTTATAGATCAAAACCCATATAATATAAATTTAAAAATGTTAAATAATAAATTATTTGCTACCTTTTCAAACCTTGAGGGTTTAGATTTGGTACTTGAGGATATACAAAGGAAATACGATATAAGGTATAATAAGATTTTTGTTTTAGAGGTAAAACATAAAGATGAATTTCTTATTACATATAATGTGGACCAAACTAATTTAAGTTCTATACCTGAAAATACTATTTTAGTACATAGAAAAAAAGAATCAAACACTTTATATACTATCAATGCACTTAATGGGTTAATAACTCAGTTAAACGGGGGTACTTTAGATACTAGATACAGAGTTAATTGGCAAGATTATAGAAATAGTATTTTACTTACAAAACATAATGAATTAGTTATGTTAGATACAAAAATATATAAAATTATTGAACTATAATGGACAAATTTGATTTAAAAAAATACCTTAAAGAAGGTAGATTATATGAAGAAATTCAAAAAGTAGAATTAAATACTTCTTTTTTAGAAAATAAAAATGATTTAGAAAATATTATTGATGGTGATTTTACATCATGGGATCCTAAATTTAAAAATGGGATAAAATCTACTGAGCAGAATTTTAAATCTAGTGGTAAACCCGCAATACCCACCCAAAGATATGTTTATGATATGGTTGATGATGATGGTAATATTTTACCCCATATAAATATCAAATTTAAAAAACCACTAAATGAAGTTTTTATAGATTTAGATGATTATGATCCCGGAGAGTTCGGTGTAGAAGATTTTGATAGGTTTGATGAAATAGTTGAATCTAAATCTAACCCAACATTACAAGATGTTTCTGAATTAATTAACATAAATAATGATAATTTTAGTTTTTATGGGAGTTATGTTTTAGAGATAAAATCTAACGAAATAATTAGTATAACAAAACACAGCTAAAATATCATAAAAAACATCTCAAAAATATTAGGAGTCCCGGAAGGGACTTCATATATTTAATCACACATAAACGTTATAAATTAAAAAACAAGTCATTATGAATTTAGATGCTTTAAAGCAAAAATTAAACAACCTACAAGCTAAAAATACAGGGGGTGGTGAAAAAATTGATTATTCCAAAATATATTGGAAACCATCAATAGGTAAACAACAAATCAGAATTGTTCCTTCTAAATATAGTCCAGATAATCCTTTTGTTGAGCTAAAATTTTATTATGGTATTCATAATAAAGTAATGATTTCACCATTAAACTTTGGTGAAAAAGATCCTATTGCTCTTTTTGCTCAAAAATTAAGAGATGGGGAATATACAAAAGAAAATTATGTATTAGCCAAAAAATTAGATCCTAAAAATCGTGTATTTGTTCCTGTAGTAGTTAGAGGTGAAGAAGATAAAGGGGTTAGGTTATGGCAATTTGGAAAATTGGTATTTGAGGAGTTATTAGCGTTAGCTACTGACGATGAAATTGGAGATTATACCGATATTGTAGATGGTAGAGATCTTACTGTAGATACCGTAGGACCCGAAGTAACGGGTACAGATTACAATAGAACATCTGTTAGAGTTAGAATGAAAACTTCTCCATTAAGTGAGGATAAAGCCCAAGTAGAGGAATGGTTAGAAAATCAACCAAACCCAAAAGAAGGTTTATTTAAACAATATACTTTTGATGAAATGAAACAGGCATTAGCTAAATGGTTATCACCTGAAGATAATGAACCTGAAATTGCTAAGAACCCAAATTCATTTCCTCCTAAAGATAAACCACAATCTAACTTTTCATTAGATACTTCAAAAGTAAAGGAATCTAAAGAGGATACCTTTGACAAATTGTTTGATGGTAACGATACGGATGAAGTAGATGATTTACCATTCTAAAAATGGCAAAGAAAAATACTAAGTCTCTCTCGGCAGCTGTGTCTGCCGAGATTAAGAGCAAATTTGACCTTAATAAATTTAAATCCCTAAAGGGTTTAGATAAAAACGTCAAATTTAAAGAACAAGAATGGATACCTTTATCTAAAGCCTTTCAAGAAGTTGCAGGGGTTCCCGGGTTACCTCTGGGTCATATTACTTTATTAAGAGGACATTCCGATACTGGTAAAACTACAGCTTTATTAGAAGCAGCCGTTGAAACACAAAAAATGGGTAAGTTACCTGTTTTTATTATAACGGAAATGAAATGGAATTGGGAACACGCTGCTCAAATGGGTTTAGAAGTAAACTTAATTAAAGATGATAATGGTGAGGTTATAGATTATGATGGTGATTTTATTTATGTAGATAGAGAAACAGTACATACTATTGAAGATGTTGCTGCATTTATTATGGATTTACAAAATGAACAGAAAAAAGGTAATTTACCTTATGATTTAGTGTTCTTTTGGGATTCAATAGGTTCCATACCCTGTGCTATGTCAGTTGAAAAATTAAAGAACAACAATGAATGGAATGCAGGTGCAATGTCAACCCAATTTGGTAATACTGTTAACCAAAGTATAGTAATGTCTCGTAAAGAATCATCACCTTATACTAATACCTTAGTTGCTATTAATAAAGTTTGGACAGCCAAGGCAGAATCACCTATGGGACAACCTAAGATGATGAATAAAGGTGGAATGGCTATGTGGTATGATGCTACATTTGTAGTTACTTTTGGTAATGTTTCAAATGCGGGTACCTCTAAAATTAAGGCTATTAAAGGTGGTAAACAAGTTGAATGGGGTAAACGTACTAATTTACAAATTGATAAAAACCATGTAAATGGTATTCAATCTAAAGGTAAAATAGTTATGACCATGCATGGTTTTATCCAAGATACTGATAAAGATAAAAATGCCTATAAAAAGGAACATTCTAGTGAATGGTCTAAAATTTTAGGAGGTGGTACCTTTAAAATAGTAGAGGATGAAGAAGATGTAACCCCCGTACTTTACGACGTAGAAGATTTATAACTAACCTATGGGAAATAAAAAATTACTTAACCTCCTGAATGACGTTCAGGAAGGACAGGAAACTATTATCTCTAATAGACATGATAGAGTATTAATAATAGATGGTTTAAATCTATTTTTTCGTAACTTCGCAGTTATGAATATGGTCAACCCTGATGGAGTCCATGTAGGGGGGTTAGGTGGGTTTTTCCGTTCTTTAGGAGCTATGATAAGACAAACCAACCCAACTTCAGTTTATGTTATATTTGATGGTGCTGGTTCTACAACAAATAGGAAAAACCTTATGTCTGAATATAAAGGTACCCGAAATTTACAAAGAATAACAAATTGGGATGCTTTTGAGAACCTTGAGGAAGAACATGATGCTAAAATTGACCAAATAATACGTATAATACAATATTTAAAGCTATTACCTGTTAAAACCACCATAATCGATAAGGTGGAAGCAGATGATATTATAGCCGTGTTATCTACCAAATTAGTTGAGAAATATGATTCTACTTGTTTTATAGTATCTAGTGATAAAGATTTTTTACAAATAGTAACAGACAAAATCATTGTTTATAGACCTATGGAAAAAGAATTTTATAACGCTGAAATGGTAGAAAGAAAATTTGGGTTAGTTCCTTTCAATTTTATTTTATACAAAACATTATTAGGTGATAATTCAGATAATGTTCCAGGTATTAAAGGATTAGGGGAAAAAGGTATATTTAAAAAATTCCCTGAATTAAAGACCCAAAAACTTACCCTAGAAGATATATTTGATATATCAGAAAAGAAATTAAAAGAACATATCATCTATGCTCGCATACTTCAAGATCGTTCTAGGATTGAAACTAACTATAAAGTTATGGATTTAAGTAACCCAATGGTAGGTAACAGAGATATTATATTTGTTGATAAATTAATAGAAGAAAATTTACCAGAATTTAATCCAGATATGTTTGTTTCTTTTTATAATGAAGATAAATTAGGGGGAATGATTAGAAATGTAGATACTTGGTTAAAGGATATTTTTCTATTATTACCTACTTATAAAAAATAAATATGACTTTACAAACAATTTCAGCCTATGGTCACGGTTTTCAAATAAAAGTTCTATCCTCTTTATTAACCCATAAAGAATTTCTAGTTAATATACATGATATATTATCAGATGAATACTTTGAAAATTCCGCTATTAAATGGGTTATTAAAGAAATAATAAAATATTTTGATAAATATCATACTATCCCCTCCTTAGATATTTTAAAGGTTGAACTACAAAAGGTTGATAATGATGTGTTACAAATATCTATTAAAGAGCAGCTAAAACAAGCTTATGTATCTTCTGATGAAGATTTAGAATATGTACAAGAAGAATTTACCAATTTTTGTAAAAACCAACAATTAAAAAAGGCTTTAATGTCATCTGTAGATTTACTACAAGCAGGTGACTTTGATGGGATTCGATTTTTAGTAGATAACGCTTTAAAGGCAGGTCAAGATAAAAATATAGGACATGATTATGTTAAGGATATTGAATCTAGATATAGAAAGGATTCAAGAGAGGTAATTCCTACCCCGTGGCCACGTATTAATGAATTATTGCAAGGAGGATTAGGGAATGGAGATTTTGGTTTAATATTTGGTAATCCTGGAGGAGGTAAATCTTGGTCCTTAGTAGCTTTAGGTGGTCATGCTGTTAAATTGGGATATAATGTTTTACATTATACCTTAGAATTAGGTGAAGATTATGTAGGAAAAAGATATGATGCTTTCTTCACAAATATCCCAGTTAATAAGATAGATGATCATAGAGATAAAATTGAAGAAATTATCCCCCAATTACCTGGTAAACTTATAATTAAAGAATATCCAACAGGTAAAGCAGGAGTATCCACTATAGAATCCCATATAGCTAAAAGTACTAGCATGGGTATTAAACCAGATATGGTTATAATAGATTATGTTGATCTTCTTTCATCAAGAAAAACAAATAGAGAGCGTAAGGATGAAATTGATGATATTTATACTAGCACTAAGGGATTAGCTCGTCAATTAGATATTCCTGTTTGGTCTGTTTCTCAAGTAAACAGAGCAGGAGCCAATGATAACATAATACAAGGAGATAAGGCCGCGGGTTCTTACGATAAAATAATGATTACTGATTTTTGTATGTCACTGTCAAGAAAAAAAGAAGATAAAGTTAACAATACTGGAAGATTTCACTTAATGAAAAATCGTTATGGTATGGATGGGCTTTCTTTTGGTATAGAAGCAGACACTTCAACAGGACATTTCACAATAAAGAATGAATATTTTGAAGGAGATGAAGAAACCCAAGTCTCAGCTCAACCTAGATCTAATAAATTTGACAACGTAGATGCCTTTGATAAATCCCTACTAAGAAAAAAATTTTTTGAATTAAATACATAAGTTAAAAATGGAAAAAAACATATTTGAACCTAGCGAAGACGTTAGAGGAAATGATTACCCTCACTTATTAAAATACGCTAATGTAATATGGGAAGCCTTTTGGACCCCTGAGCATTTTGATTATGATAGAGATGTAAGGGATTTTAAAACTAAATTTAAACCCCATGAACAAGAGGCGATGAAACGTTCGATGTTATGTATAGGGGTAGTTGAAAACAAAGTGAAAACGTTTTGGGCACGTGTTGATATGAGATTGCCTAAAACTGAAGTAGCTGACGTAGGTCATGTATTTGCCGGAAATGAAGTAGTACATAGAAGAACATACAAACAAGGTTTAGATTTATTAGGTTTAGATTATGTTTTTGATAATGTAATGGAAATTCCTCAAGTTGCTGGGAGGGTAAATTATCTTAATAAATACTTAAAAGGTTATACTTCTAGGTCTAATAAAGAGTATACTAAATCCTTAATTCTGTTTACTTTATTAGTTGAAAATGCTAGTTTATTTTCAAATTTTCTAACTATATCTGCTTTTGGAAAATATAAAAATATGTTTACTAATTTTACAACAGTAGTAAATGCCACTAGTAAAGAAGAAGCAATACATGCTCAATTTGGAGCTGAATTGGTAAAAATAATTAGAGAAGAAAATCCTGAATGGTTTGATGACGAAATGGAAGCTAAAATAAGGAGAAATATAAGAAAAGCCTTTAAAGCCGAAGAAGGTTTGATTGATTGGNTTTTTGAAAAAGGAGAATTAGATTTTATGCCTAAAAAAGTCATTAAGGAATATACAAAACAGAGATTTAATCATGGATTAGAACTGATAGGGTATGAAAAAGAATATGATATTAATGATGAGTTATTAAAACCCACAGAATACTTTGATAGAATGGCCAAAGCCCCCATATCTTTTGATTTTTTTGCACAAAAAAGTACTGATTATAATAAAAATAACTTAATTACCGAAGAAGCATGGGATTAAAATTAAATTTCCTTAAAGATAAAGAACAAATAGAGATGTTAGAAAGAGGATACCTAAATTCTGGGGAAACCCCAGAGGATAGATTTCAAACTATTTGTGATACTATACAAAAATATTCCTCTAAATTAGCCAAAACCCCTGAATCCCAGGCTTATGTTAAAGATATTGGGAAAAGGTTTGAAAGATATATATCAAAAGGCTGGACTTCATTCTCAACTCCCATAATTAGATCCTTTGGTTCAGAATCCAACCTCCCTATAAGTTGTAATCATACTAAATTAGAAGATTCAATGGATGGTATTTATAGAAGACTATATGAAACTGGAATCCTAGCTAGTAAAGGTTCTGGAACAGCCGTAAATATTTCTGACCTTAGACCCTTAGGATCCCCTATTGAATCCGGTGGTGAAGCCAATAGTATTATTGATTGGATGGAATTGTATGCCGATATGATTACAAAGACAGCACAAAACTCACAAAGAAGGGGATTTATAACCTTTTACTTAAATGCTGACCACCCGGAAATTATGGACTTTTTAGATATAGGAACAGAAAGAGTACCTAAAGATAAACAGAGATTTCTAACTACTATTACTACTGCTGTAGTATTACCTAAAGGTTTTAGAAAAGCCTTAAAAGATGGAGATAAAGAAAAAAGAAAAATATTTACTAAGATCTTAAATACTAGAAAAGAAGCTGGGTTTCCTTATATTCTAGATGTAGAAAACTCAAATAAGGGTATATGTCAATCTTATAAGGATAAAGATATAACAATTGATAATGCTAATATATGCATTGAGGCAATAGAATATTCTAGTTATGATAAAACCTTTGCATGTTGTTTATCCTCTATTGTATCTTACTATTGGGATGAAATTAAAAAAGATCCTAATTTTTTATTTGATATGAATATTGCTCTAGATTGCGTTATTGAGGAATATATAGAAAAAGGAAAAAAAATAAAAGGTATCGAATCTGCAATAAAATTTGCAGAAGAACATAGAGCTATAGGATTAGGAATATCAGCCTTCCATTCATATTTACAAAAGAATAATGTTTCTTTTGGTTCTCTAGAATCCTATTCTATTAATAATGATATATTTTCAACTATGAGAAAAGAAGGAGATAGAGCTTCTAAGTGGATGGCTAAACATTTTGGAGAACCTAAAATGTTAGAAGGTTATGGAGAAAGAAATACTAGTCGTATGGCTCAAGCTCCTAAAAAATCTACAAGTTTTATTGATGGGGGGGTAACTATGGCTTTTAGTGAAGGGATTGAACCTCATAAAATAAATTATGGGGAAAAAATGGTAGCTAAAATTCAAGTAGAATGGAAAAATCGTGAATTAGAACAAGTATTAATAAAATATAATAAAAATACTCCTGAAGTATGGAATGATATTTTAAAATATGGGGGTTCTGTTCAACATTTAGAATTTTTAACTAAACATGAGAAAGAAGTATTTAAAATATTTCATGAAATTTCCCAAGTAGATGTTGTTAATTTAGCGGCCCAAAGACAGAAACATATAGATATGGGTCAATCCCTTAATTTAGCAATACATCCCAATTCTCCTGCTAAAGATGTTATAAAACTCCATTTAGATGCTTTTGATAAGGGTTTGAAATCATTATACTATCAATTTAACTTAAACGCTGCACAACAGTTTGCTCAAGATTTATTAACTTGTAGTGCCTGTGAGGGTTAAATGTTTATTAGTATTTAATACTTTAATAGGGGGAAACATGATTTTGTTTTCCCCCTTAATATTTATAATAAAGGTTATATTTTAATGGTTATGTTAACTTTTAAAATAAAAATATGAACTTTAAAGATATTTTTAAAGATAATAATGATATGAATGAAAAAACCATAGTTGGTTTTCTTTCCTTTGTAGTAATGGTGTTATTCGCATTAGCAGATATAATTTCAGGTGTTTTTGGTTCTGACTTAGTTATTAATGATTTTATATACAATTCATTTTTAATTATGACGTTAGGATCTTTTGGTATTGCTGAGGTAGGGAAAATTTTTGGGAAGAAGAATACCAATGAAAATGAAGTATAATCAAAAGCTAATTGAACAAGCTGTTATAAACAAAGGTTATAAATGGTTTACTAGAGGTAATTACAATCTTAACATAGTGGGAATTAGAAATTCAAACACCACTCAAGTTACTAATAAATTTGATGATCAAATTACTTTATCTTATTATAAATTTGGAAAACCCGTTTATCATGAATTTAAAGCAACTACAGACCCCGGTTCACATTGGGAAAGAAATTTATTAAACCCAAATGGAGTAGCAATTCTAGTTCCAGACCAATATAGAAGCTCTCATGAAATAAGATTACATCAAGGTAAATATAATGCTTTATGTCAAAAGAAACCTGTAAAGGTTTATAGAGATAAAAATAAAGATGGGGTCTATGACTTGTCAGAAGAAAACATACATGAGGGAATATATGGGATTAATATACATAGAGCAACCTCTAAAAAAGGGGGAATATCTACTCAAGTAGACAGATGGTCAGCTGGATGTCAAGTTATTGCATCAAATTCTGACTTTTATTTATTTATGAATATTCTATATAAATCTAAAAAACTATATGGGAATTCATTTACTTATACTTTAATAGAATCAAAAGATATAGTATAAGATGAAAACTACACAATTTATTATAACTATAACTAGTATGTCCTTGGGGTTTATATTTTCCTATTTTTTAAATCTTACAATACAAAATGCTGAGCAATATCTAGCGGTTGCTACCTTAGTGTTTGCTGATGGGTTTTTTGGTATTATAGCAGGTATAAAAAGAGAAGGTTTTAAAACCTATAAAGCAATTAAAATCCTAAGAACTTTACTTTTTTGGGTTATAATGTTAACTTTAATACTAGTTATAGAAAAAAGTATACCTGGAGCTGGATGGTTAAGTGAAACTATGCTAATGCCCCTAGTAATATTCCAGCTAATAAGTGTAGTTAAAAATGCATCAATGGCTGGGTTTATCAAGGCTGATGTTGTTAATAAGATATTAGATACTATAGATAAACATAAAGGTGATAGAGTAAAATAAAAGATGGGTTGGATGGCTCCCAACTCTTTCTGATATTCATAATCAGATATGTAGAGGTATAAGAAAAACTACATATAAACATAAATTGAAATTTAAATTATGAAAAATAAAATATTACCTTACCTTGTATTATTTGTAGCTTTAGGATTAAGTAGCACGGCAGCATATTACAGTGTTATTGGTTTATCAAAATTATTTGCTGGAGCCGCTTTGGCCGTAATTATCATGTCCAGCTTTTTGGAAGCATCTAAATTAGTGATAGCATCTCTATTATATCAATATTGGAGTACTTTAAACAAAATGTTAAGAACTTATTTAATTGCCGCCTTATTAACCCTAATATTAATAACTTCAATGGGGGTATATGGTATGCTTAGTAGTGGGTATCAGGATACGTATAGACAACTTACTATAAAGGAAAATCAAACTAAATTTCTACTCCAAAAGAAGGATTTTTATGAGAAAGATGTTATACGTTATGACGCAGAACTTGAAAGAATTTCTAGCAATATCTCTACTCTCAGTAACGCAAAATCTTCCTCTATACAAATTAAAGACACATCGGTGGTTGGAGGCCTTAGAACCACCATCTCTACTGCAGAGCTTAGACTTGCCCAAAAACGTATCGGGGTGGAAGAAGAAAATAGGAAAGCTATTCAAGCTAAACGAGAAGTAGTAGCAGATAGTCTACAAAAATATCAGTTAAAAATACTAGAGTTAGATAATAACACCGAGGTAGCTGGAGAATTAGGGTCACTACAGTATTTATCGAGTTTGACTGGTACTTCTATGGATAAAATCATCAATATATTACTACTTATTATAATATTTGTATTTGATCCTTTAGCTATATCTCTAGTAATTGCTTCCAATTTTGCATTTGAGAAGTCCAATGAAGTTCAAAAAAAAACCCTTCCCCTAAAACCCTCCAATAATAATATTACAGGGTGGTTAGATGAGTATGGTGATCCTAAAATTAAGGAAAAATATGAAAATTTAGATATTATAGAAGCCCCTATTGATTTAAATCAAGACGGAATCATAGATGATAAAGAAAAAAAGATTGCTAACTCCAAATTAAAATACCTCAAATCCCAACTTCAACAAAATCTTTCGAGTTGGAGAAAAAACAAACTCCGAGAACAAATACAATCTTTAGAATCAGATTTACTTACTGAAAAGGACGAAGTAAAGACATACTAGCTTGGTTTACCAAAATATCTTTCGTATATTTAAGTAAATAATTAAATAATGGTTATGGTAAAACTCCCATATAATCCAACATTATCCCGGGAACAAATAGATATAAAGTTTTCTAAACTACGCAAACTCAACTACAATTCTTTTAGATGGTGGAGAATGTATGATAATCTTAATAAACCATTAGATGATAGATCCCCTTTACGAGACCGCATCTTAAATGGTGATTTCGATTACTCCCATTATAAATATCAGGCCGATTGGTGTGAACATGAAATGAATGATATATCCAAAGAATGTAAAGGAGATATTGGGAAGTTTGTTGAACAAACATCCCTATTACGTTCGCGTAGAAAACGTTTACTTGAAGATTTTGAAAAAGATGAGAGAAATAAACTTGATCTCCTTACAAGGTCATTTAAGAATAACTTTAGATGTAGTAAAGAACAAGTAGAAGAAGAAATGTTAAATTGTGTTGGTTCCCTGCTAGATCTTTATTACATTATAGAAGAAAAATATAAAATAGTTTTTAAACCCTATCCTAGAAAACATACAAGATAATGAATATTTGGCATATTAGCGACACACATACTTACCATGACCAATTAATAGTACCTGAAGATATTGACATGGTAATTTTCTCTGGAGACTGTAGTAATGTCCGAGATCCCTATAAAAACGAACATGAGGTAAGAAACTTTATAACTTGGTTTGATAATTTAAATATTAAATATAAAGTTTTTGTTGCTGGAAATCATGACTCCTCAATAGAAAAGAGGTTAATTACAGAAGAAAACTTTGACCAAATCGGAGTTCATTATTTAGAAAACACATCCGTTGAGATAGAAGGAATTAAAATATTTGGTTCACCTTATACACCAACATATGGTAATTGGTCTTTTATGAAAGAAAGACATAAATTAGATAGAATGTGGGATAAAGCTATACCTAATGATTCAGATATTGTAATAATACATGGACCACCTAAAGGGATTTTAGATTTAAGTTATAATAGAAGACACCAATTAGAGAGATGTGGTTGTAAATCATTAATGAACAAACTTAAGATAGTTAAACCTAAATTAATGTTATTTGGTCATATTCATAATTGTGATGATATTATAAACGCTGGTATAAGATTAGTTGATGGTTTAGAAACTGTATTTTCAAATGGTTCTGTTGTAACAGATGGAAAGTTTGGTAAATTAACAGGAAATGGAAATGTTATTGAAGGATTTAAAATTTAAATGTAAACATAAATGGGCTATACCCTTAATGTATAACCCTAAAAATATCTTTAACCCCACCGAATGTATAAAATGTGGGGAATTAACCCTTAATGTTCCTTTTAAATCAAAATTTAAAAAATAAATGAAAATATCACACGAAGTACCAAGATGTCTATTAGAAGAATCACGAAATTATAATCAGTATAGCTACTGTTTACCTCACTTGTTAGATATAGATGAGGAATATAAAAATTTCTTTTATGAAGAAAAAGCTAAAGGACGTTATGTTATAATGGACAATTCATTACATGAACTTTCCCATGCCTATGATTCTGAACGTTTATTACATTGGGTTAATGAATTAGAACCAAATGAATTTATAGTACCGGATGTTTGGATGGACTGCCACAAAACAGCATCACAAGCAAAACATTGGTTACAATATAAATTCCCAAAGAAAACTAAAAAAATAGCAGTAATCCAAGGTAAAGATAAAAATGATGCCTATTTGTGTGCTAGTTTATTAAAAGGTTTAGGGTATGAAAAATTATGTGTATCTTATGGTGCTACTTGGTACAATGATTTCTTCCCACACACTAACGCAGATATGGGAAAAGCATTAGGTAGAGTACGATTTGTACAAGGTTTATTAAAACTAAAACATTTAAAGGATGTTAAATTACATCTTTTAGGGTGTGCCCTCCCACAAGAATTTGGTTGGTATGATAAAAACCCAAGAATAGAGTCAATAGATACTTCAAATCCAATAATGGCTGCTTTAGAGGGTACAAAATACAATATAAATGGTTTAAATTATAAACCTAATGCTAATATGAACAATTACTTTGATATTAATATTGAAGATGTTAATATTGATTTAATCAAATTTAACACTACTAAATTTAAATACATAAATAACTTGGATACCCCAGGAAAGGATCGTATATTCAAGTATAATAACTAAAATATAAAAAATGAAAAACTACATGATGTCACTTTATGATTATTTAGGAAGAGCAGCAGGACCCGAACTTGGAAAAGAGGTATGTGAAACTGCAGTCCAATTAAAAGAAACAATCCATGAAAGAGAAATTTCAAATCCAAAGTACACAGGGAAGGTACATCTTTATAGGAGAGAATTCTTAGATGAATATTTTAAAAATAAACAACAATAGGTATGCTATCAGTTTACGATTATTTAGGAAAAGCAGGAGGTCCTGTTTTGTGTCATAAAATTCAAAAGTATGCCTCTGTTAGAGAGCAAAAATATACTAAAAGAGAGGTCTCCCATAAAGGGTTTAATGGTGTAGTTAATTTATACACTAAAGAATTTTTAGATGAATTTTTTCAAGTACAAGAAATATTTAATTCTTAGAATATGTTAGAAAGTATATTACATTTTTTTGGGTTCTGTGGTGAACCTCATCTAAAATTGCTTGACTTAGCTCCCTTTTCTATGTATATTACGGAAAATATAAAAAACGTTAGCCTATACGTTAAAAATACCTGGCATTTTTTAAATTAAAATAATGGCAAGATATTGTATGTTTTGAAGGAGGATATCATATGTATAACCACCAATTAAAGACAAAACCATGCCTAGTAAAGAATATCTTAGAAAATACCGAAGACTCAAAAATCCAAAAATTCAAGAAAAAGAGGATTTAGCAAAAGAAGGTAAAAGACGATGTGCCAAATGTGATATTATAAAGCCTTTTGAAGATTATACTACTCAAAAAGCAGGATTTATGGGAAGAAGATCACGTTGTAGAATTTGTGATAATAAGTATGATGAAAAATACCAAGCTAAAACTAAGGCTAGAGCTAAAAGAGATAAATCCCTTAAAGCTAAAAAATATAGAAAGCAGTATGTAGCTGAAAATAAAGATTGGTGGAGAAAATATGAAAGAGAATATAGGAGTTCTAGGAGACAAGAAGATATGTTTTTCCAAATAAAATCAAACTTATCTAGCCGACTCTCAGATTTAATAAAAAATCGTGGAGTAGGGCAAAGAACAATAGAATTATTAGGGTGTGATAAAGATACATTTTTACATCACCTAGAATCCCAATTTACAGAGGGTATGACTTGGGAAAGTTATGGTTTAAAAGGTTGGCATGTAGACCATATAATACCTATTTCATCATATGATTTAACCAATGAAGATGAAGTAAAAAAAGCATGTCATTATACTAACCTCCAACCACTTTGGTGGCAAGATAATTTGGAAAAGGGAGATAAGATTCGTATATTAGAATAAAGGTTTGAAACTCCATAACCTATAAATACCGGAGTAAATTTTTAAATAAAGTATAAATGCAAAAACAAAAAGATCATGTAGTAGTTTCATTAAGTGGGGGGTTAGATTCAAGTACCCTACTACTTCGATGCTTATCAGACTACAAAACAGTCACAGCCCTCAGCTTTAATTATGGTCAAAAGCACGTAGTTGAATTAGAAAGAGCACAATCTCTAGTAGATTATATTGCTCAATCTCACCCTGGAATTGAAAGCAAATTACAATACCGTCAAATTAAACTAGATGGGTTGGTAGATTTACTAGAATCCGCTTTAGTAACAGGAGGTAAAGATGTACCTGAAGGTCACTATGAAAACGAAAACATGAAGGAAACGGTTGTTCCTAATAGAAACAAAATGTTTGCTTCTATCTCACAAGCCGTTGCCTTATCCATTGCTAATAAAACAGGTGAAGATTGTGATATAGCTTTAGGAATACATGCAGGTGATTTTGAAGTTTATCCTGATTGTAGACAGGAATTTAGAGATGCAGACGACGCTGCTTTTAGAATGGGTAATTGGGGTGCTGATAAAGTAGGTTATTTTACACCTTATATTAAAGGTAACAAATTTACCATTTTACAAGATGGAGAAGTATTATGTGAGGAGTTAGGTTTAGATTTTGATGAAGTTTATAAAAGAACTAATACATCTTACAAACCTATTTTTATTCAAAGCGGAAAACTCGTACCTTCTAGCAAAAAAGGTAATTGGTATTCAGATTACAAGTCAGCTTCCTCAGTAGAACGTATTGAAGCCTTTATTGAATTAGGTAGACCTGATCCTGTAGCATACGCCGATGAAACTGGTCCTGTATCTTATAAAGTGGCAGAGGCCCATGTAAAACAAGTCCTTGCAGAAAACGGTAAAATAAATAATGTTGCTGAATTAGGGAGAGATTAAACTTATGTAACTTTTTAAGGTCAAAATGAAGTAACATATGTATGATAGTAAAATATTGTACATATGAAACTTCAAGATGAAATTTTAAAACTAGGAAGGACTTTAACAGTCATAATAGGAGTATTAGGAGCAGTTTGGTATTTTGGTAGAGCCCCATTTAATGAAAAAGTTAAAGAGCAAATCGACCAATATATAGAAGGAAATGAATTCCAACATATTCACAGAGAATCATTTCTATTATATTTAGAGACAGCAGAATTCGAAGCTAGATTGGATAAATATATAGATGAAAACAACTCTAATCAGGTATCATTTAGAAAGTTATTATCTATAAAAATGGATATCCCTGAAGAAAATGTAGCTACAGAAATATCATATTTATACAAAAAGGATAAAAAAAGGTTAATTAACGTTCTACGATTATTAACTAAAGAATATCCTAATAGTAATTTATGGGATATAGAGTAAATTACTTTACAAAATTACGTGGTTACCTGAAATA
>P_2C_Liq_1_UnCtyDRAFT_1000489_pt1 | contig 17037 bp, 14 predicted proteins | sample Pon2CUnioCityCA_2_FD_10234 | JGI IMG/M metagenome (IMG submission 10234) | reverse complement strand
AAGTTAGTCTTACTTTTTGAAAGTAAATCTAAATATAAATATAAAAGTTTATAAAAAGAAATTCCATACAACACCAAAACGAAGCGTAAAATCACGGTAAGGTGTTCTGGGCGCACTGAAGTAATCGTCTCCACTAGCGAGGAGCTGACTAAGGTGTTCTAGTTTTAAAAAGATACGAGTTTGTCGCACCTTAGCATTTACAAATAGATCAACCATAGGAAAAGCGCCTAACTCCTCATCAGTTTGCACGATAAACTCGCCTAGCACTGGATCATAAGCGTCCATAAAATAGGAGTCAAAATATTTTACCGTTAGACCGGTTTGTAATAAAAGAGCCTTCTTAAATAAACGATCTTTAAAATAAAAGGAATTACGAGTGGTAAAAGTGGGAACGTTAATAATATTATCAGCTTGACCTACATTTTGAAACATAATGGTATTATCTAGACCAAATTTCCCGAATTTAATATCCTTATGAGCTTTTATCTTTAAGTAGGTAATATCTTCTGTAAACTGCTGTGGTGTTGCATTATACCCAGTAACTTCATTATCAGAATTTAAGACCTGGTTTTGCCCAAAATATAGATGATCTTGAATCGTAGTAAAGGTAACGTCTAGATCTAGGTATTTATCAGACTGGGCACTGAAAGTGAACTGTTGTTTTTCAATATTACTAAAACTGTTTTGCCAGTTATAATTTACATAATCGCTCTGAAAAAGCTGATAATTAAAATCTGGAGCTCTTGAGCTTAAGGCTAGTCCAGCCTGGATTTTTATATTCTTAAAATTATAACTAGCAGCACCATTTAAATACTGACCATCTAAATCTCCTGCAATATTTACTCCTAGGTTTGCGTTCACATCAAATTTACCGATGCGCTTTTCAAATGCTCCTTTAAATTGATATACTTCTCCTTTTAACCTATTAGTTATAAAATTATTGGCTCCTAAATCAAGGACTCTATTGTATCCATAATTATATACCTGTCTAGCAACTCCAGCTTTAAAAAAACCTAAAATATAGTGATCATAAGTCATTCCTACTTCTAGAGCGCCTTGTTCTAAGTCTGTTTGATCTTTTAGATTTGAATTTACGTAGGAATCTCCTAGAAAATCACTGGATGCGGTAGGTTCTTCAAAACGGTACAGTTTATCCTCATAAAAGGCTGTATTATAGACTCGAGCACTATAGAAAGAAGTAGAATCTTGATGTCCTAATATTTCATAATCATGATTAAGGTAATATCTTTTACCATCTAGTAAACTGCTGGCATCTGTCAGGTTAGGTTCTAGGCGACCTCTATCTTGCAAGTCTTCATTACCGGTAATAAATCCTTCAAGGGATTCTGGCTCTAAGCCACCATTCTCTTGGTTAAACAAATCTTGAAAAGTAGTATGAAGTCTTAAGCGGTAACGATTATTTTTAGAAACGTAGTGAGTCGTAAATTTAAAATTACCAGTACTTGTTAAGGTATTTACATAATTTCCAGCACTACGCATTCCTTTATAGGAAATCGAAATATTTAATTCTGGAGATATATTAGTGGTAAAAAGAGCGTCCAGCTGCTGGCCTTGATTAACTACTGTTTTAAAATATAATTCAGTAAGTGGTGTGGGCACATGGTAATCATAAACATCATCTACTTCTAAATAATTAAAATGCCTACCGCGAGCACCCATGCGTGGCATTAAGATTTCTAGATCAAAGTTTTTACCTAGACTATTATAAGGTCTTCCTATATTTTGAAAAGGCATTAATTCAAAATCATCCCGACGCAGGTAATTATATTTATAATCCTTACCCATGGTAAGAGTAGTATCTACAAAGGTTGTATCACGACGCTGTGAAATGATTAAATAATCTGTAATGGGTGGTTTTTCTCCTTCTACTGTTAGATCTTTTTCTTTACCGAATTGTGGTCTACCGTTATTCAGTCCTTGATTCCCATTTTGTGTAGGCGTGAGCACTTGAGTGCTCGCCCATAATGGTATTAATAAAAAAAGTAAAATGTATTTATTCATGTGCATAACTGCTCAAGGCATCAAAAGTAAACATAATAACGGTTTTATCTCACCGGTATTATTAAAAAGGGGAAACGCTTTATCCTAAACATGAATCACTAGTTACAGCACTCATAGTTCAAATACTCACAACTCTCCACTATTTAATTCACCAACTAAATCACTAATTTTGTGCATGCTGTTACATAAAATCCATCCAGAACTTATAGAATGCGGCACTGATGAAGCAGGGCGTGGCTGTCTTTGTGGACCAGTAACGGCCGCTGCTGTTATTTTACCAGCTAACTTTAAAAGTGAGCTGTTAGATGATAGTAAGAAGCTTTCGCGAAAGCGTAGATATGAACTGCGCACCGTTATAGAAAAACATGCTCTTGCTTACCATGTTTCTCATGTAATGATGGAAACCATAGATAAGATTAATATTCTTAACGCAAGTATTCTCGCCATGCATCAAGCTATAGATGGTCTATCCCTAAGACCTGAACATATAGCGGTAGATGGTAATCGCTTTAAAGACTTTAAAGACATTCCAGCCACTACGGTAGTTAAAGGCGATGGGAAATACTTGCACATCGCTGCGGCATCAGTACTAGCTAAAACCTATAGGGATGATTATATGGAGCAAATCGCGCAAGAATTCCCGCAGTATGACTGGCACAAAAATCAAGGCTACCCTACACTTAAGCATCGAGATGCTATAAGAAAACATGGAACTACACCTTATCACAGAATGAGTTTTAAGTTACTACCAGGGCAGTTAAAAATGGAGTTGTGATGTTGCAAAGCATAAAGTTCAAATCGCAAATCACAAAATTCCACACACCACAAACCTCACCAACTCAAAACTAAAAGACTTGCAGCTAAGAGCTAAAAAAACCAAAATGATTTCCCTGTAACGTTCTCTGATCATTAAGAATAAGTATTTTTGTAGAAACACTTGAACTATGCGTGGCCTAATTGCCGTTTTATTTTTAAGCCTTTTTATCACCAGCTGTGATGAAGATATCGTTATCAATCAACAAATTTTAAATCGCATACCTACTGACTCAAAAATTATTATCGCCACAAACGATGTGGAGCATATAAATGAGTTATTTAGATCAAGCTCTTTATTTAAAAAAGTTGAAAAACTAGAACGCATTCAAGAGCTTAAAAATGCGAGTTCATTTTTAATGGATTATGATTTAAAAGGTGAAAGTCTCATAACCATAAGTCCTGAAGGTAAAGATAAGACCGCTATTACTTTAATAACTCAAGTTCTAGAATCTAAATTAATCATGCCTGACAGCATGAAAACACACACCTATAATAAAATCACATTTGTAGAGGACAACTCTCATAACACACCTTATTATTATATTAATTATAATGGTTTTCATCTAGCCAGTAGTTCTAAACTCGTTATAGAAAGTCTCATAAGACGTAATGTAGATGACTATATATTTAATGAGGAGTTTGCCTCCATTTATAACCGCACCTCAAATACAGATTTAAGTATTTACATTAATGGTTCTCACAAGGACTGGTTGCAAGGTTTTCTGTTTAAAAACTATAGTTCTACTTCAAAAACGCGTGGACACTGGTTCCAGCTTGAACCACGTAAAACAGAGCATGCCTTTAACGTAGATGGAATCTTTACCTATGCAGATTCTTCTCAGCACTTTCACGCTATTTTTAATGGAATTAAAGCACAAGAAAATAAAGCTACTGCTATTATTCCTAGTAATGTGAATCAAGCTGTTTTATTTACTTTTCATGACGTAAAAAAACTACATCAACAAGTAGCGCGATATAACAATCAAGCTCCTAAAAAGCTGGATAAAACATTCCAACTCATTCTAGATAATAGTACTGAAATGGCGCAAGTCTCCTTACCTAAATCAGATGGTGTCGTTTTTTCATTAAAACCTTTTGAAGCCTTATTTATGGATATGGATAGCGCGACTACTGCAAAGTTTGAGTACCGCAACTTTACCATCTATGAACTTAGAGAACCTGTAAACACTGCTGGAATGCAGCCGCTATTACCTTTAAACAACTATAAGTTCATGACGGTAATAGATGAATTTTTAGTACTCTCTACTACAGCAACAGCGCCCGAAGATTTTATAGTAAGTTATCAAAACAAATCTGGTTTAAAACAACAAGCATGGTGGGAAGATCTCTCAAATAACATCAGTGACTCTAGCACCATTATGTATTTTACCAGTTTAAGTACGATCCTGGATAAGGCAAAGAATGAAGCTGATATTAAAATATTAAATAAAATAGCCTCTAGTGATTTTCCTTTTATGGTAAGTCAGTATGTGCACGAGCAAGGCTATGCACATTATCACAGTAGTATTCCACAAATAGACGCGAGTGCAAGTGGCGCTGGAATAGTTCAAAGTGGCTCTTATAAATCACCTCGCAAAATCATTGCAGGTCCATTTTTGTTTCCTAATCATTTGAACGGTAAACACGACGTGGCTTTTCAAGATGAAGACTTTAACCTACACCTTATTTCAGATACTGGTAAAAAATACTGGAGTAAAGAACTAGACGCTTTAATTCTAGGTGAAATTAGTGTTGTAGATGGCTATAAAAATGGTCGTAAGCAGCTGGCATTTAGCACTAGTAAATCTGTTTATTACCTGGATCGCAATGGTAAGGATGTTAATTCATATCCTAAAACCTTTAAAAATGGAATTACCCAGCCGTTAAGTGTTTTTGACTATGATAATAATCGCAACTATAGATTTCTAGTGACACATGATAAGTCACTGACCATGCTAGATATTAATGGTAAAAAGGTTAAAGGATTTGTATACAAAAAAGGAGCTAGTATCAAAAGTCAACCGCAACATTATCGAGTAGGCACTCGTGATTACATCGCTTTTGCAAAAGCAGATAACACCATCTCGCTGCTCAGTAGAACTGGAAAAGTAAGAACCAAAGTCACTAAAAAAATAGCACTCAACGGAGCTATGAATTTCCAGAAGAATTTAATTAAAATGTTAGATAACGACCAGCTTATCTATTTAAATCCAGTCACTGGAAAGATCACGAATTCTGGAAAACAAATATCAGAAAATCAACATTTTACAGCCGCACACGGCTTAGAAATCATACAAGCAAATAACAAACTTGTGATTAATGGTACAAAAGTAGAGCTGCCTTATGGAACTTATAGTAATGCTAAGATTGATCAATTAAGAGGCAACAAGTTTATACACTTAATAGACTCAGGAGCAAACCTCGTATATGTAATGAATAAAAGAGGTGAAATGACAGATTCATTTCCAGTATATGGAAAGGGAAAAACTGCTATGGCACAATCTAAAAGTAATTATCTCACTACCCTAGATGGTGATGATGTGATTATTTATAAGTTCTAGAGTTTGCCTATCTATCATTTAAATTTATTAAAAATAAATTGAATTATTTATAGATACAAAGAACTAAAGACTAAATACTTAAAAAGAAACTAATTATATATGACATCTAAATGATGAATTGGTATTAGTTCAACTCAGCCTCAAAAAGCTCTGAGAAATATTTTTTAATTTTCTCTTTCACTTCGTTTTCATCTACGGGACGTTTTAACTCGGCCGCAAGAGAAGTAACCGCTTTATCATTAATTCCACAGGGAATAATATGGTCAAAGTAACCTAGATCTGTATTTACATTAAACGCAAACCCGTGCATGGTTACCCATCGACTGGCACGCACGCCCATCGCACAAATCTTGCGAGCAAATGGTGTTCCTACATCCAGCCACACACCAGTCTCTCCATCACTGCGCTCTCCTTTAAGACCATAGTCAGCTAGAATTTTAATAAAGATTTCTTCTAGGAAACGTAAGTATTTATGAATATCAGTAAAAAAGTTTTCTAAATCTAGAATAGGATAACCTACTATTTGACCTGGACCGTGATAGGTAATATCACCACCACGATTGATCTTATAAAAAGTAGCGTCTATTTTTTTGAGTAAAGCCTCATTTGCCAGTAAGTTCTCTAGATCGCCGCTTTTACCTAAGGTATAAACATGATCATGCTCTACAAAAAGTAAGTGATTTGCGGTTTCCAGACCAGCATCTTCTCTCCTATTCTTAATTTTTATATCGAGAATATCTTTAAAAAGCTGCTCTTGAAAATCCCAAGTTACTTTATAATCCTGCCTACCTAAATCTTTAAACTGAACTTGTTTATTCATGGTGCAAAGATACAGTAGCTACAAGTAATAAATAAACGGTTAATCGTTTCTGTTATTCAATATAATCAAGGCAGCAATAACACCAGGAACCCATCCTAAACAGGTAAGAATAAATACGATTAATATAGAACCACAACCTCTTCCTATTACTGATAATGGTGGGAAGATAATTGCAAGAAGTACACGCCAAAAGCTCATAGTTAATTTAATATTTAGTTTTTAAGTCATCAGTACTCAGACTCAGTATTGACATATTGTTAATACACATATGACTATCAATTGACAAAAATGTTACCATTATCATTGATTAAAATTCATTTCAAGTTCAAGATCAAGTTCGATTTTGAGTTCATTTATTTACCTTTGCAGGCTTAATAAATGAAGACATGAATCCACTTTCTGAGCAAGAAATCATACGCCGTGAGAAACTAGGCAAATTGCGTGATATGGGAATAGATCCTTATCCAGCAGCTTTATATCCAGTTACAGATACTGCCACATCTATTAAAGCAGATTTCAAAGAAGGTACACCCGTAAACGTTGCAGGACGTTTAATGTCTAGACGTATCGCTGGAGCAGCATCATTTGCAGAGTTGCAAGACAGTACAGGACGTATTCAAGTATATTTTAATCGTGATGAGATCTGTCCAGGAGAAGATAAATCACAGTACAATGATGTATATAAAAAACTCCTAGATATAGGAGACATTATAGGTATAGAAGGAGAACTTTTTAAAACTCAAGTGGGCGAAATGACCATTATGGTTAAAAAGTTCACCATACTCACTAAAGCCCTTAAACCCTTACCACTTCCTAAAGTAGATGCAGACGGTAAGGTGCACGACGGTTTTGTAGATCCAGAAATGCGTTACCGCCAGCGCTATGCAGATCTGGTAGTAAACCCTACAGTTAAGGAGGTTTTTGTAAAACGTACCAGGCTTTTTAACGCCATGCGCAACTTTTTTAATGAGCGTGAGTATTTTGAAGTAGAGACACCTATACTTCAACCTATTCCAGGTGGAGCCGCAGCACGTCCTTTCATCACACATCACAACTCGCTAGACATACCGCTTTATATGCGTATAGCAAATGAGTTGTATTTAAAGCGACTGATTGTAGGTGGATTTGACGGTGTATATGAGTTCAGTAAAAACTTCCGTAATGAAGGTATGGACCGCACGCATAATCCAGAGTTTACCGCTATGGAAATCTATGTAGCTTATAAAGATTATAACTGGATGATGGACTTTACAGAACGTCTTCTTGAGCACTGTGCCATGTCAGTAAATGGCACAACCAGCAGCCAGTTTGGTGAGCATCATATCGAGTGGAAAGCACCATATCCTAGAATCACAATGCGCCAGTCCATCATTGATTTTACAGGATTTGATATTGATGGAAAAAGTGAGTCTGAGTTATACGCTTTCGCGAAAGCAGAAGGAATAGACGTAGATGCCACCATGGGCAAAGGGAAATTAATAGACGAGATCTTTGGAGAAAAGTGTGAAGGCAACTACATCCAGCCTACCTTCATTACAGATTACCCTAAGGAAATGTCACCTTTATGTAAAGCACATCGCGATAATCCAGAGCTTACAGAGCGTTTTGAACTCATGGTTTGCGGTAAAGAAATCGCAAATGCTTACTCAGAGTTGAACGACCCGATCGACCAGCGCGAGCGATTTGAAGCTCAAGCAGCACTAGCAGATCGTGGAGATGATGAAGCCATGTTTATAGATCAAGACTTCTTAAGAGCACTGGAATACGGAATGCCACCGACTAGTGGACTAGGAATAGGAATGGATCGATTGATCATGTTCCTGACTAATAATCCATCTATACAAGAAGTACTTTTCTTCCCTCAAATGAAACCAGAGAAAAAAGCACTAGACCTTACTGAAGATGAGAAAACTGTTTTTGACATTCTTAAAAAGGAAGCTGTAATGGACTTGAACATCCTTAAAAGCCAGGTTGAACTCAGTAATAAAAAATGGGATAAAGCCGTAAAAGGCTTAACTGGAAAGAAAATCGCAAAAGTAGAAAAGACTGATGACGCTTTACTTATTAAAGTACTTTAAAAAAAGTAATAAAACACAAAAAATAACATACATGAAAAAATTAATCGCAGTAGTAACCATCGCCCTAGCACTTGCATCTTGTCAAGAGTCTCAAAAAATAGTTTATGTAGATAATGCTAAGGTTTATGAAGAGTATCAAGAGAAAATAGATATTGAAGCAAAAATTAAAGAAAAACAAGAAGCTTTTAAAAAGAAAACTGATAGTATCGCCATGGCTTATCAGATAGAGGCAGGTCCTTTACAGGCCAAAGCGAGTAAAATGTCTCCACAACAGCAACAAAATAATGCTGAAATTGCAGCCTTCAGCCAGAAATGGCAAATGATAGAAGGTCAGATTAAAGCCGAAGAACAAAGCATGCAAGAGCAACTTGAAAATGACTTAAAAGAGCTAGACACTCATGTAGAAGAGTTTATTGCTAGTCATGCTAAAAAGAATAATTATGCTTTTGTTTTAGGTAAAAATAAATCTGGTGGTTTAATGTACGGTATTGAAGCTAGTGATATCACAGAAACTATTATTAAAGAATTAAATGCCTCATATAACGGGAAAAGTGAAACAGTAAAAACTGATAACACTGCTACTGAATCTACTGAGGAATAAAGAGTTACAAAGAATCAGGTTTTAAGCCTCATACTTTCACATTCATTTTTTTCAAAAAAGTCAAGCGCTTGCTTGACTTTTTTTATGCTTATCATTAAACCTTTTTAAACATCACGTAGTCATAGATGTATAACTTTTAAAAAATAAAAAAATGAAAAAGATAATAGTTTTAATAGCCTTAATGGCTGTAACGTTTGCACAGGCTCAAGAAGGTAGAAAAGGAGAAAGAAGAGATCGCATGAAAGATGTAACGCCTGAAGAAATGGCGACGATGCAATCTAAAAAACTGACACTCGCTCTAGATCTTTCAGACCAGCAAGAAAAAGAAGTATATCAAATTCTTTTCAAGCAAGCCGAAAAAAGAAAAAGCAACAACCTTTCTAAAGAAGAACGTGAAAAACTCACCGTAGATCAAAAAAAAGCAGCACGAATAGCTATAATGGATGAAAAGATCGCGGTTAAGAGAAATATGAAAAGCATACTTGATAAAGATCAATATGTAAAATGGGAGAAAATGATGCAAAAAAGAGCAAACAAGCGCAGTAAAGATAGGAAAAGAAGAAAAAACAGAAGGTAAAATGAGATAGTAGCATAGTTATTTTAAAAGTCCTTATCATGAGAATGTTAAGGACTTTTATTTTTTGATACTATTTAATTTCTTACTTTTATATTCTTGAAATTAAACAACTATGAAAAAAATACTTTTTATTATAGCTCTTGCTGTGTCAGGACTAGGATATGCACAAGCTCCGCAAATTACTCAAGCACAACTAGAAAACAGTCGTACAGTTAAAGAAAAGACCGATAAGTTCAACGCATTAATAGACCAGAAAGTTGATGAGATTATGACTGCTGGAAATCTAGACACAAATAAAAGAGGTGCTTTGCTAGAGATCGTTATGAATAAAGAGTCTCATACAGCAAGTATAGAAAGAGAAAATATCTCTGATACTATGAAGCAATCTAAACTAAATGCAGTGCATGATGGCTTTAAAAAACAACTTATATCTTTAATAGGCGAGAAAAAATACAACCTTGTTGAAAACGCCTTAAATTCTAAATAACAAGAATTCATGCTATTATATAAAAGCCGTTTCAAAATTGAAACGGCTTTTTATTTTAACGACATTATAAACACATTGGAATTAAAAACTTACCACTCTGCCACTACTTCTCTACTGGCTTGAATGGTCTTATCGATGTCCTCATTACTCAGCGCATCATTTAAAAAGTAGCTTTCAAAGGCACTAGGCGGCAAGTAAATCCCACGATTTAATAAGCCATGGAAAAACTTCTTGAACCATTCATTATTTCCAGTAGCAGCGCTTGAAAAATCTATCACAGGCTGATCTGTAAAATGTACCGACATCATAGAACCGTATCTATTAATTTGATAGGGCATTCCTTTTTCTGAAAGAACCTGATCTATTCCCTGATGTAAACGTTTTGTTTTTTGAGCTAAGCTTGTAAAAATATCTGGATGATCATTCAAATGAGATAACATAGCAATCCCAGCACTCATAGCCAGCGGATTCCCACTCAAGGTTCCTGCTTGATAAACTGGTCCTAGTGGCGCAAGGTGATTCATAATTTCCTGTCGAGCAGCAAATGCTCCTACAGGCAGTCCACCACCTATTACTTTTCCATAAGTAACTATGTCTGCACGCACACCAGTCGTTTCTTGAGCACCACCACGAGCTAGCCTAAAACCGGTCATTACCTCATCAAAGATAAATAAGGCACCATGCTCGTCACATAAACTTCTTATACCTTCTAGAAAACCATCCTGTGGCACGATACAGCCCATATTACCTGCGATAGGTTCTATGATAACACAAGCGATCTCGCCTTCATTTTTCTTAAATATATCAGCTACTTGCTCCAGGTTATTGTACTGAGCGAGTAAAGTATCTTGAGCAGTTCCTTGAGTAACTCCTGGACTATTAGGACTACCGAAGGTAACGGCTCCACTACCAGCTTGAATTAAAAAGGAATCACTATGACCGTGATAACAACCGGCAAATTTTATAATCTTATCACGTCCTGTAAAGCCTCGTGCTAGACGCACAGCGCTCATACATGCCTCAGTTCCAGAATTAACCATACGTATTTGATCCACGTGTGGCGCCATAGAAACGGCAAGCGCTGCTATTTTAGTTTCTAGTTCTGTAGGCATTCCATAGGATGTACCTTTTTCGGCAGCAGCTTTTACGGCTTCTACCACTGGTTCAAAGGCGTGACCTAAAATCATAGGTCCCCATGAAGCGATGTAATCTATAATCTGGTGTCCATCTTCTGTATGTAAATAAGCACCTTTTGCGCTTTCTACAAATACTGGATCTCCACCTACAGCATTAAAAGCTCTTACTGGTGAGTTTACACCACCTGGAATATATTTTTTGGCTTCATTAAATAAAGCACTACTACGTTGATAAGTAAATGACATTAAAAATCTTTAGGAATGGGTTTTAAAAATAGGACTTGCCCTATAGTTAATGATGTAGAAGTTAAACTGTTATAAGTTTTTAATTGATCTACAGTGACATTATATTTCTTTGAGATGTTATAAAGTGTATCGCCAGCTTGAACTAAGTGACGATCTGTTTTGTTCTCTACGGCTTTAGTAGGCGCATCTGTACTAGCATTTAATGATCTAGAAGCTGCATTACCTAGTACGATAGCGTCATACTGAGATAAGTTATAACGTTCTATAAGACTGATGAGTTTTTGCGGATATTTTTTATCGGTCGCATAACCTGCTTTGCGCAAACCTCTTGCCCAGCCTTTATAATCATCTTGATCTAGATTAAAAAGACTTTCATACCTCTTGCGCTCAGTTAAAAATAGAGAATGATCACGATAAGAATAATTAGGCGACACATATTTTCTAAAACATTCTTGATCCTCATCATCATCATGATAAATGCGTTCTCCTGTCCAGGCCGTATGACATTTAATCCCAAAATGATTATTTGCCTCTACAGCTAGTCTTCCTTTACCAGAACCACTTTCTAAAATTCCTTGTGCCAGTGTAATACTCGCTGGAATTTTATACAGTTCCATTTCCTTCATGGAAACATCTTTAAACTGCAACACATAAGCAGCTACTTTATCTTTAGGAACCTCTGTAGATCGATTTGTTTTTACAGGTTTTTCATTTACTACCACTGGCTTGCTCACCGTTTTTGTGGTGTTGCGGTCTCTCTTTTTAGTGGTAACTATTTTTTTATTTGAACCACATGAAGCTATGAATAAACTGATCATAGCGATATAGAATAGTGACTTAAATCTCATGAATATAATCTAAGGTTATTTTGCCTTTCTTTTTTAGTTTAGCGTTGTATCCTACCATACTTTGCAAACCGCCCGTATGAATGGCTAAAATACGAGTTTCTCCAGTAATAACGCCAGTCTTAACAAGATGTTCTAATCTATACATCATTTTTCCTGTGTAAATAGATTCTAGAGGAATACCGCTTTCGCGAAAGCGGCCATTCATAAACTTAATCAATCCATCACTAGATTTTGCATAACCACCAAATCTATTTTCTTCAAACACCATAAAATTTTCCCGGCTTGTATAACGAGCAATTTCATCAAACATAAAATCACCTTTCAAAGCCGAAAAGACCAAGACTTTCTGATGTGGCGCTGTGCTATTAATAATTCCGGCAGCAGTTCCTCCAGTTCCTGCTGCTACGGTTATAAAATCATAGTTTTCTTGATCGCTTGAAGTAAGTATCTCTTGAGTTCCTTTTACGGCTAGTTCATTAGTACCGCCTTCTGGGATGTTATAAAATGAGCCAAATTCGTTTTTCAAATCTTCTTGAAAAGCAGTTTCATATTTATCTCTGTAAGCGTAACGAGATACAAATTTAAACTGCATGCCTAGTGCGTGAGCTGTTTGTAACGTATGATTGTGTTTTAAAGTTTTTTCTAGGTTCTCTTCTAGCTCTTCACCTCTTATAATACCTATAGTTTTAAAACCACAAATATGTCCAGCAGCTGCGGTAGCTGCAATATGGTTAGAGTATGCACCACCATAAGTGAGTAAGGTGTCATGTTTTAGTTCTTGAGCTTTTAACAAATTGTATTTAAGCTTGCGCAATTTATTACCTGAAACTTGAGGATGCAGCAAGTCATCACGCTTCATGTCAATGATAATTTGCCCATCATTAAATTCTTTGTATCGTTGATTTATGGCATTCTGTACTTCAAAAAGATTCATAATCGATACTTTTTTCCATAAAAACGCATAAAGCTCCACATTTTACGAGACTTTAAATAGTTTAAATTTTCTATAATATTCTGTGCTAAACTAAAAGAGACGCATAAAAATGTAAAAACAAGGTAGTAAAAGAACTTCATTTTTACTCCTCATTATTTCTAAAGTACTTTGCCTCCATCTCTGCCTGAAACTCTTCCATTACAGGTTTAACAGTGCTTTCTGGAAGGTCTGCTATGCGTATGTACATCAACCCGTCAATAGCATTATTAAATAATGGATCTACATTAAAAGCGATTACTTTTGCATTTTGCTTCACATACTTTTTAATGAGAACCGGTAAACGCAATTCATTAGGCTCAAGCTCGTCAATTAGACGATCAAATTTATTCAAGTCTGCCTCAGAGGAATCAAAGATGAAATCCTTATCTGCATCGGCTAGTTTTACTTTAAACTCTTTTTTAGGAGTAATGTATTGAGCAATATATGGATCATAATAATTACTCTTCATAAATTCAATCATCAGCGATTTAGAAAAATTAGAGAATTTATTACTGATACTTACACCACCTATCAAGTATTTATGCTCTGGAAAACGTAATGTACAATGAACAATTCCTTTCCAAAGCAAAAATAAAGGCATAGGTTTTTGTTGATACTCTGGAATGATAAAAGCGCGCCCCATTTCTATGGACTGGCTCATCATTTTGTGCAACTCTGGTTCAAATTTAAAGAGCTCCTTTAAATAAAACCCATCCATACCATAAGCGGCAAATATTTCACTTCCCATTCCCATGCGGTAGGCGCCAGCAACTGCTTTTGCTTCATTATCCCACAAGAACATTTGATGATAAAAAACATCATAATGGTCTAAGTCTATAGCCTTATTAGTTCCTTCTCCTATTTTTCTAAAGGTAATCTCTCTTAAACGCCCGATCTCATTCATAACATGAGGCATGAGGTCACTTTTTGCTAGAAAAACTTCATAATTTTTAGATTCCAGCAATCGCTTATCATTCTTTCTTAAGAAATCAACCTCTTGAATCATTTTATATGGATCACCAGGTTTAGCAATTTCCTTAGGCGATTTAGGTATTTTTATAGTTTTAGAAATATCCTTAAGCTTAGAAGTTCCTACATCATAAGCCTTAGAAAGCATATAGGTCTTACGTCTTAAAAAGTCTGTAAAATCTGTAAGCTCAGTGTGAGCTTGTTGATCTTTAACAGTTATAGGATTTCCTATTCTTACTTTTATAACTCTTCTTTTCTGAGTTAAAAGTTCTGATGGTAATTTAGCTGTTCTAAAGGTGTCAGAGATCTTTGCGAGCCTGTAGAAAAGACTGCTGTTCTTTGCATGAAAGTAGATAGGAATTACGGGAACCTGTGCTCGTTGTACTAGTTTCATAGCCGTTTCTTCCCATGGCTTATCCACCACAAGTTTACCATCTCTATAAGTAGAAACCTCACCAGCCGGAAAAATCCCGAGCGGCATTTCTCCTTTTAAATGCCTAATAGCCTGCATAAATCCTGCCGTAGAAGACTTAGCATCTTTACGCGTCTCAAAAGGATTTACTGGCATAATAAATGGTTTTAAAGGCTCTATGCGATGCAGTAAAAAATTTGCTATTATTTTATAATCTGGTCTTTTATCCAGTAATAGTTTCATTAACAATATCCCGTCTATTCCTCCTAATGGGTGATTAGATATAGTAATAAAGGCTCCGTTTTTAGGAATACGACGCAAATCTTCTTCTGGAATTTCAAATTCGATTTGTAAATCCTCTAATAATGATGTTAAAAACTCTACATCACTTAAATGTTTGTGTCTATTGTAGATTTTATTGAGTGTAGAGATGCGCAGCAACTTCATGAGTAACCAGCCTCCTAGAGTACCCAAGAACCCGTATTTATCAATATGAATCGCTTTTGCGACCTCTTTTGCTGTTACCAGACCCATTATTTTATTTAGAAAATAGAGCTACAAATATAGTATAATTGAAATCTGATTATTCTTTACCTGCCACAACAAGTTGCAAAGTTTCTTGTGTGCGCTGTCTTAATAATACTTTTTTACCATTTTCTATAGCCTCTATAGCATCATCATCATGGTGTCTTATGGTATATAAATCTACATTTTCTATAGCACTTACTTTATATCGCTCCTCTAAGTCATTTAATAATTCACTTAAATTATGATACTTATCTTCCAGACATATCGTGAAACTTATCGCAGAGTTCTGTAATAAACCTACTTGCATTTTATGCTCACTTAACTGGTGAAAGATATCGCTTATATTATGTTCACCTATAAAACTAAAATCTCTAGCCGAAACTTCTAGAAAAACTAAATTCTTGCGCACTATATAGCAAGAAGTCATAGGGTATAATGCAGGACCTTTTTTAATGACTGTTCCTTTTTCAAGCGGATTCATAAACGATTTAACGCGCAGTTCAATTTGCTTACCTTGTAAGGGTTGTAAGGTTTTAGGATGAATAACACTTGCCCCATAAAATGCTAGCTCAATAGCCTCGCGATAAGAAATTTGTTCTAGTAGAACAGTGTTTTCAAACACTCGAGGATCTCCATTTAACACTCCTGGAACATCTTTCCATATAGTAACATCACTAGCATCTAGTGCATAAGCAAGAATAGCAGCCGTATAATCACTTCCTTCTCTACCCAGCGTGGTGGTAAACCAATTATCATCTGACCCTATAAAACCTTGTGTAAGAAATAAGGAATGGCTCGCATTTTCCTTAATAGACGCTACTGTGGTCTTCCAGTTTACCGCAGCATCTCTATACTTTTGATCTGTCTTAATCAGGTTTCTAGCATCAATCCATTGAGCTGGTAATCCATAAGCCTTAAAATAAGAAGCTACTATTTTTGTAGAAAGTATTTCTCCATAACTCACCACTTGATCATATAAAAACGCATGATTTTTACTCTGATTGAGCAACATTACACCTTTAAGAGATTCTAAAATTGCTTTTAGTTCTTTTTTGAGTCCGCTTTCGCGAAAGCGTAATAAAACTTCATCATCTGCACCACTCGCTTCTAAATCCTCTACTATCTTAACATGCTGGTTAAAGAGATGATCTATAAGTATCAAGTACCGACTGTTATTCTCTAGGTATAGCTTTATAATTTCTTCTAGAGCATTAGTCGTTTTACCCATAGCAGAAACTACAATTCCCAGACCATTATAGCCCATAGTTTGAACTACATTTAAAATATTACGTACTCCAGCAGCATCTTTAACTGATGCTCCACCAAATTTAAATATCCTCATTATAAATATAATTATGAAGTGCTTGCTCGTCCATTTGAGCTAGATTCCAATCTTCTAAAATAGTTGCACCTGTATGCTTATAAAACTCAATAGCACTTTCATTCCAGTCCAGAACTACCCATTCTACACGTCTAACCTTTTGTGCATGAGCATAAACCATCACTGCTTTATATAGCGCTTTTCCTAATCCTAGTCCTCGCATTTGTTGAGTAACTATGAGGTCTTCTAAATGAATGGTTTTTCCTTTCCATGTAGAAAATCGTGGATAGCAAAGTGCTATGCCTTCTATCTTTCCGCTATAAAAACCTACAAAACATTTAAAAAGTGGTTGTTCACCGGTACCATTTGTAATGAGCTCATCTAATGTGATCTCCACAGCATCGGGCTCTTTTTCATAAACGGCTAGTTCCTTAATAAGTTCAAGAACTCGAGGATAATCATCTAATGTCGCTTCTTTAATTTCAATCATAATACTAAAGTTATGTAAATATATAATAGAGTTATGTACAAGTTCTTAAAACTATCTTACTACATCGTTATAGTAAGATGGTTTTATTTATGATATTTGCAACATACCTCAATAAAACATGGCTCGTAAAAATCAAACCCTAGGCGAATTCA
>P_2C_Liq_1_UnCtyDRAFT_1000488_pt1 | contig 17043 bp, 11 predicted proteins | sample Pon2CUnioCityCA_2_FD_10234 | JGI IMG/M metagenome (IMG submission 10234) | reverse complement strand
CACCGTGGGAACGCTGCTGTTGATGTTGCCCATTTCCCTCGCTGATGGCAGTTGGAATTCATTGGTAACTGCCCTGTTTACGGCCACCTCAGCCACCTGTGTTACCGGCTTAATTGTTGTCGATACTGGCAGTTATTACTCCTTTTGGGGACAATTGATTATTGTTGCCCTCATTCAAGTTGGCGGATTAGGCTACATGACAGCCAACACGTTTTTACTGCTTTTATTGGGCCGTCGCTCTCGGGTTCGCTATCGCATCGCCTTGCAAGAATCCCTAGACTCTGGAGGCGTCTCTAGTGTCTCTCAGCTTCTCAAATCCATTATTGGCTTAACGGTCATCTTGGAACTGACTGGTGTGTTTGTCCTAATGACAATCTTTATCCCAGAATTTGGTTGGACTTACGGTCTTTGGCAGTCTATATTCCATAGTATTAGTGCCTTTAATAATGCCGGATTTAGTTTATTTGAAAATAGCTTGATGAGGTATATTGACGTTCCTCAAATGACCATTATTATTACGTTTTTAATTATATTAGGTGGCATCGGATATCAAGTTATGATGGAAGCCTTTTTCTGGCTAAAGAGCAATCTGAAAACAAACGAAAAACGTTTTCGTTTCTCATTGCACGTCAAAATTGTTGTGAGTACAACCCTATTTTTACTCGTGGTGGGTTTCTTGGGCTTTTTTACCAGTGAATTGGCGAATGGGAATACGCTAGACCCCCTATCTTGGTCAGACAAATTTTTTGCCGCTTGGTTCCAATCGGTGACAACACGCACCGCTGGATTTAATACTATTGATATTGGTCAAATGACGACGGCTGGCTTGTTTTTAACGATTGCTTTAATGTTTATTGGAGCGAGTCCTGGGAGTACCGGTGGCGGAATTAAAACCACAACTTTTCGGGTCTTGACAACTTGCACGAAGTCTGTATTACAAGGACGTGAAAACGTCATTCTCTACGAGCGCCGCGTTCCCATAGAATTGATTATGAAAGCCGTTGCTGTGACCGTTGGTTCAATGTCAATTGTGGCTCTTTCCACGATGATATTGGCAATTTCCGAGCCAACACTTCCTTTTATTAATTTATTCTTTGAGACTATTTCTGCGTTTGCAACGGTTGGTTTATCAACTGGAATTACAGCTAGTTTTTCAACATTTGGAGCTTTAATTATTACTGTCTTGATGTATGCCGGACGAGTTGGTATCCTAATTCTAATGGCGGCATTACTCGGAGACCCTAAACCAAGTGTCCTTGACTACCCTGACGAAGACTTATTGGTAGGGTGAGCCTAGTCTTTTCATTCACATCACTCAAAACAAATGATACTTCTCTGAATTTTAAATCTGTTTTATTCCCTATAATGCTAGGAATTGCGAACGTGAATTTATCGTCATTTAACTTCCTCAAAAGTTGGCAGCCCGAAAACAGTAAGCAATTTGCTGTCATTGGTTTAGGGCGTTTTGGGCGTGCTGTCTGCGCCACACTCCATGAAAATCGCTATGAAGTCTTAGCGGTTGATCGCGATGACAAACTGGTCAATTTAGCCCTAAACGATCGCATCGCGGATCATGTCCTCTGTCTCGACACCACTGAACCGTCTGCTCTCAAAGAAGCGGGACTGTTTGAATTTGATATTGTCATTGTGGCCATCGGCAACTTTCTAGCCGAGAGCATTATTACAACTTTGAACCTAAAAGAAGGAGGCGTGAAACACGTCGTCACCAAAGCCTCATCAGCGGTTCATGTGAAATTACTCAAAAAAGTCGGCGCCGATCGCGTCGTCTTCCCAGAACGAGAAATGGGATGCGCCCTGGCCCGCGCCCTCACCCGTCCCCGAATTTTAGAGCAGTTTGAACTCGACCCCAACCACAGTATCGTAGAAATGGTCGTTCCCGACAAATTTGAAGGCAAAACCCTGGCAGAATTAGACCTACGAAAAACCTATGGAATCAGTGTCTTAGCCGTCGGTAAAAATGAAGGATTTGAGATTAACCCCAGTCCCCAAGCCCGACTCAAAAAAGGCTTAGCCATGGTCGTGATTGGCTCCAACCGAGACCTCGATCAACTCCCCCTATAGGCGAGTTACCCAAAGTGTGATTCAATGCCAAATTGACTGGCATCTTTATGGGCAGATTGTTGTTCACCGTCCATCATTCAGGGCGATTCAACCTCATTGATTAGACCATTGATTAGAAAGTCACCCACAAGACTATGATGATCCTTCATTGGAGTGCGATCGCCGCCTGGGCCATCGCCGCCATTATCTCAGTAGAAGTCATCCGCGATCTCTACCATGCCCTGGCCCATGTTTGGCCGCCCCTGACTCGGCTGCATAACTGGCATCACCGGGTCTTTCGCCCCGATTTAACCCCCAACAGCGCCTTAATTTACCGTCAGGCGCAATGGTATAACGACGTTCCCGAGTCCTGCGTCATGATTGCCTTTAGCCTCGCTCTGTGGGGGTTGGCCTGGTGTCTCACCCCCGAGGTAGCCTGGGGATGCGGTGCCGGAGTTCTCTATTCTCTCGTCTTTCTCCTCTCGGCGATGGCTCGGGGGATGGGTTGGGCCTGGGCTCACGATCTCACCGATGTCACCCATCTTCCCGGCCCCTTCCAAACCCCACCCTCCCGTTGGTGGGTGAATCGCCCCTACCATTGGCGACATCACTTTGAGAACCAGAACGCTTATTTTTGCAGTACACTCACCGTCGTGGATCAACTTATGGGTACGGCACTCTCTCTCAAGGGCAAAACCATCGCTGTCACCGGCGCGTCAGGAACCCTGGGCCAGGCTCTACTCGGCCAGCTTCAGGCCAACGGGGCCAAAGTCATTGCCCTCACCTCGGGCCATCAGCCCATCGAACTCAACGGACACGAAATTCCTAGCCAGCGTTGGCAGGTGGGCGAGGAAGCCGCCCTGGCTGAAACCTTCGCTAACGTTGATATCCTTGTGATTAACCACGGGATCAATGTTCACGGCGATCGCTCCCCCGACGCCATTGAACAGTCCTATCAAGTGAATGCTTTTTCAGCTTGGCGGTTGATGGAAGTGTTCCTGAGTACCGTTGACGGCGATCGCGATCGCGTCCGTAAGGAACTCTGGGTTAATACCTCCGAAGCTGAAGTCAACCCCGCCTTTAGCCCCCTCTACGAACTCAGCAAACGCACCCTAGGAGATTTAGTCACCCTCCGTCGTCTTGACTCCCCCTGCATCATCCGCAAACTGATCCTCGGACCGTTTAAGAGTAACCTCAACCCTGTTGGTGTCATGGACAGCGATCGCGTGGCGGCCAAAATCGTCAAACGCGCTCAAGGGGATGTCCGTAACATTATTGTTACCATCAACCCCATCACCTGGGTTCTCCATCCCCTCAAAGAGTTGACCGTTTCTCTGTATTTCCGCTGGCTAACGCGGCCATACCCAGTTAGCGAAATCTGTGCTAACCAGGATATATCCTCTAAGTTATGAGACTCCTGCCACCCCCTCGGTAAACGACTATGCGTTCTAGCCCAACTAGCCCAGCGAGCCTCAGTCTCCCCAGCCTCGATGTCTCCATCGTCGCCCCCATCTATAACGAAGTCGACAGTGTCGGCCGTTTAATCGAGGCCATCGTTACCGTTATGGATGGGACTGACTTCTCCTACAACGTCATCCTCGTTGACGATGGCTCAAGCGACGGAACCCGCGATCGCCTCCGAGAACTGGTCCCAAACTATCCCCTGCTTAAAGTGATCTTCTTGCGACGCAACTATGGCCAAACCGCCGCCATGGCCGCCGGATTCCAAGAAGCCGAGGGGCGGATTATCGTCACCCTCGATGGGGACCTACAAAATGACCCCAAAGACATTCCCCACCTCATCGCCACCCTCGATGAAGGCTACGATCTCGTCAGTGGTTGGCGAAAAAACCGCCAAGATGCGGCCCTAACCCGATTACTCCCCTCCAAAATCGCCAACTGGCTCATCGGCCACGTCACCAGCGTCGATCTCCATGACTATGGCTGTTCCCTAAAAGCCTACCGCCGAGAAATCGTGGTTGATATGAACCTCTACGGTGAACTGCACCGTTTTTTGCCGGCCTTGGCCTTCATCGAAGGCGCGAGAATTGCTGAGGTTCCCGTCAGCCATCATGCTCGCCAGTTTGGTCAGAGTAAATATGGCTTAGGGCGCACCTTCCGGGTGTTGATGGATCTGTTGACGGTGTTTTTCCTCAAGAAATTCCTCACCCGCCCTATGCACGTATTTGGCGGTTTGGGGATTCTCTCTAGTGTCGCCGGTGTGGTCTTGGGAGGCTATTTAACAGGGCTGAAACTGATCACCGGGGCCAACATCGGCGATCGCCCCCTGCTCACCCTCGCTATCCTGCTCATCATTGCGGGCATACAATTGTTTAGCTTTGGCTTGTTGGGCGAATTGCTGATGCGGACCTATCATGAGTCTCAACATCGGCCTATCTATCGCATCCGAGAAATTCTCAGTGCTTCGACACCGAACCCCTCTGACGACGGGAGTACGGTTTCTACGAATTAGCACTCCCCCCATTAGAGTGCTAAGTTTAGGTGTTGAAGTTGCTAGTTGTTCAGAACATTCATGGCCAAAATTATCTCGTTTGATGAAAAATCACGGCGCTCCCTGGAGCGGGGCGTGAACGCCCTAGCTGATGCAGTGCGGATCACCCTCGGCCCCAAAGGCCGTAACGTGGTTCTCGAAAAAAAATTCGGTGCGCCCGATATCGTGAATGACGGGATCACCATCGCCAAAGATGTTGAACTCGAAGATCCCCTCGAAAACGCTGGCGCTAAATTAGTCCGAGAAGTCGCCTCACAAACCAAGGATCTGGCTGGAGACGGAACCACCACCGCAACGGTTCTCGCTCAAGCCATGATTCGCGAAGGTCTGAAAAATGTCGCCGCTGGTGCTAATCCTGTGGCCCTCAGACGGGGGATTGAGAAATCCATCGCCAAACTCATTGCTGAAATTGCCAATGTCGCTAAACCCGTCGAAGGACCGGCGATCGAACAGGTGGCCACCGTCTCTGCGGGCAATGACACGGAAGTCGGCGAAATGATCGCTAAAGCGATGGATAAGGTCACCAAAGATGGCGTTATCACCGTTGAGGAGTCCAAATCTCTGGCCACGGAACTCGATGTCGTCGAAGGGATGCAAATCGATCGCGGCTACCTCTCTCCTTACTTTGTCACCGATGCTGAACGGCAAATGGTGGAGTATGAGGGCGCGTATGTGCTGATTACCGATAAAAAAATTAGCTCGATTCAAGAGATTGTTGGTGTCTTAGAAAAAGTCTCTCAACAGTCGGCCTCGTTGCTGATTATTGCTGAGGATGTCGAAGGGGAAGCCTTGGCCACCCTGGTGGTGAACAAAGCCCGGGGTGTGCTCAATGTCGCCGCGATTAAGGCCCCTGGATTCGGCGATCGCCGCAAGCAGATGTTACAAGACATCGCCACCCTCACCGGCGGCCAAGTCATTTCTGAAGATGTGGGCTTAAGCCTTGACGCGGTCTCCCTTGATATGCTAGGCAAAGCTCGCAAGGTCAGCCTCAGCAAAGACAACACCACTCTGCTCTCGGACGAAGATCCCCGTCAGAAGTCCGATGTGCAAAAACGCATTGCCCAACTGCGTAAAGAACTCGAAAGAACTGACTCGGACTACGATCGCGAGAAACTCCAAGAACGCATCGCCAAACTGGCCGGTGGTGTAGCAGTCATCAAAGTCGGTGCCGCCACGGAAACGGAACTGCGTAGCCGCAAACTGCGCATCGAAGACGCTCTCAACGCCACCAAAGCGGCAGTCGATGAAGGCATCGTCCCCGGTGGCGGAACCACCCTCATTCACCTGGCAAAAGTCCTCAGCCAGTTCAAATCCAGCCTCCACGACGAAGAACAACTCGGGGCCGATATCGTCCTCAAAGCCCTCGAAGCTCCCCTGGCGCAAATCGTCGATAACGCCGGCGGTGAAGGGGCCGTTGTCGTCGAGAACGTCCGCGAAAGTGAGTTCAACGTGGGCTACAACGCCATTAGCGGCAAGTATGAAGACCTGATCGCCGCTGGCATCATTGACCCGGCTAAAGTGGTGCGATCGGCTCTGCAAAACGCCGGTTCCATCGCCGGCATGATCCTCACCACTGAAGCCCTCGTGGTTGAGAAACCCGAACCCGCCGGCGCTGAAGCCGACATGGGCGGCATGGGCGGCATGGGCGGCATGGGCGGCATGGGCATGGGCGGCATGGGCATGGGCGGCATGGGCATGGGCGGCATGATGTAGTCCCCAGTCTTGACCCTTTGGCCCCTGACTGGCCCCGAGGGCCGCTCTTGTAAGCCGACATTCACCCCTACAATAGAGGGAGGCAGAACAAAACTGCCTCCCTTTTTTTCGGATCTGCTCGAAAATGCTTGGCAGTGGAATCCGAACTCGCTTACGGTGGACAATAGCCCGGTCTCAGCCTTCCTTTGACCCATCCTGACCTCCCTGCTGTTGTCCCTCGGTCTTTCCATCGCTAAGGGCGTTTCAGCCTCGATCGCCTCGGATCAACCCAGTTGGCCTCGGCTGCCCAACGACATTCAAGCCGCCATGTATGTCCCTACGAATTCAGACCTATTTCAGTCGTTCTTGGCCGATAGCCCCATTGCCATGGCAATGGTGGACTCTCAGATGCGATATCTCTGTGTCAGCCGTCATTGGTGTCGGCGACTTGGGGGAGAGGCGGACTCGTTAAGGGGGCGATCGCATTATGACCTCTATCCCCACAACGCTCAACGCTGGCAAGCCATTCATCGCTACTGCTTAGAGGGCGATCACACGGGCCGCTGGCAGGATCTACGCTGTCGCCAAGCCGACGGCAGCACCTGCCCCATTACCTGGACTATCAGCCCCTGGAAAGATCCCCAAGGTCAGATTGGCGGTCTGATTCTCATCTGTGAGGATATCAGTAAACCGAAACGCGCTCTACAACAACTGCGCCGACAACGAACCGCCCTGAGTCTGCATCTAACTAAAGTGCAAGGGGAGTTGGAAAAAGCCCGTCAGGAACGCGATCGCATCGACAATATCCGCAGCATGAGTCAAATCTCGATCAACCAAGCCGGAGATGCGGTTTTTTGGATTACCCGAGATGGCAAGATTTTTTACATCAATGATGCGGCCTGTCTCTCCCTTGGCTATGCTCGTGAACAGTTATTGACTATGACGATTCACGACATTAACCCCGATCTGCCCCCGGAAATTTGGCCCGATTATTGGGATCAAATTCGTGAGTTTGGCTCCTTTACCCTAGAATCGCGCCATCGCACCAAGGACGGCAAGGTGTTTCCCGTCGAAATTACCATCAACTCCTTGGTGTACAACAATCAAGAATATACCTGCACCTTTGCCCGCGATATCAGTGAGCGTAAACACGCTGAGGCGGAACTCTATCAAGCCACTCTGGCCGCTGAAGCGGCCAATGAAGCCAAAAGCTCGTTCTTGGCCAACATGAGCCACGAGTTACGCACTCCCCTCAATGCCATCATCGGCTATAGCGAAATCCTCCAAGAAGAAATTGAGGATATGGAACTTGAGGAAGACGAAATTATGACGGACCTCAAGAGTATCACCACCGCTGGCCGCCATTTATTGACGATTATTCAGGATATTCTCGACTTCTCGAAAATTGAAGCCGGGAAAATGGATCTCGATCCCCAGGTGTTTAATGTCTCGACCTTGGTGCAGGAGGTGGCTAGTACGGTACAACCTCTGGTGGATAAAAATACGAATAGCATTCGCGTTGAGTCGAGTCTGAATGTGGGGACGATGGAGGCCGATCAGACGAAGGTTCGACAAGTGCTGCTCAATTTACTCAGTAATGCGGCGAAGTTTACGCACCAAGGCACGATTGTTTTGACGGTGAATCGCCAGGAGTCTCCTTTTAGTGTGATGTCGATGTCGGCTGAGGGTGAGACCCCGGGTGAGGAGTCCCGCGATCGCCCGCTCTCGGCAGCGGAACCGGGCTGGATTTGCTTCCGGGTCAGCGATACGGGGATTGGCATGACTCGTGAGCAGATTGAGAATATCTTTCAGCCGTTTACGCAAGCGGATCAGTCGACGACGAAAAAGTATGGGGGAACGGGATTGGGGTTGGCCATTAGTCGTCGCTTTTGTCAGATGATGGGGGGCGATATTACGGTGGACAGTGAACCGGGGGTTGGCTCGACGTTTATTGTGGATTTGCCGGCGGGCCAGGTTCCGGGATCTTTAACGACGGCTCAGGAGGGTAAGCCGGTGAATATCAATCATCATCCTCGTCCATCGACGCTTCAAGATTCTCAGCCGCAGGATGCACCCCTGTTGGAGGAAACGGCGGAGTTATTGGGGTTACCGGAGTTTTCTAATGTGAGTCTGGAGGATTTCGCCGATGAGGAGGGATCGTCGGCGATGTTGGACGAGTTCGATGATGGTTTTGGGGATCGAGACAGTGATAATTGGTGGACTTGGGATCAGCAGATGCCGGCAGAGTCGGCGACAACTGCCTCGACTCCTCCTACGTCAACGCCGCTGCCAGAGTCGTCGGGGTGGTCGGAGGCGCCTTGGGATGAGGAACAGTGGGATGAGACAATGTTTGGGGATGATGGACAGGAACCTGAGACCCCCTTGGATGAGGAAACGGAGTTGGATTATTGGGAGTCGGAACCGTGACGGATTGGCAAGGTTTTTCGCTGGCTCGGGCTCGCCAAAGTTTGGCGCGATCGCTCGCTCGCGGTCGTCAGCCTCGACGGGGTGGGCGATCGCTCCCGGTGCAGTCGGCCCAGGAGCAGTTGGAGCTGAGTTTACAGAAGTTAGAGAGTGGTTTGGTTCGCGTGGCGGTGTTTGGTGCGGTGAGTCGGGGCAAATCGGCGGTGTTGAATGCTCTGCTCGGACGGCGGGTGTTTGCCACGGGTCCCCTGAATGGGGTGACGCAATGGACGCGATCGGTGATGTGGCAGGTTGCTGCGGCGACGGGAACGATTCCGGTGGAGTTGATTGATACTCCTGGTATTGATGAGATTGCTGGGGGGGAACGGGCTGTTATGGCCCTCGATGTGGCTAAGCAGGCGGATTTGATTCTGTTTGTGGTGGCCGGCGATCTGACGCAGACGGAGTATGTGGCGTTATGTCAGTTGTCTGAGTTGGGGAAACCTCTGTTGTTGGTCTTCAATAAGATGGATTTGTATCCTCAGTTGGATCAGACCCAGATTTTGGCTCAGTTGCGTCAGTTGAGCCGGGGGGAACGGCTCTCGTTCAGGATTGATGAGATTGCTTGTGTGGCGGCTGAACCCAATCCACGCCGGGTTCGTCATCAACGGGCTGATGGCCGGGTGGATGAGGCTTGGGAAACTCCAGAGCCGGATGTGAGGGCGTTGGATCAGACGTTGCGATCGCTCCTGTCGTCTCAAGGAATGGCGTTGTTGGCGTTGAATGCCCTAGTTCAAGCACGAGAGGCGGAACGGACGATCGCTCAGGCGACGCTAGAGGCCCGTGGTGAGCAGGCCGATCGCCTGATTCGGGATTTTGCGACTTATAAGGGGGCGATCGTCGCTTGTAATCCTCTGTTTGTACTCGATGTGATCGGCGGAACGGTGGCGGATTTACTCTTGGTTCGCAGTTTGGCTCGTCTCTATCAGCTACCCATGACCAGTCATGAAGCCGGTAAACTCTTGCGAACTATTTTTATCAGTGCTGGGGGACTCCTGCTCGGGGAAACCCTGGGAAATGCCCTGTTTGGTGGCGCGAAGCTGGGGCTACTAGCGGGAGGATTTCCGGGATTTCTGGGCATGGCCGTCAGTCAGGGGGCGATCGCCGCCTCGGGCAGTTATCTGGTTGGACAAGCGGCCAAAACCTATTTAGAGCAAGGCTGTACCTGGGGTGCAGCCGGCTCAGATACGGTCATTCGCGAGATCTTAAATCAATTGGAAGCCCAAGGCGATCGCCCGCCGCTGGGCTAAAATAAGCCTAGATCTACCTCAAACAAGAAAAAACCGGGTCTATCCCGCTCCCGAGGGATAGACCCCGCGCACGCCCCCCAATGAGAGAGGAGAACACTGCCGGTTTAGAGGAGAACACTGAAACTTAGTATAGGTTTGTTGATAATCTTTGTCAACATTGATGCTAAACTAATTCGAGACTGATAGATACAGATAGATCCAGATAGATACAGGGAGAGCGTTCCTATGACATCGAGCCCCGAATCGAGTGCCATCAACTCTACCACCATTGCCCCGCGTCTGGGTCAATGGCTCGAAGACTATAACGAAGTGGCCACCATCCTGCCGGTCCTAGCCGGCCTACTAGCCACGAGCCGCCTACGCCTACGCGGTGCCCAAGCCCTCTTGGTCAACCTACTCATCGCCGCCCTAGTGCGCCAAGTATTGGGGAACCTCAAACAACAAGGCCAAACCGTCACCCCAGCCGCAGACTCAACCGCAGCCGGGACGGCCAACGGTCACAGCAGCCCCTCTTCTGAAAACGCTGAAAACCCTGAAGACTACACCATCGTTCATTCAGTCCCAGGGCGGATTCGGCTGCGGATTCCCCGACTGCGAACCGATGCCATGTATGCCAAACGTGTGCAAGGACTTCTCGCCGAAGATACTCGGGTCAAATCAGCCCGCATCAACCGAGCCGCCGCCTCTCTGGCCATCCAATATGACGGTAGCGGGGTCTCTGAATTGGAATTGGGGTTAACCCTACTGCAAGTTCTCGAACAAGCAGACTCCGCCAACCCAGCGGCATCCCCCGCCTAGTTACCTCAATNTTGCCAGAACACGCTGCCACGACTCCATGACTGACGCCACCGGTTCCATCACCGCTTCCATCACCTGTTCCATTGTCCATCGCAGCCCTGGCCGCCTACGGCTGCGTCTGCTGGGGCTCAATCGCTCGGAGATGCTGGCCAACAGGGTTCAACAGTCCCTAGAGCCAATCACCGGGATTCAACAAATCCGACTCAATCGGGCCGCCCAATGCGTCGTGGTTCGCTATCATCCCGATTGTCTTAGCCCCGGCCAGATTCTCGATTTGGTGACGGCGGTTGAGGGAGACCCATCCCTCCCTCTCGCCCCCTTGACCCCGGCCATCTCCTCCACGTCACCGCCAGCCTCAGAGAGTTTTAGGGACTCGTTAACCCCCTCCTTGCTGGCGGCGGCCCTGGCTTGGCTCAGTGGTCGTCCTCGTTTGGCGGCCTTACGACCCCTAGCGTTACTGTCGTTGCTGGTGGCGGTGTTTCCCACGGCGCAACGGGCCTGGGAGACGGTGCGAGATGAGCGACGGCTCAATATCGATGGGTTGGATCTGTTGGCTTTGAGTTTGGGGGCTTGGCAAGGACGCTTGTTGACCCCGGCGTTAACCTTAACCCTCCATGAGTTGGGAGATGGGATTCGTCAGCAGACGGCCCGCCGCACGGAGGTGCAAACGGCTGATTTACGGGATACGATTGGTCGTTTTGCTTGGCTGCAAGAGCCGGGGGAAGACTCGCCTCACCAAGTTGAGAGCGATCGCGTCCCCGTTGAGGCTCGGGTGATTGTCTATCCGGGGGAACAGATCCCCGTCGATGGAACGGTGTTGGCCGGAGAGGCCACCATTGACCAGCAAGGGCTAACGGGGGAAGCGATGCCGGTGGTGCGACGGCCCGGCGATCGCGTCTGGGCCTCGACGTTGGTGCGATCGGGTCAGTTGCAACTACGGGCGGAACGGGTCGGCTCCCAAACTCGGGCCGCGGCCAGTCTGGAACTGTTGCGTGAAGCGCCGGTTCAGGATACGCGCATGGCGAACTATGCGGCGAAGCTGGCCGACCGCTTAATTTGGCCCTCGTTACTCCTAGCGGGGATTACGCTGCTGACGAGCCGCAATCCGGCCCGAGCAGCGGCGATTCTGACGCTGGATTTTGTCACGGGAATCCGGGTGTCGATTCCGACGGCGTTTCTGGGCGCTCTCAATCACACCACTCGTCATGGCATTCTGGTTCGCAGTGGGCGCACCTTGGAAGAGTTGGCTGAGGTGGATACCCTAGTCTTTGATAAGACGGGGACTCTGACTCAGGGAACGATCGCCATCGCTGGGGTGCGAAGTCGGCCGCAAGGGTTGCCCGCTGAGCGAGTGTTGCAGTTAGCGGCGGCGGCGGAACAGCAATTGACCCATCCTTTGGCCGAGGCCTTGGTTCGCTACAGTCAGGAGCAGGGGCTATCGTTGCCGGTTCGTGACCATTGGTCCTATGACTTAGGGTTAGGGGTTGAGGCCGAGATTGAGGGTCATTTGGTTTGGGTGGGGAGTCAACGGTTTTTACAGGAGGCTGGGGTCGATTGGTGCGGTCAGCCTCACGGGGGTGAGTTGCTCAGGGGCCTAGAAGGGGAATCGCTGATTTATGTGGCCTGCGATCGCCGTTTTCAAGGGCTGATTCACTATACAGACCCCTTACGCCCGGAAAGCCAAGTGTTGCTGGAGCGGCTGCAAACTCTCTATGGGATTGAGATTTATTTATTGACGGGAGATCATCCGCGACGAGCGGCGGAGGTGGCGCAACAGTTAGGGATTCCCCCGGAACGGGTGCAGGCCGAGGCGTTCCCGGAGGATAAGGCCCGCATGGTGCGAGAACTGCATCGTAGTGGCCGTACGGTGGCTTTTGTGGGGGATGGTTTGAATGATTCCGTGGCCTTGGCCTATGCGGATGTGTCGGTGTCCTTTGCTCAGGGGTCGGAGATTGCCCGCGAGACGGCGGATGTGGTCTTGATGAATGATTGTTTGACGGATCTGTTGCAGGCGATCGCCATCTCTCGCCAAACTCGCTCTCTGATTGAACAAAATATCGCTCTGGTGGTGGGACCGAATCTGGCGGCGTTGGGTTTGGCGACCACGGTGGGCCTCAATCCCTTGTTGGCCACGGCGATTCACAATGGCTCGGCGATCGCAGCGGGACTCAATAGTCTACGACCTCTAGTGGTTCATCAGTTACATTGGGAACCTCTCTCACAACAACAAGTTCCTGAGAATAGACCCAGGACAATAGACAAGGGACAATTGAGACTTTAGTTCTAATAGGCGACAGTCAAGTTAGGACAATNTAAAGTTTNCTTTTCTTGTCTTGCAAGAGTTTTAGAGCTATTAGTTGTCTTATTTGTTGTGTCTTAAAATTAAATCCAGTCGGGATCGGATTGGGGTAGCGGTGTCAGGGTTTGTGGACTGACAACTGCAAATTATTCTCATTGAGGCAAAATGCTGCTACCCTGGAAATTGATGCTACAACAGGCTCGAATGCTCCGGAGCAGTCGCCAATGTCTTTAATCCACCTCGAAAAATCTGTTCTCACCTTCCACTTCAAAGAAATTCTCGAAAGTGGGGATAATAGCCATCCTCTCACCTGGTTGGGGTTAGGGGTGTTGCTGTTCGGTTCCCCCTTATTACCGCTGCTGAGCCAGTCTCGTCGAGATCAGCCGACTCCGTCTCGGAGACGGGTTCAGGGGGAGATTCCTCTGTCTGAGTGGATTGCTCAGGCCCAACAACGTAGCCAGTTGACAACAAATTTGTCGCCAACTGACCGCTCAGCTACGAACTCATCCACCCCATTGCAGCAGATGAGTCATATTTCTGGGAGTTAAGCTGACTCGGCTTCCTCGGGATTGGAGGAGCCGGAGTCAGAACCGCTCACAGACGCCGAGAGAGCCGCCGGGGGGGTTCCGTGGACTTCCGCGCGAGCTTCGGCGGCGATATCGGCGAATATTTCTCCGGCTTCGGCGATCGCACCTCGGGTTTTTTCAAAGAACACAACACCGGATTTGAGGGTTCCTCGTAATAGGGGTTTAGCGTAGGGTAAAACGATGGGGGTAATGACCACAGCGGCGGCTCCGATGGCGATCGCTTTGGCGTTGGGATCTCTGGCTAACTCGGCCACCCGTTCTCGGAGGCTTATGCCATTTCCCATACCATTTTCCATGCCATTTGCCATGCCATTTTGTTGTCCCTGCATAATCAGATTCCTCGACTAAAGATTGCTCCAATGTCGGAGTAATTCTCCTTTATTTTACCTCAGTTGGCCAATTTAATTGAAGCCTGATTTAAAACCCAGATATTTTCAGATTTAGTTCAGATTTGCTTCAGGCTTGGTTTCGAGTGGTCGGGGGAAGTTTTGGGGATTCACAGCATCCGCAACGTACCTTTTTGGCGATCGCCTTTCCGTTGAGACAACCCCTGTCACTCCTAGAATTTTTCCGCCTAAAATTTCTCCGGTTCCACCGCGATAATTTCGGTGTATTCAAACTCATTAGGACTACGACAAACCAGGGGATAGCGTACCCCGAAGCGTTCGATCGCATCCTCGTCGCAGTCGGGTTTCGGGGAGTTGTAACGTAAGACATATTCCCGGCCAATGCGATCGCTCATTTCCGTCTCCACCTCACCCCGCCATTGAGTTTTCGTCACCAACACCACCAACTGGTTCGCTAACTGAGGAATAGACTTAGCCACCTGACGGCGATACATCTCATCAAGACTGCCAAACGGGGAATCCATCACCACCGGATACGTACTACTATCAGGAGCCACCAACGCCTGACGTTGACTCCAACCACGAACCCCGTCAATAATCCCACCAATAAACGACAAACTAAGAATCTGATTTTCTCCCGTCGAAGCCGCCACCACCTGATCGCGGCCCGCCGTTCGTTCAATCAGACTCAGCTCGTAATTCTCATTCAAAATGGGGATATAAGGCGTAAAAGAAATCTGACGAAATAGCCTCTGAATCCGCTCCTCTAGGGACTGGCGAAACTGCTGTTCAAAATTATCCTGAATCCGTTGTAACCGTTCCATTGCATCAACCACCACCCCAATTCGCTGTTGAGCCAACACTTGCTTACGTTCATTCATCTGTTGCTGATCAACCTGTTTCCCTAACTGCGTAATATCTCGCTGGAGACTCACGCGTTGCTGTTGGTTCGCGCCGAGTTCTTGATTTAACTCACTGCTGCGTAATTCTAGGGTATCTAAACGCTGTTGCAACTCCTGAATATCCTGATCAGGGAAACTGCGTAATTGTTCTTTCACCGACTCCAACTGTTCCGCTAATCCTGAAATATCTTGGCTGAGTTGAAGTAACTCTTGCTGTTGCTGTTGGGTAGATTGACAAAAAGCCGCCGCTTGCGCGTCAATTTCATCCACCTGAGAACTCAGCCGAATCGCCGTTTCTTCCACATCAGCAATTCCTGCTTTTTGAGTCCATCCTTTCACGTTCTCAAACCCCGGCGAACCGGGATGAAGTTCGGCACCACAAATACAGCGTTCTTGCCGGAGGAGTTGTTCGACAAAACTGCGTTGAATCCCTCGCCGCAATTCGCCTTTCTCCTGACGTTGATGTAACCAACCTCGGAATTGTTGCGTCATTTCCCCGAGGAAGACGGTATAGCCGTGGTTGGCGATCGCCTCAGCCAATCCAGTTCGTAGCTGTTGAATGCGTTTAACAGCCTCCTGATGTTGCTGTTCTAAATTGGTGCGTTGTAATTGTAGCTGTTCTGCACCATTGAGTTCTAATAATTGACGATTTAGGTCATGTTTTAGATTAGAATTATGAGCAAGTTCATCGTTAATTTGTTGGCTTCTTTGGTCAATTTTGTCAACTTTATGTTCTTGGTCTTGTTTTTGTTTTAGAAACTTTTTAGTTTCAGGATTGCCAATGCCTTTGAGCTGATTTTCTAAGGCTTTACGAACTTCATTGAGATGACGCACTCCGCCGCCAATGGCGTTAATTCCTAATAACGCCTTCGTCGCATCAGCAATTTCCGAGCGTTTATCATCCCGCATTAACTTTTCAATGCGTTCCCCATCAAAGAAAAAATAGCGATGAAGACTCTCGGGCAAAATACGAGAAATGACATCATCTGCCGGTTCTTGGGGTAAGTGCCAGCGTCCATCTTCACGAGCATATTGTAATTTTAAGACACTCGTCCCAGTTTCTACCCCTGATTCCGTGGCGTAGGCGCGACAGTTGCGGTGAGCTAAATACTGGATCGTTCCATGTTCAAAGTGAATTTCTACAAAGCAGTCAACGGGTTCTCGCAGAGGAGTTTCGGCGATCGCTCGTTTATTCACCAGTTGCTCTTCAGCGGCAAAAGCGGCACTAAATTTTTCATAAAGAACCCAAGTAAAGCCATTGGTAATCGTCGTTTTTCCTGAGCCATTGTTACCATGAAAGATGGTGGTATTGCGGTCTCCACTGGCTAAAACAAGTCGAGGAGTTTTGCCGTAAAATTGACGGAAGTTACAAAACTGAATGGATAGAAGTTTCATAGCCAGGCTGGACGAGCGAGTAATGAAGTGATGCGATCGTGATGATCTCCCTATCCTAACATCGAGAGGCGGGTCCGTAGGGGCGAACCCTTGTGGTCGCCCTCCCCTTGTGGTCGCCCTCCCCCAGATGTCCGTAGGGGCGAACCCTTGTGGTCGCCCTCCCCCATAGCAAGGTTATAGTGGTATTAAGCGGAGATAGCCATTAGCTAGGGGTGAATCGCTGCCGGATGAGGCGATAGAGAATAACTGAAATCAACCCAATCAGTGCGAAGGGTAAGGCAACGAGACCGCCGAGAAAACAGAGAATTAGATGAAATTTACCCTGTTGGGCGAATTTTGCCAGTTTTTTCAGCCAATTGGGATAGGGGTAGGCATCAATGGGTAAATTCAGGTCTTGATAAATTGCTGTGGCTTGCTGTGAGGCGGCAAACCCCTCTTGGATTCTGCCTACTTTTTGATACGAGTTACCTAAATTCATGAGTGTGTTGGCTTCACCCCGTTGGTCGCCGATGTCCCGTTTGATGTCCAGAGATTCTTCGTGAAAGGCGATCGCCTCTTCGTAGCGTCCTAGGGAATAGTAAGCGTTGCCCAAACCGATTAAAGAATTGGCTTCACCCCGTTTGTCGCCGATGTCCCGTTTGATGTCCAGAGATTGTTCGTAAACAGCGATCGCCTCTTGGTAGCGTCCTAGGGAATAGTAAGCGTTGCCCAAACCGATTAAAGAATTGGCTTCACCC
>P_2C_Liq_1_UnCtyDRAFT_1000486_pt1 | contig 17088 bp, 16 predicted proteins | sample Pon2CUnioCityCA_2_FD_10234 | JGI IMG/M metagenome (IMG submission 10234) | reverse complement strand
CGACCCGCTCGATTTCGCGTGCTACCAGCCCGTAGGCCACGTATCCGGCTCCAAGCCCGCCATATTCCTCGGGGATGGTCGTGCCGAGCAGGCCCATGTCGCCCATCTCGCGGAAAATGGAGGTGTCGGTGGTCTCTTTTGCGTAGGCGTCGACCACGCGCGTTTGCAAATGCTGTTGCGCAAAGCTGCGCGCGCTTTCGGCGATCAGGCGTTCATCTTCTTCAAGCTGATCGTCCAGCAAAAACGAGTCGGACCAATCGAAACTGGACAGGTCGGGTTTGTCCTTGTCGCGCAAGGCTGGGGTATCAAGGCTCATGATGCACTCCTTTATTTGAAATTTATCATATCATAGGATGAAAAAACCCAATAAAACATCCAATGTTCCTCAAGAAACCATGAGCTTTATGCATATGACCGCCCTGCCCCGACGCTTTCTGCCCTCTATCGCCAGCTTGCGCGCGCTGGAGGCGCTGGATCGTTTGGGCAGCGCCACTGCCGTGGCAGAGGAACTGAACCAGACGCAAGGCGCGGTCAGCCGGCAATTGCAAACACTGGAGGATCAGTTGGGCGTAGCGCTTTTCATCCGTCAGGGGCGCCGCCTTAGCCTGACGCCGGAAGCGGTTGATTATGCGTTTGAAATCCGCGCCGCCCTGAACCGCATCGGGCAAGCCTCTATGAAGCTGGCAACCAACCCCGCCGGTGGCGCGCTGAGCCTTGCGATCTTGCCCACGTTCGGGATGCGGTGGCTGGTGCCGCGTTTGCCGGATTTCGCGCGCGCGCATCCCGAGGTAACACTGAATCTGTCCACCCGCCTTCAGGACTTTAACTTTGCCACTGAAGCCTTTGACGCAGCGATATTTTTCGGAGTTCCCGATTGGCCCGGAACCGACAGGCTGCTGTTGCGAAAGGAATCGGTGATCGCGGTTTGCGCGCCGCACTTGATCGCTGCGCACAGGATTGACGGCCCGCAGGATCTTCGTGGTCTGCCGCTTTTGCATATCGAAACCCGGCCAGAGGCGTGGCGGACATGGTTCGCCGCACATGGTGCGGACGCCATGCCCCCGGCCACGGGCATGATCTATGACCAGTTCTCGACAATTACGCAGGCTGCGCTGCATGGCTTGGGTGTGGCGCTGTTGCCCGATTACCTGATCGAAGAAGACCTGGCGACCGGGCGTCTGGTGACGGTCTGGGGCGGGCGCACGGATATGCCCGGAGCCTATTACCTGGTCTGGCCGGTGCAAAAGGCCGCGAACAGCGCGCTGGTGACGTTTCGCGACTGGCTGGCCGACCAGATCGCAGAAGATGACCCCCTGCCCCGCTGACCCTGTCAGTCGATCTGCGCCAGTTGGTATCCGACCCCGCGCACCGTCAGGATCGGATCAAAGCCCAGCGCGGATTTCAACAGATGCCGGGTGGCGCAGATTTTCACGTCGATCAGGCGCGCGCCACTTCTGGTGGTCTGCCGCCCGATGGCAAGGCGCATCAGGGTTTCACGGTCAAACGTATAGTCAGGCGCATCGAAGAGACATCCAAGGATATTGAAATCCAGTTTGCCAAGCGCCCCGATTCGACCGCCCGCCGAAATCTGGAACCGGGCTTCGCACAGTTCCAGCCCGCCAAAGACCCGCGTCTGTGTCAGGCACCATGGCCGGACCCGGCGCATGAGGGCGCGCGCCACCAGGACAAGCCCCTCGAAATTCGTGCCCGTCGCCACCGTGTCGCAGAACACCTTGCAACCTTCCCGGTCAATCGGCGTATCGGCGTTGAAAAGAACCGGCAGCGTCTCCGTCATGCAGGCGATTTCGATCCGATCCAGCAAGCATTGCGGCGCCGCCGTAGAGGACGGAAGAACCACAAGATCGGGCCTGTCGGCCTTTATCCGGGTCAGCAGGTCAAGGGTCGATGCAATGGGCATCACGGTGAAACCGGCGAAATTCAGCGCCGCCGTCATCGTGTCGCTATGTGGCCCATCATCGGCAAGGCGCAGCGCCAAAAGATCGCGGCCGCCGGTAACAGGCTGAAGCGAAAGCGTTTTCCTATCCCAAAGCATAGCCCGCACCGCGCACGGTGCGCAGCGGGTCATCCCCGCCATGTTGGCAAAGCGCCTTGCGCAGCCGCCCTATATGCACGTCGACCGTGCGGGTATCCACGTAGATATCGCGCCCCCAGACCCGGTCCAGCAATTGTTCGCGCGACCAGACGCGTCCGGGCTTTTCCATGAAGGTCGACAGCAGGCGAAATTCGGTCGGACCAAGCTTGAGCGGCTTTTCAAACCGGGTCACGCGATGGGTTTCGGAATCCAGCACGATGTTTTCGTATTCCAGCCGTTCGCCAACTGCCGAGGGGCGTGTACGCCGCAATTGCGCACGCACACGGGCCATCAGCTCGATCACTGAATAGGGCTTTATCACGTAATCATCCGCGCCCGTTTCAAGGCCGCGCACGCGGTCTACCTCTTCGGAGCGGGCGGAAATCATGATGATCGGCACGCCGCGCGTCTCTGGCCGTGTCTTGAGCCTGCGGCAGACCTCGATCCCCGAAACATTGGGCAACATCCAGTCCAGCAGGATGATGTCCGGCGCGGTTTCCTCGACAAGCATCAACGCCTCTTCGCCATTCTCGGCTTCGGCCACGTCAAAACCATCCGCCTTGAGATTATACGCCAGCATTTCGCGCTGCGAGGGCTCATCCTCGACCAGAAGTACCGTGGGGGTATCGGCGGTCATTTGATGTCTCCGATCAACTCAGGAATTCAGGCGAGGCGTCAGGATCGACCGACGTGCGGTCTTTCTTTTGGCGAATCTCGTCCGGCAGATCGCCGGTTACCAGATAGATGATCTGCTCGCAGATATTGGTGACGTGGTCGCCCATACGCTCGATATTCTTTGCGATGAAATGCAGATGCATACAGGGCGTTATGTTGCGCGGGTCTTCCATCATGAAGGTCAGGAATTCGCGGAAGAGAGCGTTATACATCTGATCCACATCCGTGTCGCGTTCCATCACTTCGCGGGCCAGTGCGGCATCGCGCTGGATATAGGCATCAAGCGCATCGCGCAGCATCCGTTCGGTTTCGCGCGCCATGCGGCGCAGCGCTGCCGCCGACCCGTCGATTTGGGTCAGCTGGCTCAGCACGGTGGTGCGCTTTGCCATGTTCTTGGCATAATCGCCGATCCGCTCCAGGTTCGATGCCATCTTCATCACGGTCAGGATCACGCGCAGGTCAACGGCCGTGGGCGCGCGCAGCGCGATGATGCGCGCGGTTTCCTCGTCGATCCTCAGCTCAAGCTCGTCAATGATCCGGTCGCCGCGGCGCACTTGTTCGGCAAGCTCCTCGTCGCGCTTTTCAAGCGAAATAGCGGCGTTCAAAATCGACTCTTCGACCAGACCGCCCATTTTCATGATCAGCGCCTGGACCGTCTCTAGATCCCGGTCGAAGGCCGAAGATATATGTTCTTCATTCATGTCGAGACACTCCTTAGCCGATCCGGCCAGTGATATAGCTTTCGGTGCGTTCGTCTTCGGGATTGGTAAATATCTGGCCTGTCTCACCATACTCAACGAGATGCCCGAGGTGGAAAAACGCCGTCTTCTGGCTTACCCGCGCAGCCTGCTGCATAGAGTGGGTAACGATCACGACAGAGAATTCCTGCCGCAACTCGTCAATCAGCTCTTCGACCTGCGCGGTGGCAATCGGGTCAAGCGCGGAACAGGGCTCGTCCATCAACAGAACCTCCGGGGCGGTGGCCACGGCGCGGGCGATGCAAAGGCGCTGCTGCTGGCCACCCGAAAGCCCGGTGCCGGGCTGGTCGAGCCGGTCCTTGGCCTCATTCCAGAGCGCGGCGCGGCGCAGGGATTTTTCGACGATCTCGTCAAGGTCGGCCTTGGTTCGGGCCAGCCCGTGGATACGCGGGCCATAGGCGACATTGTCATAGATCGACTTTGGAAATGGATTGGGTTTCTGGAACACCATACCCACTTTGGCGCGCAATTGTACCGGATCGACACGCTTGTCGTAGATATCCTGACCATCCAGCATGATGTCACCCTGCACTTTACAGATGTCGATCGTGTCATTCATCCGGTTGATGCAGCGCAAAAAGGTTGACTTGCCACAGCCCGACGGGCCGATAAAAGCGGTCACGGTCTTGTCCAGGATATCGACATCAACGTCCTTGATCGCGTGGGTGTCCGCGTAAAAGACCTGCACGTTACGCGCTGAGATCTTGATATTGTCTTGAGTCACTTGGCTCTCCGCAAGATTTGGGGCGTCATACATGGTTGGATACCTTTCTTACCAGCGGCGTTCAAACCGGCGTCGCAGGATGATCGCGATGATGTTCATGGTCAGCAGGAAAACAAGAAGAACGATGATTCCGCCCCAGGCCTTTTCATAAAAGCTCGCGTCGGCCCGCGCGGCCCAGGTGTAAATCTGCGCGGGCATAGCCGAGTTGGGGTCCATGAACCCCGAGACAATTCCATCGGGATAGCCGCGCGCGACAAAGCCGACCATGCCGATAAGCAGGAGCGGCGCTGTTTCGCCAAGCGCCTGTGCAAGGCCGATGATGGTCCCGGTCAGGATACCCGGCATGGCGAGCGGCAGCACGTGGTGGAACACCGACTGCATCTTGGAGGCCCCCACCCCGAGCGCCGCATCGCGGATCGAGGGCGGCACGGCGCGCAGCGAGGCGCGGGTCGAGATGATGATCGTCGGCAGGGTCATCAGCGTCAGCACCAGCCCGCCCACCAACGGCGCTGATTGGGGCAGATGCGCGAACTGGATGAAGATCGCAAGCCCGAGAATGCCAAAGACGATGGAGGGTACAGCGGCCAGGTTCGAGATATTCACCTCGATGAGGTCGGTGAACCTGTTCCGCGGTGCGAACTCCTCAAGGTAGATCGACGCCGCGACACCGATTGGCAGCGACAGCACGAGCACCACCAACATCATGAAGAACGAACCCACGACAGAGGCGCCGATCCCGGCGGCACCGGGGTTGTCGACGCCTGAGTCCGCGCCGGTGATGAAGGTCCAGTTGATGCTGGAGCGTATAACCCCAGCCTCTGCCAGTGCATCCACCAGATCAAGGTCACCGGCCATCAGGAACCGGCTGTCCTGCATACTCTCACGGGTTACGCGCCCGTTGAAATAGCCGTCCACCCGCGACGATGCCGCAAGTTCGAATGTTACAGGCGTGCCGATCCGGTCTGGATTGGCCTGAAAGAATTCGCGTATCGTACTGCCAGGCTTGCCGATGATGCGCTCGATGGCGTCTTCGTCGACAGCAACCTCCATTCCGCTTTCGTCAATCTGCCGCTTGAGCGCGTCAGTGAAAAATGCGGCATAGGCGGCAGTCTTGAAGAGTTGCTCTTCGGCCTCGTTGATCTGTGCTTGACTAAGGGCAAACTCCACATCGACCACGGTCCGCGTGAAGGCCGGGCTACCGGAGCGAATGATCGACACCGCCAGCACCACGAGAAAGAAGATGCCAACCAGGATCGCTGTGAGGCCATAGGCCTTGAACCGGGCCTCGGCGCGGTTGCGGCGCTTCGTGCGCGCATCCTGAGTCGCGAGCGAGTTGCCGGCACGATTCCCCCCGGCGTTGGGCGTTACGTCGGTCATTCATACTGCTCCCGGTATTTGCGAACGATGTAGAGGGCAAAGATATTGAGGCCGAGCGTGATGACGAAGAGCGTCATGCCAAGCGCAAAGGCGACAAGCGCCTCTGGCGAGGCGAAATCGGCGTCTCCGGTCAGTTGGCTCACGATCTTGGCGGTGACCGTTGTCATCGCCTCGAACGGATTGAGCGAAAGCCTGGCAGCCGCACCGGCCCCCAGTACCACGATCATGGTCTCTCCGATGGCGCGGCTGGCGGCCAGAAGGATCGCACCCACGATCCCTGGCAGCGCGGCGGGCAACACCACCTGTCGGATCGTTTCCGACTTCGTGGCACCCAGCCCGTAGGATCCGTCGCGCATCGCCTGCGGGACCGCGTTGATGATGTCATCCGACAGCGAACTGACAAACGGAATAAGCATGACGCCCATGACGAGACCTGCGGTCATAACCGCCGTACCCGCCTGCATCCAGCCCAACCCATCCTTGCCGAAGACCGCCACCAGCAGCGGGCCTACGGTCAGCAGGGCGAAGAGACCGTAAACAATCGTCGGAATACCGGCCAACACCTCCAGCATAGGCTTGGCAAAAGACCTCACGCGCGGCGATGCGTATTCGGACAGGTAGATCGCCGCGAAGAGGCCGACCGGCACCGCAACCAATAGCGCCACGATGGAGATATAGAATGTGCCCCAGAGAAGCGGCAGAACCCCCAGTTCGGAGCTGCCCCCGCGTCCGGTGAAAGACGGCGACCACGCGGTGCCGAAAAAGAAATCCCCGGCTGGGTAGAGGCGGAAAAACTCGATTGTGTTGAACACCAGCGACAACACGATGCCCAGAGTGGTCAGGATGGCGACCGAAGCTGCTGCGACCAGCACGCCCTTCACCACCCGCTCGACCACGTTGCGGGCGCGAAATTCGGGACGCATCTCGCGCAGGCTCCAGGCTGCACCCGCTGCGGCCACGAGGATCACGAGCAAGGAGAGGATCAGGTTGCCGGTATCATTCATGATCCGGTACCGCTGCGCGGCCTGAAGGATCGGCTGTGTGACCTGCGCGGTCACAATCTGACCCGCATCTTTCAGTCGTTGTGTGACGTCATTCAGGTCGCTGCGCGCGTTAGTGGCGAAATCCTCGGTCATGATCCCTTGCGCCACGGCATTGTCGAGCCCTTCGGCCGTGCGGCGTACCTCCGACATGATCAGATCACGACTGGAGCCTTCGGGAATCGCGCTTTGGGGAATGTCCGCGGCAACGGTGCCGTTGACGATCACCGGCTGTACCAGCAGCCAGACCAACAACAGAAAGAAGGAGGGCAGGACCACCTTCAGCGCGACATTATATCCGTAATAAGAGGGCAGAGAATGCAATTTTCGGCTATCTCCGCCGGTGGCTGCCATGACCCGTGAACGGCCCAACACATAACCGGCGACCGCGATGGCCAGGACAATAACAATCAGCCAGATAAGTGGCATGGTAGCCCCCGTGTCTTGGATTTTCGGTTGGCGTATAATGCAAATCGGAGGCGGCGCAATGACCGCCCCCGATCATGTCGCTGAGGAGGCTATCAGGAGCCGCCACCAATCACTTTTTCATTGGCCACGGTGGCCTGCACGTCGGCCAGTTCAGGGTCGGAAACAAGGCCGTAATTGGCCAGCGGACCCTTGGGACCAGCGATTTCGTCGGCGATGAAGAAGCCGGCGTATTCCTTCAGACCGGGGATAACACCGATATGCGCTTTCTTGACGTAGAAGAACAGCGGGCGGGACACCGGGTATTCGCCCGACGCGATGGTCTCTGTCGAGGGTGTGACACCGCTCATGGTCGCGACCTTGAGCTTGTCGGTGTTGTTCTCGTAGAACGCGAGGCCGAACACGCCGATGCCGTTCGTGTTGGCGTCGATACGTGCCAGCGTCTCGGTGTAGTCGCCGTCAATGTCCACGGACTTACCGTCGGTGCGCACGTCGAGACAGGCATCCTCGGCGTCATCTTCGGACATGCCGCCATCCATCATCGCCTTCATCGCGCCAGTCTCTTCACAGCCGATCAGCAGAACCTTCTCTTCGAAGACTTCGCGGGTACCGTGCTTGGTGCCGGGGATGAACATGGCGATTTCGGCGTCTGGCAGGTCGCTGTTGAACTCGGACCAGGTGTTGTGCGGGTTGGTGACGATCTCGCCGTCCTTCAGAATCTGTGCTCCGATGGCGTTGAAGATGTCAGTGGGCTCAAACGCGGTGAACGCGGGGCCCGACTGCTGGCTGGCGAACACGATACCGTCATAGCCGATACGCACTTCGATGATGTCGGTCACGCCATTCTCGGCACAGGCCTTGATTTCCTTTTCGCGGATCGCGCGCGATGCGTTGGCCACGTCGATGGTGTTCTCGCCCACGCCCTCACAGAAACGCTTGAGGCCCGAGGAAGAGCCGCCGGATTCGATGACCGGGGTCGGAAAATCGGTGTTGTCGCCAAAAAGCTCGGCCACGATCGAGGCGTAGGGCAGAACGGTCGAAGATCCGGCGACTTGGACGTTGTCGCGAGCAGCGGCGCTGCCAGCGGCCAGAGCAGCCAGAGCGGCCGCGGAAACTGTTGTTTTGAGAAGAGACATGGATTGCTCCCAGAGTTCGGTTTCATGGGGCCACCTTCCCCGGCGACCTTGAGCTGGGTGCTAAGCAGCTTCGATGACGCTTATGCAAAACTTATATGACAGATATGTGACAAAAGACGGAGCGGTGATTTTCCCTGCATATGCTTGATTTCAGCGATGGCGAAACGCCGCGGCTACGCGCGATCCGCACGGTGCTCGGGCCTATTTTCTCAGCATAAACCGCGAATCATGACAGACCGGCAACGACCAGCTTGCATCGAAGGTCATGCATGTTGCCATTTCGATCCGATCACGCTATCGGGGCGCAAGCAACTTGGACCCGGATGAAACTTCGGGTGGCTCTTCCGGCCGCTGATCCGCCGGACAACACAGAACCGGACAGCCATGGGACATGGCACATGTTGGCGCATTGCCCTTGGATGCGGGTGGTTTACAATCGCTTCAGGCACGTGGCGCGCTGACCCGGTAACGGACAGGATGTCATGATTTCACTCGACGCGTACCGCGCCCAATGGTTCGGCAATATCCGTGGCGATCTGCTTGCAGGTCTGGTGGTGGCGCTTGCGCTTATCCCCGAGGCGATCGCCTTTTCCATCATCGCGGGCGTGGACCCCAAGGTGGGGCTTTACGCCAGCTTCTCGATCGCCGTGATCACCGCCATCACCGGCGGTCGGCCCGGCATGATCTCTGCCGCGACGGCGGCGACGGCGGTGTTGATGGTGACGCTGGTGCGCGATCACGGGCTTGAATACCTGCTGGCCGCGACCGTGCTGGCCGGGCTGTTGCAGATCGCCATGGGCGTTCTGCGGTTGGGCTTTGTCATGCGCTATGTGTCGAAATCGGTCATGACCGGTTTTGTCAACGCGTTGGCGATCCTGATCTTCATGGCGCAATTGCCCGAACTGGACCCGCGAAGCGTGACGTGGATCACCTATGTGCTGGTCGCGGCGGGGCTGGCGATCATCTATCTCTTTCCATTGCTGACCAAGGCCATCCCCTCGCCGCTGGTGACCATCGTTGTCTTGACCGTGCTGACCGTGGCCTTGGGGCTGGATGTGCGTACCGTGGGCGACATGGGCGCGCTTCCCGACACGCTGCCGGTGTTCCTGATCCCGGACATTCCGTGGACTTTCGAGACGCTGGCGATCATCTTTCCCTATTCGGTCGCAGTGGCCGTGGTCGGCCTGCTCGAAAGCCTGATGACACAGAATATCGTCGACGATCTGACCGACACCAAATCGAACCGCAATCAGGAATGCGTGGGCCAGGGTCTGGCCAATACCGCCACCGGCTTTATCGGGGGCATGGCGGGCTGCGCCATGATCGGCCAGTCGATCATCAACGTGAAGTCGGGCGGGCGCGGGCGGCTGTCGTGCTTCGTGGCCGGCGTCTTTCTTTTGATCCTCGTTGTGGGTCTGGGTGATCTGGTCAGCATCATCCCGATGCCCGCGCTGGTGGCGATCATGATCATGGTCTCGATCGGCACGTTCTCGTGGTCGTCGATCCAGAACCTGAAACTGCATCCGCGCTCGTCCTCGATCGTGATGATCGCGACGGTGGTGACGGTGGTCTATACCCACAACCTGGCCATCGGGGTGCTGGTGGGCGTGCTGTTGTCGGGCATCTTCTTTGCCGGCAAGATAGCACAGCTTTTCCGCGTCACCTCGGACGGAAGCGAGGATGGCCGCACCCGGACCTACAAGATCGAGGGCCAGCTGTTCTACGGCTCGGTTGAGGATTTCATGAACGCCTTCGATTTCAAGGAGGCGCCGGAGCGCGTTGTCATTGATGTCAGCGCCGCGCATATCTGGGATATCAGCTCTGTCGAGGCGCTTGACATGGCAATTCTGAAATTCCGCCGCGACGGGGCCGAGGTCGAGGTCATCGGCATGAACGAGGCGACGGAAACCCTGGTAGACAGGCTTGCCATCCATGACAAGCCCGGCGCCATGGACAAGCTGATGGGACACTGAAAGGAGCATGACCATGACAGACAAGATCATCGCGCTGGTGGATGGCTCCATCTATTCCGAAAGCGTTTGCCACCACGCCGCCTGGATCGCGCAGCGCAGCGGATCGCCGGTTGAACTCATCCATGTTCTGGGCCGACGCGAGGCCCCGCAAAAGGCGGATCTGTCCGGCGCGATCCGGCTGGGGGCGCGGAGCAAGCTGATGCAGGAACTGGCCGATCTGGATGCGCAGCGCGCCAAGCTGGTCGGCCACCGGGGGCGGGCGATCCTTGATGATGCGCGCGCCATCGTCGATCAGGACGGTGTATCCGACATCACCACCCGTCTGCGACAGGGCGATATCGTCGAGGCCATCAGCGAGATAGAAGACGCGGCCCGCGTCATCGTCATCGGCAAACGTGGCGAGGCGGCCGATTTCGCCCAAGGTCATCTTGGCTCGAACCTCGAACGCATCGTCCGCGCGGCACACAGGCCGGTTTTCGTGGCCTCACGCGCGTTCAGCCCAGTGCAAAGCGTGCTGGTCGCCTATGATGGCGGCCGCTCGGCCATGAAGGCGGTCGACCATATCGCGCGCAGCCCGGTCTTTGCAGGGCTTTCGGTCACGGTCGTGACGGTCGGCGCGGAAACCCCCGAGACCCGCAAGGGGCTGGAAGACGCCCGCGCCCTGCTCAAGGCCGCCGGGCTGGATGCACAGACCCGGACGGTACCGGGACAACCCGAAACCGAGCTTGGCAAACTTGTCGAGGAAGAGGGTCATGGCATGTTGGTGATGGGCGCCTACGGGCACAGCCGGATCCGCAGCCTCGTGATCGGGTCCACCACCACTGAAATGGTCCGCTCCTGCAAGGTGCCCGTCGTCCTGATGCGCTAGAATGTTTCGCTTGGCGTCTCGCCCGCCTTGTCAAAAGGCTGCGGACGCTATGCAAATCGGGATTGAAGCATTCCGTGTTTAGCCGATGTCGCCGGTTGAAGGAACAAGGCTTTGGAATGCAAAGGCGCAGGAGAAAACCGGGGCGGCAATTAAATGCCGACGCTTATGGCGCGGGTCATTCCGGCGGAAACGGCAGGATCAGGCGAAATTCGCTGCCCTCGCCCGGCTGGGAAAAGATACGCAGACGCCCGCGATGCCGGTTCACGATATGTTTGACGATCGCCAGCCCAAGCCCGGTGCCGCCCATGGCCCGAGACCGGTGGCTGTCTATGCGGTAAAAGCGTTCCGTCAGGCGCGGAACGTGAAGCGGGTCGATGCCCGGCCCCTCGTCACAGACCGATATCGTGGCCGCCGGACCGCGCAAGGCAGACTCGTTTTCCGCCGTGCTCAGCGCGATCCGCACACGCTTGTCGGGGCCGCCGTATTTGATCGCGTTCTCGATCAGGTTGGTGAAAACCTGTTGCAACTGGTCGGCATCGCCCGCGATGACCACAGGCGTCTCGGGCAGCTCCAGTGACAGGGTCACGTGCTGTTCTTCAGCGATGGGGCGCATGGCATGGCGCACCGCCCCCAGCAGCCGGTTCAGGTCAACAGGATCGGTCGGCCGCACCCGTTCTTGCGCTTCTACCCGGCTCAGCGACAGCAGATCCTTGACCAGCCGCTCCATCCGGCTGGCCTCGTGCTGCATGGTGGCCAGAAACCGCTCTGAGGCCACGGGATCGCCACGCGCGGGGCCGCGCATGGTTTCGATGAACCCCAGTAACGAGGTCAGCGGGCTGCGCAGCTCATGGCTGACATTGGCCACGAAATCCCGCCGCATCTGGCCGGCCTGCTCAACCTGTGTGATATCCTCGAAACAGACCAGCACGGCCTTGCCAACCTCGATATCCACATGGCTGCATGTGACCCGATAGGTCGTGTCCTGCCCGCCCTCGGACCCAAGATACCGGGTTTGCCGCGCCACGTGATCGCGCAAACAGCTTTCCACCGCATCCAGCACCGACGGCTGGCGTATCGCGGTGATGAAATGCCGCCCCCCAAGCCCCTCGCCCAAAAGCGCGCAAGCGCCGCTATTGGCCCCCAATATCCGTTCGCCGCGACCGATCAGCAGGGCCGGCAGCGGAATCGCCTGTAGCAGGGAGGCGATATGGCTCTGGTTCATGGCGTCCCGATCCGCCGCAACCCGGCGCGGAACCGCGCCGCGTTCTGTTGGTAATGGCGCGCAGTCTCGGCGAAGGCCGCGATCTCGGCTTCGGACAGCTGCCGTACGATCTTGCCCGGCGCGCCCATCACCAGGCTGCCATCGGGGATCTGCTTGCCCTCTGTGATCAGCGCGCAGGCCCCGATCAGGCAGTTGCGCCCGATCACCGCGCCGTTCAGCACCGTGGCCCCCATGCCGATCAGGGTGTTCTCGCCCAACGTGCAGCCATGCAGCATGGCCTTGTGCCCGATGGTGCAGCCCGCCCCGATGGTCAGCGGATAGCCCATATCGGTATGCATCACGACATTTTCCTGCACATTGGTGCCCGCGCCGATGGTGATCTGCTCGTTATCTCCGCGCAAGCTCGACCCGAACCAGACCGACGCGCCCGCGCCCAGCACGATCCGCCCGATGACATTGGCGTCGGGTGCAACCCAAACCCCCTCGCCCGTCTGCGGTTCGTGGTCGTCCAGCGCGTAAAGGGTCATGATCTGTCCTCGAATTCCTGTTGCAGCCTGCGCACATGGTCGGTCAGCCCCGGTTGCTGCGTGCGCCGCAGACGGGTGGCCTCGACAATGGTTCTCAACTTCGTCTCGGTGCGGCCAAGATCGTCATTCACCAGCACGAAATCATACCCGTCCCAATGGCTGATCTCGTCCCAGCTTTTCTGCATCCGCCGCGCGATCACCTCGGGCGCGTCCTGGCCTCGGGTCTCCAGCCTGCGGTGCAACTCCGCGATCGACGGCGGCAGGATGAAGATCGACAGCGTATGCGCGCCAAGGGCCGAATTGCGGATCTGTTGCGCGCCCTGCCAGTCGATATCAAACAACACGTCGCGCCCGGCATCTATGGCCGCCTGCACCGGCGCGCGCGGCGAGCCGTAAAAATTGCCGAAGACATGCGCATGTTCCAGCATGTCCCCCGCCGCCACATCGCGCTTGAACCGGGTTTCGGACAGGAAATGATAATCTTCCCCCTCCACCTCGCCCGCGCGCGCCTCACGGGTCGTGGCCGATACCGAAAACAGGATATCCTCGTCCCAGGCCCGCAGCCTTTGAGACAAGGTGGATTTGCCCGCGCCCGAAGGCGACGACAGGATGATCAGCAATCCACGTCGATTCATGTCACGCCCCTCCCACAGGCTTCATCTGGCGAAAAATACCTCGGGGTGAATTGGTCCCGGACAACGTCCGGGGCCAAGAGGGGCAGCGCCCCTGCCAACATTCGCATTCCGCGCCGCCTGTCATTCCACATTCTGCACCTGTTCGCGCATCTGGTCGATCACCGTCTTGAGCTCCAGTCCCGTCGCGCTCAGCCCCGCGTTCTGTGCCTTGGAACACAGCGTATTGGCCTCGCGGTTGAATTCCTGTGCGAGAAAGTCCAGCTTGCGCCCTACCGGGCTGCCTTGCGTCAAAAGCGCCCGCGCCGCTGTAACATGGGCGTGGAGCCGGTCGATTTCCTCGGTCACGTCCGCCTTTACGGCCAGCAGCGCCAGTTCCTGTGCCAGCCGCGTCTCGTCGCCCGCGCCCGCCTCTGTCAGCCGGGTGACAGAGGCGCGAAACGCGGCTTCCATCGCGGGTCGGCGCGCCTGCGCATCCGCAGCGGCTTGATCTGTCAGGGCCGCGATGCGCGCGATCTGCTCGGTCAGGATTTCATGCAAAGCCGCGCCCTCATCGGCGCGCATATCAAGGAAATCCTGCAAGACCGGCGCGAAATCCGCCAGCAGCGCCGCGCAGAGCGCGCCTGTATCGGTCTCGGATTGTGCGCCTGTCTCAAACACGCCGCGCAGCGCCAGAAGATCGGCGGCGGTGGCGGGGGCCAGGGACACGCCGCGCGCCATGGCACGGGTCTCGATCTCGGCCAGCGCCTCCAGCGCCGCGTCAAGCTGTGCTGTCTGAAGCTGTGGGATATGCGCGCCGTCCCCGGTCTGAAGTCGCAAGGACACGGTCACATTGCCCCGTGCAAGCCCCTGCCCCAGCCGCGCACGCAACCCGGCTTCCAGCCCGTCGATCCAGTCGGGCAGCCGCAGCCGCAGATCCAGCCCCTTGCCATTCACGCCGCGCAGCTCCCAGTTCCAGGCGAAACGGTCATGTCCCCCGGTGCGGGACGCAAAAGCGGTCATGGATCGAAGCACGGGGCACCTTTCGTGAAATGTGCCCCGTCCTAGCCATTTGCCCGCGCCCGTGCAAGCGTGGCCACGCCCGCGCCGCCGACCCGTCGCGGCGAATTAACCACTCATAAGGAATTGAGAAGAAAGTCTGACCGGATTGTGGCAAAGTTTAGTCATACCGCGCAAACCCTCGCGCCAACAGTATAGTGATCAGGATAGCATTATGGCCAAAGACCTGGACCAGCCCACAGACGACCGGATCGTCGCCATGCAAAACCCGGACCTATCGTGCCGCGCGGCCGATCTGCGCGCCTTCGAGGCGTATTGGCATGGCCTGCGACGCGGCGCGGATGTGCCCAGCCGTGGCGACGTGGATCCGCGCGGCATCGAATCCCTGCTCAGCGAGGCGTTCGTGGCCGAAAAGATCGCCCCCGGACTGGCGCGCCTGCGCATCGCCGGGCTGCATCTGTCGGACCTGATGGGGATGGAGGTGCGCGGTATGCCGCTTTCGACCTTGATCGACACGCAGGACCGAGGCCGGTTTTCCGCCGCCCTGGTCGAGTTGTTCGAGCGTCCGGCAACACTGCGGATCGCGCTGTCCGCGGCCGGTGACCTCCGGCGTGGGCCGGTGACGGGCACGATGCTGATCCTGCCCCTGCGCTCGGATCTGGGCGATATCTCTCGCGCTCTTGGTTGTCTTGTCACCACGGGGCGGATCGGGGCGACGCCGCGCCGCTTTCGCGTCACCGCCTGCGACATCAGCCCGATCGACATCACCGCCGATGCTGCGCCGGCGCAGGCGCCCGGTGTGGCCGACAGTCGCGCTCCGTTCGCCCCCACACAGGGTGACAACAGCGCGACATTGCCCGCCGAGCGCCCCTATCTCAGGCTGGTGCGCGATTGAGGGACGGGTGCGCTGCCGTCGTATCACACCTGTGCGGTCAGACCGTCAGGCGCGATCCCTGGCTGCCGCGTTCGCGGTAGGGCGTGGTATTGTAATGTGACCGGTAACATTTGGAAAAATGGCTGGGTGAGGCAAACCCGCAGGCAAGCGCCACGTTGATCACCGTCATATCGGTCTGCATCAGCAGGTTGCGCGCCTTTTGAAGGCGCAATTCCATGTAATACCGTTTGGGGCTGCGGTTAAGGTAGCGCCGGAACAGCCGTTCAAGCTGCCGGGTGGACATGCCGACATCCTTGGCCAGCACGGACGGGCTGATCGGCTCTTCGATGTTCTGTTCCATCTTCTGGATCACAAGGCTCAGCTTGGGGTGCCTGACCCCGATCCGCGTCGGCACGGAAAGACGCTGCGTGTCCTGATCGGTGCGGATAGAGCTGTAGATCATCTGGTCGGCCACGGCATTCGCCAGTTGTTCGCCCTGATCATCGGCAATGAGCTTTAGCATAAGGTCGATGGAGGATGTTCCGCCCGCCGTCGACATGCGGTTGCCGTCGATCACGAACACCGATTTTGTCAGCGTCACATCCTCGAATTCTTCGGTAAAGCTGTCCTGGTTTTCCCAGTGGATCGTCGCGCGCCGTCCATCCAGCAGCCCCGCGCGCGCCAGCACATGCGAGGCGGTACATAGCCCGCCGATCTTCAGCCCCCGGCGCGCCTCGCGCCGGATCCAGTTCAGGATACGCTTTGTCGTGGCCGCCTGAATTTCGGCACCGCCGCAAAGCAATACGGTGTCCTCGCGCCGCAGCTCTTCCAGCCCCATGTCGATCTGAAACCGCGTGCCCGCCGAGCAACTTACCGTGCCGCCCGCGTCGGCATCGCCCACAAGGCTCCAGTCATAGGCCTGATATCCGGCCATGCGATTGGCAATGCGCAGGCAATCGAGCGCAGACGCAAAGCTGAGCAAAGTGAAGTTTTCCAGAAGTACGAAGACAAACCGCCGTGGTGTGTCGCCCGCACGATTGACAGCTGTGGACGCGTTGTTCCGCATCGTGCTGATTCCCGCTATCTTGAACCTAGCCGGGTGTTTCACAAAACCCGCAGACTTGACAAGTGCGAGCATTCCCTGTTTGCCGGATTTTGCTGTGTGCATGTTATGGTCACCGGTCCGTTTTGCCCGTATAAACCGGGTTCAAGACGCCTCAAGGCAGGAGAGAAAGACGATGAGCGAATGGCACAAGTCCGACTGGCGCAAGAAGCCCCGGGTGCAGATGCCCGATTATACCGATGCCGCCGCGTTGGCGGCGGTAGAGGAAAAGCTCTCGGCCTATCCGCCGCTCGTGTTCGCCGGTGAAGCCCGGCGGCTGAAGCGCGAACTTGGCGCGGCCTCGCGTGGTGAGGCGTTTTTGTTGCAGGGTGGCGATTGCGCCGAGGCGTTCGACCAGTTTTCCGCCAATGCGATCCGCGACACCTTCAAGGTGATGTTGCAGATGGCGATGGTGCTGACCTACGGGGCCAAGGTGCCGGTCATCAAGGTGGGCCGTATCGCGGGCCAATTCGCCAAGCCGCGCTCGGCCCCGACGGAAACAGTCAACGGGGTGGAGCTGCCCTCTTATCGTGGCGACATCATCAACGAGCTGGATTTCTCTCCCGAGGCGCGCATCCCCAACCCCGGCAAGATGTTGCAGGCCTACACACAGGCGGCGGCCACGTTGAACCTGTTGCGCGCCTTTTCCACCGGCGGCTATGC